>OGEB01001457.1_pt1 | contig 9374 bp, 8 predicted proteins | sample 1570541 | NCBI WGS metagenome assembly OGEB01 (sample SAMEA2581975, study PRJEB24529) | metagenome | biome: Human gut stool | place: China | collected 2011 | reverse complement strand
CCGTTCCAAAAGAAAGAGGGGAGCAGGTATGAACTCTCCCGCGCTGAAGAACTGCCATTGCTGGCGCCTTTACCCGCCACCCCATATGAACTGGCGGAATGGAGACAAGCTACCGTTCAGTTCAATTATCACATATCGTTTGCAGGAATGCTATACTCCGTTCCACATGAGTATATAAAGCGCAAAGTTGATGTGAGGGTCACAGACAAGACCATTGAGGTTTTCTACAACCACAACCGGATCGCGTCTCACCGCCGACTGTATGGTCGCAAAGGTCAGTATAGCACAATCACAGAGCATATGCCGCCTTCTCATCAGCAGTATCTTGAGTGGAACGGCGACCGTTTCCGGCAATGGGCGAAGCGAATCGGTCCCAGTACCTACCAGACCGTGGATGCAATCCTTACCTCCAAGCTGATAGAACAACAATCCTACCGGAGTTGCATGGGGCTTTTAAAACTGGCCGACAAGTATTCTGTCGACCGGCTGGAAGCCGCCAGCTGTAAAGCGCTCACCTTTACAGCCACTCCGAGCTATAAGAGCATCAAGAACATACTTGATACCGGAAGTGACAGAACAGAGCCAGCTGATAAAGCTGCGGTAACCGATAGCCATACGAGCTCAGAAAAAAGCAGCCACGCACTTACACGGGGGGCGGATTACTACAGGAGGTAAGGAACCATGACTACACAGAGCACTATAGATAAACTCATCGAAATGCGGTTGACATCCATGTCGGATGCATTCCTGACCCAGCTGCAGGATGCCCGGATGAAGGATCTCTCCTTTGAGGATCGTTTTGGAATGCTGGTTGATATTGAATACAGCAACCGTAAGAGTAACAGCCTGAAGCGTCTGATCCGTAATGCGGGATTCGACCAGCCAGATGCATACATCGGGGATATCAACTATACCTCAGGGCGGAAACTCAATCGCAGCCTGATCGAGCGTCTGGCAACTTGTGAGTACATCACAGAGCATAGAAACCTGTTCATCACAGGTGCCACAGGGAGTGGAAAGACCTACATGGCATGCGCTTTGGGTATGGAAGCCTGCAAGCGCCGATACACTACGAAATACGTTCGACTTCCAGCCCTGCTCTTGGAGTTAGAGATGGCACGTAACGATGGAACTTACAAGAAGGTCCAGAGTAAATATGCCAATCCGATTCTGCTGATCATTGATGAATGGCTACTACTGAAGCCAACTGAATCCGAACAGCATGATATACTGGAACTTCTCCATCGGAGACGCAAGAAGTCATCCACCATCTTTTGCTCTCAGTATGATTGCAATGGCTGGTACGATCAACTGGGAGGCGATGACAGTCCCCTCTCAGAAGCGATCCTGGATCGTATTAAGCATGATGCATACAAGATCAACATCATCCCAACGGACCCGGCGAATTACAGATCCATGCGTGAAGTATACGGGTTGAATCCGGCATTAAGCGAGTAAACTCGCATGTAGCAAAAATGTGGTATCCCTGTTCCGGACTCACGGTATCATAGTGCCGGACTGCCGGTATCCGTTCCTTCGGAACAGGGGTACATTTGAACCGTAATATTCAGGCTGCTCAATATCAATGCCGGACATCAGCCAGTCGAACTCCCGCCATGTAAGATTCCGGACTTCGGATTTATTCCTGGGCCACCGGTAAGATCCCTGGGCAGTCAGTCTTTTGTAAATCATAACGATCCCATCCGGTTCTTTTAAAATAGCTTTGATGCGGTCGCATTTACGGCCACAGAAAAGAAAAAGTGCATGGTCGATCTCCATCGAAAACTGTTCCTGGATGATTGCACACAATCCATCAATGGACTTGCGCATATCTGTCCTGCCACAGACGATATAGATCGCATCAACACTTGAGATGTCCGCTAACATAGCGGCTCCTTCAGCGTATCCATGAGCATCTTCAGAAGTAACGGTTTGATCTCATTACTCATTCGTATAAGCAATCCGTCTGCTTCGATTTCAATCGTATGTGAATTGTCAAGGTGCATAGGTCTGTTTCCATTATCTGGGATCAGTCCTGCCGGAGAAGACTCCGGTTCTATAGAAATCTGGACTACATCCTGTTTATGGGATGTAAGGTCAAGAGTGCTGGCTTTTCCAACTGGATCCGGTATCTGACAGGCTTTTTTACGGAGACGGGTAACTGCATTGTAAAAACAGCTGGGAGATATCCCATGCTCATTACACCATGCAGCATCTGTCAGACCGCTTTGTCTGCATTCGGTTACCAGTTCCATCCATTCTTCCAGGGAACGCCCTGGAGCACGTTTCTTACTCATAATGAAACCTCCAAATGTAGTAAATTTCTATCTCCTATCAAGCGGAGTGTAGTAAAAATCTATTTACTATCATTATGAGTTTAAAAGCGTAGACAGTAAAGCTACCCAAGATTTAAGCGCTTACGATGTAAGCGGCGAGGAATGAGATTCCCGAAACTGGAATAACCAGAAGAGCATGCAGAACAGGAAACGATTATGTTTTATAACTCAAGTGCGTGGGTTTATGTAGTTGGATATGCAGTTATTGCATTATTAGGGAATTTAATAGCATTACCATTCAGAAAAAGCTAACTTCTGGCTGCTCTGCAAGCTCTTTCCTTTAACCAGATTATTTTACCCTGGTTCCGGCGTGCATTTAGGAAGAAGGAGCAGATCTGCGGATGACAGCACAGAAATAACCTTGCACTCTATATTTATATGTGATATATTGAATATAGAAAGGGGAAAGCCAGAGATACATGGCCTACCCTCGACAATGACAAACTATATGCTTTACAGCATCAGCCGTTCACTATTCGCAGTAGTGGGCGGCTATTTTCTTCCTTTGAAAATCTCATACATGAGACTGGCAAGGGAAACCAATAAGATACCTATCTGGATCAGATCCGAATATGTAACGTACATTGGCATCGCCCTCCTTTCCTCTTTGGTCTGGAAGGTCAGCCCCTCCGATGATGGAGGGTAGGCCGCCTTTTGTGTATTCTGGCTTTCCGTGAATTTAGTATAGCATAGATTTCGTTTGTGAAACAGCGGAAAACTTTGAAAAATGCTGTTTTTTAGGAAATGGACAGTGGAAGAACAGGAACTGTATAGTTCACCAATTTATACATGAGGAATAATTTGATATCATAGCCAGTTAACTGCCATCTGCTGAACGGCAAGAATTAAATTTGCGAAAAAATCTTGACACTATCTCGATTATTTTATATATAGATAAAGGTATCGCTCTATCATCTAATTTGATGGTAGAGCGATGCCCCTTGATTGGTATTAACAATTGTGATGTTTATTTAAATTTAATTTATCACGGTATTCTTTTATCTGTGTATCATAATCAACTAAACCAATACCATAATTATAAGATGGATTAATTTCGATACCCAAATCATTTTCATCATTCATGCACTCAAAGATACGGCGTTTATCTTCAGGAGTATGCACAGGATTTACTGTTGAAATAATACCTTCTACAATAGAATCAAACATATGAATAGGAAAGGCAACTGAAATCTCACCTTTGTCAAATCTTCCGCTTTTTCTTGTTCCTTTACACATCAATGAAAGGTTTATATCATTAGAAGAAAAAGGCTTCGAAATCATATCTGAGCACATTGCTTGATTTCCGTAAAACGATAAGTTTTGAGGAGCACCATATTTATATGCATATCCTTGCATAATTCGCATAACTGTTTCTGCATAATCCGCAATAATGACAATGTCAGCATCGCCCATTTCTTTTAATGGTCCTATTTCTAAACCATAGATTGTGTGACTAAGATATTTCATTGCATCCATAATATTACGCGAAATGGATTTGGATTCGTATAATCCGCTATATTCATAACTTCTGCCTTGAAGTATTGTATCATCTGCTTTACTGAGTCCAATGGCATATCTAGCGTAGTCACATGTAACATGGCATTCTTTTAACTTGTAATGAAGACCATCCATAGCATTACGAACATGATAGCAAAAAGGCCCTTTTTTATCCGGTAAGGCTACGTTAGTATGTAAATAATCTTGCTCAAAATCAAGAAATTTAACACCTACTATATTATGTTGCAAATTTAATGCTAACTCAATACGGGATACATTTTTATTTTTCATTATAGCTCCTATTTAGACATCCAAACATTCCAGAAATAAGGTTGTCCATACCCCTGATATCCATTTAATTTATCGCTAATTCCATATAATCGTTTATCATTAAATGTTTTAATGTAAGGTACATCTTCCCAGAATTTATCATAAAACTCTTTTACAATTTCGTAACGTTTCTCATAATCTAACTCGCTGATCATGCGAGCAAATATTTCGTCCATTTTTTTAGAATCTTCGTCATTCCAATTGGTAATCCAACCATCAGTCCCTGTCCAGGGGCCAAAAACTTGTGGATCTGGATTCATATCCGACCATCTAGAAAATAGGATATCCCATTTACCGGATGCTCTATACTCGCCAAATGTAGCATTATCGACGAGATTTAATTCAGCTTTTATCCCTATTTTTTCTAATTGATTTTGTAACACTAATGCACCATTATTCATAAACAAATCTGATTTTGTTCCGAGAATAGATATTATCTCACCATTGTATCCCGATTCTTTTACTAATGCTTGGGCTTTTTCTAAATCATGTGCATTATAAATTCCCTCTCCAGCCTTTTCATCATACCAGATACTACCTTTTTTAAACCAAGATCCATCATCAACCGACCAGAATTTTTTATCACCAATCTGTGCTGTGGCTAATTCTTCTACATCTAGAGAGTATGCAACAGCCTGTCGAAGTGTTTTATTACTGAAATAATTACCACCACAGTTAAATGCTACGATTCCCATTGTTCCAAAATTACATATAACAGGAGAAATACCTGGAAATTGATCTAATGTTGAATACTTATCTGGAGAGATTTCATCAACAAATGCATATAAGCCACTTTGCAATCCGGCTATGCGAACACTTTCCTCTGGAGCAAATTCAATAGTTATTTTATCAAGATAGGCAATTCGCTTTCCTGACAGACCAGATAACTCTCCTTCCACAGGGCAGTAATTTTCGTTTCTTTTGAGGACAACCTTTTGTCCCTGAACTATATCATCGAACACATATGGTCCTGTTCCGATATGTTCTGTGATAATATCTTCTCCAAATTTGTCGATAATTTCTTTTTTCTTAACAATCATTTTTTGGCAAGATACCGGAGATGCAATAATACTAATGAATGGTGCATATACTTGGTCGAATTTAACAAGTATCTCATAGTCATTTACTATTTCAATTTCCTGCAATGAATCTGCAATATTTACACCTGCAGCATTAACTTTAAACCATCTTTCCATAGATGCTTTAACATCTTCTGCTTTCATTTCATCTCCATCAGAGAATTTTACGCCTTTTCGAAGCTTAATATCATATGTTTTTCCATCATCAATAATTTCATAGCTCTCTGCAAGATGAGGAACTGCTTCATCTGTAGCACTAAATTCAAAAAGTCCTTCATAAACATGGTTAGTTACAGCGGTGACAACCCAATCACTTTGCGGATGATCCGGATCGAAATTTTCAGGTGCAGACATAAACGCAACCGTAATTTCTCCCCCCATTTTGTCATCGGCTGTTTGAGCACTTGTTTCGTTTGTTCCCATTGTTTCATTTGTTTGCGTTTTGTTTTCTTTTCCACATCCAACAAGTGCTGTGCCCATCATTGATAAAATGAGCAAAATAGATGCGAATTTCTTTGCGTTAGCTTTCATAACGACCTCCCTTAAATTTTATATTAAATATCAGATAATACATAATGTGTATCTGTTAGTTGTTTTTTATAAAATTTATTGTTTTTTAGATTGCGCATTACTTCCTGATATTTAGTATCGTCTTCTAAGTCTACGTCTCTGGTGTATTTAAATTCTGTTCCGATTTTAGGAATAGAATCAAGCAATATTTTAGTGTATATGTGTGATGGGTTTGTAAAAATTTCATCGGTCGTTCCTTCTTCCACAATTTTGCCCTGGCACATCACGGCAATCCTATCACTCATATAACGAACTACAGCAAGGTTGTGAGAAATAAAAATGTATGAAAAATGGTATCTTTTTTGTAAATCTTTTAATAATCTCAGGATTTGCTGTTGTACAAGTAAATCAAGGGCAGATACTGGTTCGTCACAAATAATTAACTCAGGTTTCATTGCTATTGCTCTAGCAATGCAAATTCGTTGTCTTTGGCCTCCTGAAAATTCATGAGGATATCGTTCCAGATCATTAATAGATAATCCTACATTTTATTAATTCTTCCACAATTGTATTTTCATCTGCAAGAGTATCTCCATTTGCTTTCACAGCTTCAAGTAAAAGTTTACGAACGCTCATTCTAGGGTTCAATGCTGCAGTTGCATCCTGAAAAATAATTTGTATGGAGGATCTTAATTTTCTAAAAGCGCGCTTGGAAATATTATTAATTTGCTGATTATTAAATTGAACCAGCCCACTGTCTGATTTGAGTAGTCCTACAATTATTCGTCCAGTTGTAGTTTTACCACATCCAGATTCTCCAACTAATGCTAGTGTTTCCCCTTTTTTTAGATAAAACGATATATCATCTACGGCTTTTGTAGTACGCTTTTTTGATTTATATGTTTTACTTAAATGCTCTACTTTTAAGATAACTTCGTTCATAACCTAATCCTTTATATATTTCCAGCATTTTATTCTACCAGTGCCATTCGATTTTAGTATTGTTGGAGGTTTCTCATTTAAACATTTTTCGGTACAAAACTCACACCTTGGTGCAAATTTACATCCGATGATATTTTCATGTGGTCTTGGGACAGAACCTTCTACAATTGTTAACTCTTTACAACCATTTTGTAATTCTAATGCTGCGTTAATTAATTTTTTGCTATAAGGGTGTTGCGCATTTTTAATGATATTTTCTTTATTATCTTGTTCTATAATTTCTCCAGCATACATGACTATGATTTCTTCTGCCAGGGTAGAAATAACTCCAATATCGTGAGAAATTATAAGCAATGACATTCTATTTTGCTGTACAAGATTTTTTATAATTCGCAAAATCTGTAATTGAATTGTAACATCTAAGGCGGTAGTAGGTTCATCAGCAATTAGCAGTGAAGGACTACAGGAAATAGCCATAGCAATTACTATTCGCTGTCTCATTCCACCAGATAATTGATGAGGGTAACTTTTTAAAACAGCTTCAGGTTCTTTTATTCCTACTTGCTGAAGCAATTTTATACATCGATTGTGCAACTCGTGTTTCGGTATTTTCAGATGTGTTTTCATTGGCGCCAGCATTTGTTGCTCAATATTAAACACAGGATTTAAAGCTGTCATCGGTTCTTGAAAAACCATGCCTACCTTTTTTCCACATATTTTTCTTAATTCTTTTGCAGACAATTTTCTTACATTTGTATTTTCTATTTCAATTATTCCATCTGTTATTTTTATATTTGGCTCTAATAATCTAAGTATGCTAAGCGCAGTAATACTTTTCCCACATCCCGATTCACCTATTATTCCTACGGTTTCACCACTATTTAATGATAGAGATATATCATCAATAATTTTTAATTCTTTTTTTCCTGAATTAACTTTTACTGTTAAATTTTTTACATCAAGTATTTTACTCATTTTAACCCCTGTTTTTCTTTCGCGGATTTAACCATTCACTTAATCCATCTCCCACCATATTTAATGCTAAAACAATCCAAGATATGGTCAATCCTGGAAATGTAATGACCCATGGGGCAATACTAATATAGTTTCTTCCATCGTTTACCATTCCTCCTAAACTGGGAGTTGGAGCTTTTATTCCCACACCAAGAAAACTGAGAATTGATTCATGTAAGATAGCCATTGCAAATGTATATGTAATTTGCACAATAACTGATGACAATATATTAGGTATGATATAATTAAAGATAATGTAAATATCACTTTTTCCTAACACAATTGCGGATTCAACATATTCTTTGCTTAATACTTCTAAAGTTGCATTTCTAGTGACGCGAGCTAATGTTGGTATATAAGAGATAGATAACGCAACAATAATATTTTTTGTACCTGCACCTAAAATACCAGCTAATACAATTGCTAATATAATACTTGGAAAGGCCATAATACCATCTACGATTCTCATTAAGAATTTTTCTGTATTTTTATAATACGCTGCTATAATTCCAATACACATTCCGAAAATGGTACTAATCATTGTTACAGATAATCCTATTAAAAGGGATACTCTGATTCCTATCATCACTCGTGTAAAAATGTCTCTTCCTACATCATCAGTTCCCATTAAATAGATTATACTAGGTTTCTGTAATTTATTTAATGCGTCTGTTTTTAGAGGATCATAGCTAGATAAAATATTACCAATAATACTTATAGCCATAGGAATAATTAGTAAAATAATTCCGATAATTATATATGGATTAATAGTGTTTTTTTTCATTGTTTTATTCATTTTCATACCTTGCTTTTGGATTGATAAATGCACATACGATATCTGTTATTATATTTACTACTATAAAAATAATGGCAATAAATAATAGCATTACTTGGATTATGGGGTAATCTCGGTTTAAAATAGCTGTAATAGTTAAATTTCCAATTCCAGGAATATTAAAAATTTGTTCGATAACCACAGCACCTGCAAGTAGAGCAGCAAAACTAAAACCGATTACTACTGTAATGGATGGCAAAGCGTTTTTAAATGCGTAGTAATTTAAAACTTTATGTTCACTAATTCCATTAGCCCTTGCAGTTCTTAAATAATCGTATTCCATAATTTCTAGCATGGAAGCTTTTGTCATTCGCCCGATTTGTCCACTATGCATGATTCCTAATACTAAACCAGGTAACATAAGATCTTTTAGTGCAATTAAAAATCCAGAGTCAGCTACTGCATGATACCCTGCAACAGGAAAGATTTGGAACTTTACACCAAAAATTTGAATCATTACGATTGCAATCCAAAAGGCAGGTAGCGAAATTGACAATAGAGATAAAATCGATAATATTTTTTCGGCGAATTTCCCGTGTGTTTTTGCTGAAGTGATTCCTAGTGGTATTCCTAACAATACACTTATGATGATTCCAATAAATGCTAATAAAAATGTAGGTTCAATCCTATTTTTTACAATTTCCAATACGGGTTCTTTCCACATTATCGATTTTCCAAAATTCATATGGATTATTTCGTTGACCCATATTTGGAATTGTTCAAAAAGTGGCTTGTCAAGATTTAGTTCGTTTCTCATTCGGATTATTTGTTCTTCTGGTGCTTTATCACCCAACATTGTCACTATAGGATCTCCTGGCATCCAGTGAACAA
>OGEB01001453.1_pt1 | contig 9403 bp, 10 predicted proteins | sample 1570541 | NCBI WGS metagenome assembly OGEB01 (sample SAMEA2581975, study PRJEB24529) | metagenome | biome: Human gut stool | place: China | collected 2011 | reverse complement strand
CGGCGAGCGCTACGCCATGGCGGATATTATTCCTGGACACAGCCGAATGGGGACGCGTCTGACCCGGTTCGGCTACTGCGAAGCGCAGGCGCAGCAGCAGACGCTGCTGGCCGCTCCTGGCGAGTGGCTGCGCGGCCATGAATTTCATTACTCCGATTTTTCGCCCGCCACCCCTGCCGTACTGGCCTGCCGTAAACAGCGAGACGGTAAGACGCTCCAGCAGTGGCCGGGAGGATGGCAGTCCGGCAGCGCCTTTGCCAGCTATCTCCATGTCCACTTTGCCCAGCGCCCCACCATGCTCAACCACTGGCTGCGAGCGGCAAGGAGGGCGCAATGACTCTTCTCGCCTGGTGTGTGGCCTGGATACTTGATGTGCTCATTGGCGATCCGCCGCACTGGCCGCATCCGGTGCGCTGGATAGGTCGCCTGATCGCCGTCAGCCAGCGTGTAGTGCGACGCGTCTGCCATAGCGACCGGGCGCTGCGCATCGGCGGCGGGGTAATGTGGCTGGTGGTGACCGGCCTGACATGGGGCGTGGCCTGGGGCGCACTGGCGCTGGCGCACGGGCTCCATCCCTGGCTGGGATGGCTGGTGGAGGTGTGGATGATCTTCACCGTGCTGGCGGGACGCTGTCTGGCACAGTCGGCGATGGCGGTGGCCCGGCCGCTGCAGGCCGGGGATCTCGCCGAAAGCCGGCATAAGCTCTCCTGGATTGTCGGGCGCGATACCTCTCAGCTCCAGCCAGCGCAGATCAACCGTGCGGTGGTGGAGACCGTGGCGGAAAACACGGTGGATGGCATTATCGCGCCGCTCTTTTTCCTGCTGCTGGGCGGCGCGCCGCTGGCCATGGCCTATAAAGCGGTCAACACCCTCGATTCCATGGTCGGCTATAAACACGAAAAATACCGGGCGATCGGCATGGTCAGCGCCCGTCTTGATGATGTAGCCAACTTCCTTCCCGCCCGGCTGAGCTGGCTGCTGCTCAGCCTTGCCGCAGTGCTATGCCGGGAAGATGGCGCCCGGGCGCTGCGTACGGGCTGGCGCGATCGTTATCAGCACAGCAGTCCTAACTGCGCCTGGCCGGAAGCGACCGTCGCCGGCGCGCTGGGGATCCGCCTTGGCGGCCCGAACGATTACTTCGGCCAGCGCGTTGAAAAGCCCTGGATAGGCGACGCCGTCCGCGACATCGCGGTGGACGATATTTCCCGAACCATTCGATTAATGTGGGTGGCGTCAAGCCTGGCGCTGGCGCTATTTATCGGCGTGCGCTACTGGCTGGTCGGCGCGGCCTGAGGAGAACCTGATGCAGTACATCCAACAACCGCAGGCGATCGAGGCGAAAAGCTTCGACATCATCAGCGAGATCATCGCTGAAACGCGACCGGACTACCGTTTCGCCAGCCCGCTGCACGAGGCGATTATCAAGCGGGTTATCCACACCACCGCTGACTTCGACTGGCTGGATATTCTGTGGTTTTCTCCGGATGCCCTGATCGCGCTGAGCGAGGCGTTGAGCCGGCCCTGCACGCTGTATACCGATACCACCATGGCGTTGTCCGGGATCAACAAAAACCTGCTGGCCCGCTTTGGCGGCGAATGCCGCTGCTATATCAGCGACCCACGGGTGGTGCGCGAGGCGCAAAGCCGGGGGATGACCCGCTCGATGGCGGCGGTGGATATTGCGGTGCAGGAGCCCGGGGAGAAAGTGTTCGTCTTCGGCAATGCGCCAACCGCACTGTTTCGCCTGCTGGAACATCGCGAGACGGCCATCGGCGGCGTGGTGGGGGTGCCGGTCGGGTTCGTCGGCGCCGCGGAGTCGAAAGCGGCGCTCAGCGAGAGCGGCCTGCCGGCCATCGCCGCGCTCGGCCGCAAGGGGGGAAGCAACGTGGCGGCAGCGATTGTGAACGCTCTGCTTTACCACCTGCGGGAGGCGCAATGAGCGATCAGACCTTTGACGCCCCGGTGTGGCATCACGGCAAAGCGCTGCGCAAGGGCTACACCACCGGTTCCTGCGCCACGGCGGCGGCAAAAGTGGCGGCGCTGATGGTGATGCGCCAGCATCTGATCCACCAGGTCTCGATCGTCACCCCCTCCGGCGTCCCCCTGTGCCTGAACGTTGAGTCCCCGCACGGCGAAGGGCAGCAGGCGGTCGCCGCGATCCGTAAAGACGGCGGCGATGATGTCGACGCCACCCACGGCATGCTGATTTTTGCCCGGGTGACCCTCAATGACAGCGGAGAGATTAGCCTGCAGGGCGGCGAGGGCATCGGCACGGTGACCCGCAAAGGGATCGGTCTGCCGACAGGCAGCCCGGCGATAAACCGTACTCCGCGGCACACCATCGAGACCGCCGTTCGCGAAGCGATTGGCCCTTCCCGCGGCGCGCAGGTGGAAATCTTTGCTCCGGAAGGCGTACTTCGCGCGCAAAAAACCTATAACGCGCGGCTGGGGATCCTCGGCGGGATCTCGATTATCGGCACCACCGGGATCGTCACCCCGATGTCGGAAGAGAGCTGGAAGCGCTCGCTCTCCCTCGAGCTGTAGATAAAACGCGCCGCCGGGCTGGATCGCGTAGTGCTGGTGCCGGGCAACCACGGTGAGCGCTTTGTCCGCGAACAGATGGGCATCGACCCGCAGATAGTCGTCACCATGAGCAACTTCGTCGGCTACATGATTGAAGAGGCGGTCCGGCTTGGTTTCCGCCAGATTGTGCTCATCGGCCACCCCGGCAAACTGATCAAAATCGCCGCCGGGATCTTTCATACCCACAGCCATATCGCCGATGCGCGGATGGAAACCCTCGTCGCTCATCTGGCGCTGCTTGGCGCGCCGCTGCCGCTGCTGACGCTGGTCAGCGAGTGCGACACCACCGAAGCGGCAATGGAGCATATCGACGCCTGGGGATACCAGCGCCTCTATAACCATCTGGCTGAGCGTATCTGCCAGCGCGTTCTTGAGATGCTGCGCTTCACTGAGCAACCGCCTGCCTGCGACGCGGTTCTGTTTTCTTTTGATAACCAGGTGCTGGGCAGCAGCCGTCCGCTGGAGGCGATTGCCCGGGAGCTGGCATGTTGACGGTCGTGGGGATGGGCCCGGCGGGGCTGCAGTGGCTGACCCCGGCCGCGCGCGAGGCGATCGCCGCCGCCGAGGCGCTGGTGGGCGGCAGCCGCCATCTCCAGCAGTTTCCCGCCTTCGCCGGCGAGCGCTTTGCGCTGGGGGCTGATATTCCGGCGCTGCTGGCGTGGATCGAGGCCCGCGCCGGGCGCCGCGTCGTGGTGCTGGCCTCCGGCGATCCGCTGTTCTATGGCATTGGCACCCGGCTGATTGCCCACTTTGGCCGGGAACGGGTGCAGGTGATCCCCGGCATCAGCGCGGTGCAGTACCTCTGCGCCCGGGCGGGCATCGACATGAACGACATGTGGCTGACCAGCAGCCATGGCCGGGCGGTGAGCTTCGATGCGCTGGCCGCCCACCGGAAAGTCGCCATGGTGACCGACGGCCGCTGTGGTCCGCGGGAGATTGCCGCCCAGCTGACGGCCCGCGGCAAAGGCCACCGCTGGATGGTGATCGGCGAAAATCTGGCGATGGAAAACGAGCGGATCCACTGGCTGCCGGTCAGCGCCGTGGAGGACGAATATGAGATGAATGCGGTGGTGATCCTCGATGAAAGATGAGCTGTTTTTGCGCGGCGCCCAGGTGCCGATGACCAAAGAGGCCGTGCGCGCGCTGGCGCTGGCGAAGCTGGAGCTGCACCGGGCGCGCCACCTGATTGATATCGGCGCGGGCACCGGCAGCGTCAGCATTGAGGCCGCCCTGCAGAACCCGGCGCTGCGGGTGACGGCGATTGAGCGTCAGGCCGACGCGCTGCGCCTGCTGGCGGACAACCGGCAGCGCTTTGGCTGCGACAATATCGCTATCGTGGCGGGCGTTGCGCCGCTGGCGGTCGCCGACAAAGCCGACGCGATCTTTATGGGCGGCAGCGGCGGCCACCTGACGGCGCTGATCGACTGGTCGCTGGCGCAGCTGCATCCTGGCGGCCGGCTGGTGATGACTTTTATTTTGCAGGAAAACCTTCATAGCGCCCTGGCGCACCTGCGGCAGAGCGGTATCCACGAGGTGGACTGCCAGCAGCTGGCGGTCTCCACCCTGGCCACGCTGGGCAGCGGCCACTATTTCAAACCCCATAATCCCGTTTTTGTCATCGCCTGTCAGAAGGAAGAAAACCATGGCTGAGACTTTTGATCCCCATTGCGTGTGGTTCGTCGGCGCCGGTCCTGGCGATCGCGAACTGATTACTCTCAAAGGCTACCGTCTGCTGCAGCAGGCGCAGGTGGTGATCTACGCCGGGTCGCTGATCAACACCGAGCTGCTGGCCTACTGTCCGCCACAGGCGGAGTGCCACGACAGCGCCGCGCTGCATCTGGAGCAGATCCTCGACCTGATGGAGGCGGGGGTGAAGGCGGGAAAAACGGTGGTGCGTCTGCAGACGGGCGATGTTTCGCTGTACGGCTCGGTGCGCGAGCAGGGCGAAGAGTTGACCCGCCGCGGGATCCGCTGGCAGGTGGTGCCGGGCGTCAGCGCTTTCCTCGGCGCGGCGGCCGAGCTGGGGGTGGAGTACACGGTGCCTGAGGTATCGCAAAGTCTGATTATTACCCGTCTGGAAGGGCGCACGCCGGTTCCCGCGCGCGAACAGCTGGAGGCCTTTGCCAGCCATCAAACTTCGATGGCGATTTACCTGTCGGTGCAACGTATTCACCGGGTGGCGGAGCGGCTGGTGGAGGGCGGCTACCCCGCGACCACCCCGGTCGCGGTGATCTACAAGGCCACCTGGCCGGAAAGCCAGACCGTCCGCGGTACCCTCGCGGACATCGGCGACAAAGTACGCGACGCCGGGATCCGCAAAACGGCGCTGATCCTGGTCGGTCCCTTCCTCGGCGATGAGTATCACTACTCAAAACTGTACGCAGCGGATTTTAGCCATGAATACCGTAAAGCCTGAATCCATTGCCCTGTTTTGCCTGACGCCCGGCGGCGTGCGGCTGGCAAAACGGCTGGCGGCCATGCTGCCGCTCACCTGCTACACCAGCGAAGCGCTGCAGGAAGCCGGGTTTATCCCCTTCAACGGCGGCTTTGCCAGCGCAGCCCGCGAGGCATTCAGCAGTTTCTCGGCGCTGATTTTTATCGGCGCCACCGGGATTGCCGTGCGGGTGCTGGCCCCGCTGGTGAATGACAAGTTCAGCGACCCGGCTGTGGTGGTGATTGATGAGCGCGCCCGGCACGTCATCAGCCTGCTCTCCGGCCATGCCGGGGGGGCGAATGCGCTGACCCGCTATCTGGCCGGGATGCTCGACGCCGACCCGGTGATCACCACCGCCACCGATGTCAACGAGCTGGCCGCCCTTGACACGCTGGCCTTCCAGCTGAACGCCCGGATGACCGATTTTCGCGCGGCGGTGAAAACCGTCAACCAGATGCTGGTGAGCGGTATGCGGGTGGGGCTGTGGTGCGACGCTGAATTTACCGAGGCGCTAAGCCGGTGCGACCAACGCGGCTTTATCCCGGTAAGCGACCTGGCGCGCTTGCCGGCGCTCGACGCGCTGATCTGCGTCACCCTGCGCCGGTCGCTGCCGCCGCTGCCGGTACCTCACTGGAAGCTGGTGCCCCAGCGGGTGGTGGCGGGGATCGGCTGTCGGCGCGACACCCCCTGTTCCTTGCTCTGTACGCTGCTGGATCGCCAGCTTGCCGCTCAGCGTCTTGACCCGCTGGCGCTGAAAGCGATCGGCAGCGTGAGCCTGAAGGCAAACGAGCCGGGGTTGCGCCAGTTGGCTCACCGCTGCCGGGTGCCGTTCGAAACCTTCAGCGCCGAGGCGCTGCGCGAGCACGAGCACCGCTTTCCGGCCTCGTCTTTTGTCCGGGAGACGGTCGGCGTCGGCAGCGTCTCCGGTCCGGTGGCCTGGCTGCTGAGTCAGGGAAACCTGTCCGGCGAAACCCTGCGCGAGCAGGGCGTGACCATTACTTTGGGAGTAACACACTGATGTTAAGCGTAATCGGAATTGGCCCTGGCTCGCAGGCGATGATGACCATGGAAGCCGTGGAGGCCCTGCAGGCGGCAGAGATTGTGGTGGGCTACAAGACCTACACCCACCTGGTAAAAGCCTTTACCGGTGACAAGCAGGTGATCAAAACCGGCATGTGCAAAGAGATTGAACGCTGCCAGGCCGCCATTGAGCTGGCGCAGGCCGGGAACAACGTTGCGCTGATCAGCAGCGGCGACGCCGGCATCTACGGCATGGCGGGGCTGGTGCTGGAGCTGGTCAATAAGCAGCAGCTGGACATTGAGGTCCGTCTGATCCCAGGGATGACGGCGAGTATCGCCGCCGCCTCGCTGCTCGGCGCGCCGCTGATGCATGATTTCTGCCATATCAGCCTCAGCGATCTGCTGACGCCGTGGCCAGTGATTGAAAAACGCATTGTCGCCGCAGGGGAAGCAGACTTCGTTATCTGTTTTTACAACCCCCGCAGCCGCGGCCGCGAAGGGCATCTGGCGCGCGCCTTTGCGCTGCTGGCGGCCAGCAAAAGCCCGGACACGCCGGTCGGCGTAGTCAAATCCGCCGGGCGCAAAAAGCAGGAGAAATGGCTGACCACCCTCGGAGAGATGGATTTTGCCCCGGTGGATATGACCAGTCTGGTCATCGTCGGCAACAAAGCGACTTACATCGACAACGGTCTGATGATCACCCCGCGAGGCTACGCGCTGTGAACCACGGCGACGTGCTGGTTATCGGGGGCACCAGCGATGCGCGGGCGATCTGCCAGCAGTTGGATGCCGCCGGCGTGCGCTACACCCTGTCGGTGGCGACCCCCACCGGCGAGCGGCTGGCCGGCGATATCCGCGGGCGGATACGCTGCGGGCGCATGGAGTGGCAGCAGATGGCGGAGTGGCTCAGGGCGCAGCGCACCCGCTGGGTGATTGACGCCTCTCACCCCTACGCCGAAGTGGTCAGCCAGAATATTGTGCGCGCCTGCGCCAGCGTCGGGGTTCTGCTCAGCCGCTATCAAAGGCCGGAGCAGCTGAGCGATCTGCGCCATCCGCTACTTCACGTGGTCGGCGATCTGAACGAGGCCTGCGCGCTGGCCCGTCGCCTCGGGGAGCGGATCCTGCTGACCACCGGCAGCAAAGATCTGGCGGCCTGGCGGGCGGGACTGGCGGAGAAAACGCTGCTCGCCCGGGTGCTGCCGGTGCCGGAGGTGGTTCAGCACTGTAGCGATCTGGGGTTTGGCGTCGGGGAAATCTTTGCCCTCTGCGGGCCGTTCAGCGCCGAATTTAACGCCGCCTTTTATCGCCAGTGCCGGGCTGATGTTGTGGTCACGAAAGCCTCGGGCGCGGAAGGGGGCTATCAGGAAAAAGTACAACCCTGTCTTGATGCGGGGATCCCCTGCATCGTCATTACCCGCCCGGCGCCGCTGGTGAAGGGCGATGAATTACTGGAAAGCCAGGCCGATTTCGCTACGCGGCTGACGCGCTGGCTGTCGGCGACTTGAGGAACAGGATATGAAAAAAGCACTTCTGGTGGTGAGCTTCGGCACCAGCTATCACGACACCCGCGAGAAGAACATTACCGCCTGCGAGCGCGATCTTGCCGCCAGCTGTCCGGATCGCACGCTGTTCCGCGCCTTCACCTCGGGGATGATTATTCGCAAACTGCAGCAGCGCGACGGTATTCATATCGATACTCCGCTGCAGGCTTTGCAAAAGCTGGCCGAGCAGGGATACCAGGATGTGGCTATCCAGTCCCTGCACATTATCAACGGCGACGAGTACGAGAAGATCGTTCGCGAAGTGCAGAGCCTGCGCCCGCGCTTTCAGCGCCTGACGCTGGGCGTGCCGCTGCTGAGCGGTCATGGCGATTATGTTCAGCTGATGCAGGCCCTGCGCCAGCAGATGCCGCCGCTGGCGGCGACGGAGCGAGTGGTGTTTATGGGGCACGGCGCCAGCCACCACGCCTTCGCGGCCTACGCTTGTCTGGATCATATGATGGCGGTGCAGGGTTTTCCGGCGCGGGTGGGGGCGGTGGAAAGCTATCCCGAAGTGGACATCGTGATTAACGAACTCTCCCGCCAGGGCGTGACCGGCGTGCATCTGATGCCCCTGATGCTGGTGGCCGGCGATCATGCCATTAATGATATGGCCTCCGACGAAGACGATTCGTGGAAAACCCGCTTTAATGCCGCCGGCATCCCCGCCACGCCGTGGCTGAACGGGTTAGGGGAAAATCCGGCGGTGCGGGCGATGTTTGTCGCCCATCTGCAGCAGGCGCTGAATAACGCGATGGAGAAAGCAGCATGAGCGGCAAACTCTACGCCCTGAGCACCGGGCCGGGGGCGGCCGATCTGATCACCGTGCGTGCGGCGCGGATCCTCGGCCAGCTGGATGTGCTGTATGCGCCAGCCGGCCGCAAAGGCGGCGACAGCCTCGCGCTCTCCATCGTGCGCGAGTACCTTGGCGCACACACGGAGGTCCGCTGCTGCCATTTTCCGATGAGCGCCGACAGCGCGGAAAAAGAGGCGGTGTGGAACGACGTTGCCGCGGCGCTGGCCCAGGAGGTGGCGGCGGGCAGGCAGGTCGGATTTATCACCCTCGGCGACGCCATGTTGTTCAGCACCTGGGTCTTTCTGCTGCAGCGGATTGGCTGCCCGGACTGGCTGGAGATTGTCCCTGGCGTTACCTCCTTCGCCGCCATTGCCGCGCGGGCGAAAACCCCGCTGGCTATGGAGCAGCAGTCGCTGGCGGTGATCTCCTGTACCGCGCCGGAAACGGACATTGCCGCGGCGCTGCGCCAGCATGACAGTCTGGTGCTGATGAAAGTCTACGGCCGCTTCGCCCGCATTAAGGCGCTGCTGGCGCAGGCGGGGCTGCTGGATGCGGCGCTGATGATGTCAGAGGCCACCCTGCCGGGCGAGCAGTGCTGGCGCCGTCTGCGCGAGGTCAGCGATGACCAGCCGCTGCCCTATTTCTCGACCATCCTGGTTAACAAACAGTGGGAGGAGGCGTAATGAATCAGGTGAAATCGCTGAAGCAGCTTTCGTACGGGGGGCTGGCAGCGGCTGTTCTGCTGATCATCGTCCCGCAGGAGGCGTTCGCCATGCATATCATGGAGGGTTTTTTACCGCCGATGTGGGCGCTGGCGTGGTGGCTGCTGTTTTTACCCTGCCTGTGGTACGGCCTGGTGCGCCTGCGGCGTATCGTCCAGGAGGAGAGCAATCAGAAGGTGCTCCTGGCCCTGTGCGGGGCGTTTATTTTTGTTCTTTCGGCGCTGAAGATCCCGTCGGTGACCGGCAGTTGCTCGCACCCGACCGGCGTTGGTCTGGCGGTGATCCTCTTCGGGCCGGGCGTGGTGGCGGT
>OGEB01001448.1_pt1 | contig 9468 bp, 8 predicted proteins | sample 1570541 | NCBI WGS metagenome assembly OGEB01 (sample SAMEA2581975, study PRJEB24529) | metagenome | biome: Human gut stool | place: China | collected 2011 | reverse complement strand
TTGGAGTTTGGAGTTTGGAGTTTGGAGTTTGGAGTTTGGAGTTTGGAGTTTGGAGTTTGGAGCGGGCGAAGGGAATCGAAGTATCGAAGACAATCACCAACTAACCATTTGATTCTTAAAGACAGGTGAATCCGTCTGGTTACACTTATGGTTACACACTGAGTGATCTCTGGTCAATACCCGCAGTTAGATTCCCACAGCGGGAATAGAACCTGAGGTAAGACGTGCCGCCCTTCTCCTTTAGAAAGATTCAAAGAGATAGCTATGACTGCAAGAAGCAGTAACGGGGGGGGGAATTACTCACAAGGGAACTATTACATATCCCCACAGATTTTTGTGGTTATTTCTTAAAACTCCTCCACTACGTAATACACCAGAAGAAGGACTAGATAGAGCAGCATCAGGTTTGACATAGCGCCTCCTTGCCCTTATTTGATATGTTATATCATAACAGTTGATAAACCCTCAGAGTCTCCTCCAAGGGTTCATAGGGTTAGTCTTCAAACTTCAGGACGTGGACCAACGGATAACTAGCAGCCGCCTCAGTGTCGAACGCCCCGGCCTTAACCTTAACGGTACCCGTTGCCATGACATCTAGTGCGCCTACCAGTTCGACGTCATAGCCTGCACGGTTAGCGTCACGAGTAACCAACACGTTAACGAGGTCGCCACTACGGGTTGAACGGAAAGATAACATAGCGTACTTCTTCGGTAGAATGATAACGCCACGGTCATCACCACTGTAAGGCGCAACGGCAGTGCCTACCAGTTCGCTAATCTCGGTCATACCCGCTTTCTGAGCTGCACGATTGAGGATAGCTTCGTACTTCTCTGGGACCAGTAGAGTGTAATCGGTCAGTGAGGAGCCAAGGTAGAACGGCAGGTTCACCGCTACAGCATCCAGAATGTCATCGGCTTGTGCTGACGCTTTGCCAGACAATGCGCCCACTTTGGTTGACTGAAGGTCTGGAGCATCCAGCAGCACATCGACAACTTTAGAGGTCATGTTACGCAGATACTGGTCAACCATATCGGCAGCCGTAGCCATCAGACCAGCGCCAGTCCAGCCGCCCATCATCGCAAAGTCGGACACATGGGTAATCGCTGAACACAGGATACCTGTTTCTTTGGCGTCCTTGTCGGCAATCACAGGGTTAACCATCAGGGTCTGACCGCCTTTCACCTTAGTGGTCGGGGCGTTCTTCGCTGGGTTATACACGCCGTTGGACAGGAAGCGGACGGTGCGATCGGTCAGGGTCTCACGGTTAATCGGAGTCGGTAGAGTAGCAAATGGGCGCTGCTCACAGGGGAATACTTCGGTATTCAACCCATCGATAAAATCACCATCATTAAGCGTCTCATCAAGTGCAGACTCAAGGGCCTGAACGTAATCAGTCACGTCATTACCGAACGCCTGCGGGCGGCCTGAGCGGTCAGTGAAGCCAACATTCATGATCTCGCCTGTACCGTCAGCCTGAGAGATAATCTCGGTGCGCGTCGTGTCAGTACCAAAGACGCTGTACGGACTCTTGTTCCCTTGTCTATCCAGCAGGTGGGCGCGGAGTTCGTCGGTGTGTTTAATCTTTGAATTGTTCGAGTCGATACGTTTTACTTCTGGCATGGGATGCCTCCTTGTATTTAATTTGAGTGAGATTGATGTTGGTAGCGGTATGGCACCATGAGTTCTGACCCACAGTGCCATTAGTCCGTTGAACTTCCAGACCGAATGCAGCGCCTTTACGGCTGAAGCGACGCTCAAGTTCTGCCTTACGTTCCTTACGCTCTGCGGCCTCTTTAGCGATTTCTTCAGGGGTTGCATACATAGCGGCGATGCGCTGACGGTCTTTCTCGTTCTCAATGCGCTGACGCTCAGCCTCTCGGCGTGCCTCTGCATTGCTCTCAGCCCATGCTCGGGAATATGCCCCGTAGTCATTAGCGTTAAGACCAGCAGCATGCAGGGAAGTCAGGATGGCGTGTGCTCCTGCGCTCAGGGCAGGCAGACCGTTCAGCATTGAGGTCACTACAATCTCAGTGAAATACTTGGTGGACATCTCTTGGCCGAAGACCAGCACGGTCTCTTTGTCGGCACTCAGGTTGATGTCGAGCTTACGGTATGAAATAGACATAATTTGATTCTCCTTTGAAATGGTTGAACTTATCGGTCTCACAGGCACGGCTAGCCCTGCGGTCTCCCCGCATCGGTCAGTTCAAAAGAGTGGTGATAATGTGGTATTGCTGCGGCTAGTGGCTTACTTGAAGTCCATCGGGGTCAACCCTTCAGCGGTCGCCATGAGACATAGCGCACCTTTCGAGTAATACATATCGGGCCGGGTGTGCTTCGGCGGGAGACCCAGCGCGGCTACGAGTATGGCTGTAGGCACATCCAGTAGGCGCATAGCTTTACGGCCTTCAGGTGTCCGGGGGTCAATCTTCACGTCTACACTGTAAGTGGGCGGTTGGTCTGGCGGTAGGGTCTTCATGATTACAGACCCTTACGTCCAAGACGCTTAAGGGCGACGCTGCGGTCCTCATTCTCGGAGGCACCCGGACGGAACTCCAAGCGCTCACGGTACCGCTCACGGAAGCCAGCAGCGTCCTTAAGGACGCCAGCGGAGTTATCTTTTGCGGCTTCGATGGTCATCGCTTGGATGGTGCTCAGGGAGTCCTCAAGGATGGTTAAGACCTCAATGCCTAACATACCGTCATATGACATAGCGAGAGCGCCAGCGGTCTTGTAGTCGAGCATGTAAGTTTCAATCTCCCGCGATGCCCCCTTACCAATTGAGGCTTTATATCTTTTCCTCAGATTGAGTAAATGATCCTCCGGGAAGATTCTCTCCAGTTTACGCTTAACGTTGGCAGGTCGTTTACCAAGACCCCGAGCCAACTCACCGATTTCGATGAGGCCCTTACCGTCTGACATAGCGCGGTTAAGGTAGGCGATTTGGTTGGCTGAAAGTTGTTGATTACTCATATTTACGTGTACTCCATTTTGTTTGCATCCTGAAGTCACACCCTGCTGACCTACACAAAGCCCCCACGTAAAGGGAGACCAGCAGGCGACAGGATGCAGACAGAATGACTTTGTGATTGCTAAGGTGCCAGAAGGTCTGGCGGTATTGGTGGTCGTGTGAAGACCGAATAGGTGAGGACCAGTCGGACCAACTCAGGGGCGGCACGTCATGTGTGACCGGAGCCCCTGTATGATGTTCAATGGCTGGCGCAGCTAGCACTGCTGGTGGTGGTGCGAGTGGCGGTAAATCCGCACCAGAAGCGTCTCTGGGTTCATGGCCCAAAGCTGATACACACGATGTTGCCAGTTGTCTGGCGTTGATTACTACCTAAAGATTTCACAATGAGGTACATCAGCGCATCGGCAAGGAGCCATGCCCAGAGTAGGCTTCGGGTGAGGACTGACGGTTGTACAGAAAGAGAACCATGTGTTGACAGCAGCACTAGCAGCACTAGCTGCGCTAGCGAAGTGGTATTCAGACCGTCTCCCTATAGTGCTACCTAATTATCCAAGGGCTGACCGCTGGAGACACAGAGGACTGTGAGTGGCCCAGAGTATGGTGATTATTAATGATAAATATCATCACCTCTTTAAGTTCACTTGGGGTAATACTCAAAGTTCCAATAGTTATCTTTTAATTAATCTATTATTTAAACTATAAGTATCTTAATGGTCTTTAAGTAAAACTTTAAGTTAGCCCCTGCAGGCTCGTGTCTATTATTAGTATAAAGACTATTTGCTATTCACTCATCGACTGACCTAGAAGAACCGGGAAGCAGTGACATAATGTCTCCGCTGTGTTCGTCTGTATGTGGCCATCCCGCCCCTGAAAGGATGCGATGAGTTACGGTTAAAGGAATGCTGATTGTCAGCGGTGCTAACTGCGCCAGCGTGAAGTGTGCATAGGGACAGTGAGTGTCATCATAAAATTTATTTCTCACTGTCTCCCTATAGTGTGCCCTAATTCAAAATGCTTGACATATAATCAATTATCAAGGTGATTTGGCGTATCTCCCTATAGTGAGTCGTATTAGACTTCCCCCTATAGTGGGCCCTAATTCCGAAGGACTATCCGCCAGCCTTGCTGTCCCGCTTTTCGATATTTTGTCGGGGACCTTCAGGCATACTCTGGAACATCGCTTCGATTTCTTTAGGTCTGGTGATGCGGTCATCAACAATGATATTCAATAACTTAAAGAGACCATGTGTTAACTGAGGGTCATCATCAAGGCTAATCTCTCCGGGATGCACGGCCTGATTACCAACGATACGGCAAATGTCAGCAGCTTGTTGGATACGGGGAGGAAGACCTTTCTCAACGAGAGACTTGATGTCTTTGTTTATGTTCTCTCCCGGCTCACCCAAGTGAACCATTAACTTCTGGAGACACAGGCGGAGGAGTGCTGCGGCCCCTTTAGGAGACAGGTTAACGATGCTTCTGGCTTCCATGTAGTCGGACTTACAGTCTTCCGGCATGTCTGGATTTGGCATTTCAACATTCGCAGAAGCAGGAATCAGAAGGGACTTTTCGAACCAATATGAATATTCCCCACAGCGCTCACATTGTGATACATGCATAGGGAAACCCGTGTCTTCATAGTACGGATATAATCGCCCCCATGTTTGCTTAGCATAAGCCTGACAATACGGACAGTTAAAAGCCTCTTTATCAAACTCCGCTGGTTCATATGGAACCGCCATTTACTTTACCTCCTTATAAACATCAGCCAGAACGTTAACCAATCGGTCTACCTCAACCTCTTTAGCGTAGCGGTCATAAGTAATAGACCCTGAGCTATGCCCCATAATAGCCTGAGCGTAAGCCAACTCGACGCCATGCTGTTTTAACTGAGTGGCGACCGTATGTCTAAACGAGTGGAAAGCTAAGCCGTCACGGTCAGTAATGACCTTAGGTAACAACGTTCTGTTAAACCACTTGCTCACCTGCTCACCGTAGCCGTTTTTCATGAGACGCAGACCATCGAATACCATAGCATCTTCACTCCCAGCGTTTCTACGGGCTTCTAAAAGGTCCATAAAGTCAGCCAATACAAAACCGTAGGCACCATCAACCAGAGGGACACAGCGATCACTGTGGGCGTTCTTGATGCTCTTACCGGGCAGGCTGCTGTCATCCTCATTGATATGAATATAAACGGTCCCGGCCTCAGTGACCCTAACGTCTTTTACCTGAAGTTGAGCTACTTCATTGAGTCGCGCACCAGTGATAGCCGCCAGCGCCGTAACGTAATAGTGATAAGGCTTGCCTGAGGTCTTCTGAGAGTATGACTTAGCGGCAACCAGCAGTTGACCTACCTGCTCCGTAGAGAAAGCATTGCGGGCCTCTGAGGCTTTACGCTGGGGAACCTTTAGTTCCAGCCCCTCAGTCATGTTCTTTTTAATCAGGTCATTACGAACAGCCCACTTAAAGACAGCCGCCATCTTAATGAGATATTTATTGTTGATGGTGACTACATCCAGACAATCTGTTTTCTCTTCACGGCCTAGCAGGTCAACCAACGGGGCATCCTTAAAGCGCTGCTTGCGGTTCTTCGGTAACTGCTGGAGGACATCACGGACTCTAAGCACGTCAGCGCGTGTTACCGTATTGGCGTCAGCACCAAGACCCAGATAGTCAAAGATTTCGATTAACGCAGCGTGAGACGATTGGTTTTCCCTTAAGGTAGCAGGCTTCCAGTTCTGAGCGTTCTCCGCTTCGTATTGTTCAAAGAGGCTAGCCACAGTGACGCTTGGTGTGATTACTGGTTTTACTTCAGGAGCACTAACAGATAGGGACACAGAGGCTTGGTCACCCTGCCGATCAATACCATCAAAACGATCGACGTAATCTATCAGTGACTGACTGTCTCCCGCTTCGATACGCTTCATGCAAGCCTTGAGTACCTTCAGGGCCTCATTGATGTAGCGATGCTGGTCAATACTCAGCGGTTCACTAGCCAGAGCATCGGTAAGGTTCTCACCAAGTTCACCGTACTGGTCCCGATAGATGTCCCTCATGTCCGGCTCGAAGAGGTCAGAGCGTCCCGCTGAAAGTTCCCACTCCGCGATATCCCGTAAGTGTTTCCTCATATCCTCGTAGGAGGCTGTAGGGTTATCCGCATGGATTGCCTTGAGTGCTGCCTTAATGTGCCGGGAGTGAGCCATAGCGGTGCGTCTATCCTTGGTCCTTAATGAAACTGAGGTCATTCTATCATTGTTTGATTGTCTAACTCGAAGGCGAAAATAGTAGACGCCGTTACGCTGGTAAAGGTAGGTGTAGGAATTGAGCATGTACTGAGACCCTAGGTCCGCTCACTTTGTCAACATAAGGACGTAGCTTGGTCGCTACAGGGTTACAATGTTGGTTACAGTGAGTAAAACTATCGGAAGGCTTAAAGCCGTATCCCTTAGGATTCAGTAAGTTGGAATACTTTAAGAAAGGTCATGGAGCGGGCGAAGGGAATCGAACCCTCGTATAGAGCTTGGGAAGCTCTCGTTCTACCATTGAACTACGCCCGCGAAGAGGTGCGAGAAGCATTATAGCCCTTACGCACCCTGTGACAAGCCTGCCAGATGCTGACTGGCGATAAAATAACCTTTTAGCACTTAGGTTTACTGCCCTGCGGCGGCAGATAGCGCAGCGGATCGATGGCCGTGGCCCGATAGCGGATCTGGAAATGCAGGCGCACAGAGTCGGCATCCGTACTGCCCATGGTGGCAATTTGCTGGCCGGCCTTCACGCTCTGGCCATTATTCACCATCAGCTTATCGTTGTGGGCGTAGGCGGTGATGTAATCCTCGCTGTGCTTAATCATGATCAGGTTGCCATAGCCGCGCAGCTGGTTGCCGACATACACCACCTTGCCCGCCCCGGCGGCATACACCGGCTGCCCGCGGGTCCCGGCAATATCAATGCCCTTATTGCCGCCATCGGCGGTGGAATAAGGCAGGACCACTTTGCCACTGGTCGGCCAGCGCCAGCAGCGCTGTCCCACCGGCGGCCAGGAGGATTGAGGTACCGCAGATGAAGGGGTGACCGCCGCAGTGCGCGTAGAGGAAGATTTTTTCTTCGTCGTCTTTGACGCGCCGCTGCCGTTGAGCTTCAGCTTCTGCCCCACCTCAATGGTGTAAGGCGGCGAGATGTTATTCAGACGAGCCAGATCGCGAACGCTGGTGCCGGTAGTGCGCGAGATGCCGTACAGGGTATCGCCACGTTTGACGGTATAGGTGGCACCGGAGTCGGAGGTGCTGGAGCAACCGGCCAGCACCAGGCTTGTCGCCAGCATCAGTGTCATATAAAAGCGTTTCATCATCAGGCATCCTGCACTTAACACAACCACTTACCTCGCAATCAGGGCGAATATCATACCAGCCCGCGGCGCAGGGCGTCATCCCTGAAGGCTAACAGATGACCCTCTGGCATCACGTTCGGCCAGCGACGGAAAGATTCACGTTCATACCGCACGTCGTGGAGGGCACGCCCCGCAGTCCCAGGCTGCCGCTCGCAGTCCAGCCTCCAGGGCTTGTTTTGGTAATGCCTTTCTCCCATTTATGGGCTACCCTAGTGGCCTGAGTACATGACCCGGCGGGTTTGTGCCGGGTCATTTTTTATTTTCAGGAGTCGTCATGGCCGGGGAACACGTCATTTTACTGGATGAGCAGGATCAACCTGCCGGTATGCTGGAGAAGTATGCCGCCCACACGCTTGATACCCCTTTGCATCTCGCGTTTTCCTGCTGGTTGTTTAATCAGCAAGGTCAGTTTCTGGTCACCCGCCGTTCGCTGGGCAAAAAAGCCTGGCCCGGGGTGTGGACTAACTCGGTCTGCGGACACCCCCAGCAGGGCGAGACCTTCGAGCAGGCCGTCACGCGCCGCTGCCGCTTCGAGCTCGGCGTGGAGATCGCCGATATCGCGCCGATTCACCCGGCCTTCCGCTACCGGGCGGTCGCCCCCAACGGCATCGTTGAGAACGAAGTGTGCCCGGTGTATGCCGCGCGCGTGGTCAGCCAAGTGCACCCTAACGACGATGAAGTCATGGATTATCAGTGGGTTGACCTGGCAACGATGTTAAGCGCGCTGGCCGCCACGCCGTGGGCGTTTAGCCCGCGGATGGTACTGGAAGCGGAAAACCAGGACGCCCGCCAGGCGCTGATCGATTTCGTTGCGCGTCTGCGCGGGTAAGCTGACTATTCTCCAGGCCAGGCGCAGCCCTGTGCCTGTCATTAATGCCTGGCGGCGCTACGCTTGCACAGGCCTACGGTTCTGCGCCATTGCGTAGCCCGGATAAGGCGTTTATACCGCTATCCGGGATCCCCTGGCTTGCGCTGCACTGAGCCGGACTACGTCAGGCTTCGGCCCTCACATCAGACATAAAAAAACCCGGCAAGCCGGGTTTTTTGTATTTCGCGAAGGGCGATTATTTCTGCGGACGCATCGCCGGGAACAGGATCACGTCGCGGATGGTGTGGCTGTTAGTGAACAGCATGACCATACGGTCGATACCGATACCCAGACCAGCGGTCGGCGGCAGGCCGTGTTCCAGCGCGGTGACGTAGTCTTCGTCGTAGAACATCGCTTCGTCGTCGCCGGCGGCTTTCGCATCAACCTGATCCTGGAAGCGCTGCGCCTGATCTTCAGCGTCGTTCAGCTCGCTAAAGCCGTTACCGATTTCACGGCCGCCGATAAAGAACTCGAAACGGTCGGTGATTTCCGGATTCACGTCGTTACGGCGCGCCAGCGGAGAAACTTCCGCCGGGTATTCGGTGATGAAGGTCGGCTGAATCAGATGCGCTTCCGCCACTTCGTCAAAGATTTCGGTGACGATACGTCCCAGACCCCAGCTTTTCTCTACCTGAATACCGAGAGATTCCGCCAGCGCTTTCGCCGCGTCGAAGTTATCCAGATCCGCCATGTTGGTTTCCGGACGGTGTTTCTTGATTGCTTCGCGCATGGTCAGTTTTTCAAACGGCTTACCGAAATCAAACACCTGGTCGCCATATGGCACTTCGGTTTTGCCCAGCACCGTCTGCGCCAGGGTGCGGAACAACGACTCGGTCAGTTCGATCAGGTCTTTGTAGTCCGCATACGCCATATACAGTTCCATCATGGTGAACTCTGGGTTATGGCGTACCGAGATCCCTTCATTACGGAAGTTGCGGTTGATTTCAAACACACGTTCAAAACCGCCGACCACCAGACGTTTCAGATACAGTTCCGGCGCGATGCGCAGGTACATATCCAGATCCAGCGCGTTGTGATGGGTGATGAACGGACGGGCGGACGCCCCGCCAGGGATCACCTGCATCATCGGGGTTTCGACTTCCATAAAGCCACGAGCCACCATGAACTGGCGCATGGTCGCGAGGATCTGCGAACGGATACGGAACGTATGACGTGACTCTTCGTTGGCGATCAGATCCAGATAGCGCTGGCGATAGCGGACTTCCTGATCCTGC
>OGEB01001444.1_pt1 | contig 9525 bp, 7 predicted proteins | sample 1570541 | NCBI WGS metagenome assembly OGEB01 (sample SAMEA2581975, study PRJEB24529) | metagenome | biome: Human gut stool | place: China | collected 2011 | reverse complement strand
AACGAGTCAGCTTGGGAAGAAATGACCTGCTTATTCGCACCTTCCCTAGACCTCGTTATACCAGAAGAAGTATGCCTAATGATAGAAAATGGCATTCAACGTTGGGCATCTAAGCTATGTCCAAAAATTGATGTTGAAGAAAATAAAAACATTCATCTGGAAACTGTAAGGAAAACCATTAAAATTGATACATTACGGGACTGCATTATTATTGGCATAGTTTATTACATTGGGGCCAGACCTGTACAGATCGGTAAACTTTCCGGAGGCGATTTTATCGTTGATACCGAGAATAAGTACGGGATGCGTTATTCAGTACTTGTGCCATATGCCAAAAAGTCAAAACTAACTATCGATCGAGTTCGAGTTGCAATTCCGGAAGAACTTGGAAAGTTAATCTTACTGTATAAGTACCTAGTTGGAATTGGTGATACCGACCCGATGTTTTCCATCATAGTATCTTCAATGAAGATGGTGGAAGCGTCATTAAAGAAAATGCTTTTCAGATTTTCACCACAAGAGATTCAGGAGGCAGTAAAAAACGATGATTATCAACTACCTGTATATACCGCAAGCCTCTTTCGTCACAACGTTGGTCACTCAATGGCAATGAGTGGTGCCAGTGCTCCTGAGATAGCTTATATATTGGGACAATCCTCTTATGTTGTTGCAGATCGATACATTGCAGCCACCCCTGAGCTGGCTGATATTCGTGAGGCAGCTTTGGGTCGCAACCCTGTGTTTAAGAACATGATGGCACTCATGTTGACTGGGAATTTAGTTCACAGCAGCGAATGGGAAGGTCGCAATGTTGCAGGGTCAATTGGTGGGCAACTTCATTACCATCTCGGTGGATGTAATTATGAAGAAGACATTTGCCCCTTTGCACAGGGTCGTGGATGTTACGGTTGCCTGTATTTCAAACCATTTATAGATGGAAACCACAAAAAAGTATTTCTTTCGCTGAATGATGAAATCCAAAATGTTCGTGATGTTGCCGATGATGCTGGCATTTTAAATCATCCACTTCTCAAGGAATTAGTGCGGCGGAAAGAGCATGTAAATCAGGTTATGGCTCGCATTGAAATGGCAAAGGCCGGAGGACTATTTAATCGATGACTACACAAATAACAATACGTAATAAACAGGCGGATAATCTTCTTATTTATATAGAGAAATATAAAGCAAAATTTGAAGAGCGTCTTGTTGCCTACAATGCTGTTGGACAACTGGAGTGGAATGCCGGTTCCTGGCGTTTTGGTGAGAAAGGTGTTGCATGGCTTAAAGAAACAAAAGATCGCGGCTTTAAGTGGGACGAAGTTTCTAGTCGTATTAAGGGGCTCTCACAAATGAATATTTCTTCGGAATTTCAGGATTTTATGCGAGCTTATCACATGCATCTGGTGTGTATCATTGGCGGATTACCATCAGGTTCTACACTAGACAAACCATTACAGGTCATGAAGCGCTGGTATTGGGAAATGGTAAATAAAACAGGTCAAACGCATCCAATGTATCTGACTTCCGATATTATTCATGCAGCGATGGAGCGGCATCATGAGAATTCTGACAGTCCTGATAATGTCAGTGACTATTGCGATATTGCAGTAAAGGCCATTGCTTTACTACGTCAATATGATCTTTTCTTAGTTAATATTGAAGTCAAAAATAAGTATCCTTATCGAAATGGTTCTAACAGCACTAAAGAAAGGAAGAAAGCGCAAGAAGCCACCCCTGATCAAACTGATGATGAAAGACTCATATCAATCCGTGCATTTATGTGTGTTATTGAGTTGATCGCTTTAGCTGAGAATAGTTATCAGCGTATCTTTTACAATATGTTGTTACTCACAATTATTTGCGGTTTCCGTTTCCAGGAAATAATGTTGCTGAAAATGACTTCTTTGGTTAAGCGAGAAATTACGGATAAAGATAAACGTCAGCACGCAATAGATCAAGACTGGCCTACTTACAGGTTGGGTATTGAGTATCTTGGTGCAAAAAAGGCTGGATGGCGGATCCATTGGCTGGCGCCAAGCACTTATTCTGTCGTTGAGATGATTTATAAATCTGTTCGAGAATTGACCTCTGGGTTCCGTAAAACGATTCAGGGCTTCAGAGATTCTAATTTCACTAATATGCTCCCAGGTAAGATCGCTGATTTTCCTGATGAATGGATTGAGCAAAATTATCTTGAAGACATCATGTTTAGTGGTTCTGGTGGCTCCAGGAATGATCTTGGAAAGAGTATTCGGAATTCCATTGCGAACTTTAGCGGACATAAACCTAAGGTAATACCCGTTCATAAACAGAAGAACAGCTGGTACTTCACTAAAGAACAGTTGAATGATTATGTCTATCAGCGTTACGCTCAAGCAAAAAACTTTGAGCCTGGGCACCAGTGCATAATTTCAGCCAAAAACAATGGTGACTGGGAACACTTCAATTATGAAGACCTGATGTTCATCATGCCGGAAGGTGCATTTGGAATTGGTAAAGATTTTGTTTCATTGCAACATATTTTTCCACTTGATGAAAACTCAATAGAAGCTTGGTTAGGCGGAACACAAAACCGAAAATCTATCTTTGATCACTTTAATCTTTTTGAAGATGATGGGTCCCGTGTCATTATCAAAAAGCATGTACCGAGACATAACATAAATACATTCTTGGCAATCGCTGGAGTGACGGATCATATTCAGGCCATCCTAATGGGGCGTGTTGATATCACCCAGAATAAACACTATCAGCATCAGGCCGAATCACAGTCCTATCAGACCGCTTCTCTAGCAATCAATATGCTGGAAAAGGCTTATGATGAGAACAATCAAGCTCTCACGAAGAGTTTCCAGCTATCACTCTTTACTACGCAGCAGAAGCCCTGCATTCCGGTCAACCTACCCTCCCCCAGAACTGAGGTTAGCCGCAGAATGGCAGCTCTATCACGGTCTTCCAAGACGGTAAAAAACACAGGTGTTGGAAACGTTAAATTAACAACCTCACTAATGATAAATCCTGAGCTCAATACCGAGCATAATCTGAAGCAGAACATGCAGACTTTTGGTGAAACAACTGCTGAGGTTGTGGACTATATGGGGTCAGTTTGGAGATCGGAAATTTTTGTACGTTAAGCGCATTATTTAACCAATCTTGGTTCGTAAGGGGTTGATTTTGCGTCAGTGGCTATCGCTTTTAAGTTGTCGCTCTTGCAGTATCGCATTTAGGTTATCCGATTAAGGTCAAACCTCTGAAAATGCCGTATAGCGCGGGAGTACACCCTATTGCTATAGGTAAGTCTGTTCAAAAAACAGGCTTACCGTACAATAATTCTCTATATCCAAACTGACCCCAAATAGAAGCCACTGGAGAACCTCAAAAACACCATCATACACTAAATCAGTAAGTTGGTATCATCACCTCAAAGCCATTAGGTTCGATTTGAATATAAACAATTTTCATTAAACTGATATTTATCACCAAATTCCGAGCCAAAAGATTACATCATATTTAAATGTAATCTTAAATAACTCAGTGTATAATTCAATTGCACAATAAGAATTAACAGTGTATTTTTAGCCAGGAAATATGATTTCTAAAACGGAGATTTAAAAGTGAAAATATATTACGCATTAAAAAGAATAGCGTATATTGCAGGTGCTTTATCTATTGGTTGCGGCTCACTACCAATGATTTTCAGCAAAACACCCGCTCTTCAATACTGGGTGCTCGGGGCTTTTTTAATTTTCATTGGGTATTGCGTATCAAAGCTTGAGTTCGATAAGTCTAAATACATCAAGTATCTAAATGAAAAGAACGATGGGATTTATATTTATTATGCAAAATTTGGTGGCGAAGAGCACGAAATAAAAATCAACACAAAAAACAAAACAATCGAACTAAAGTCAGGGAAAAATTCCGCCACACTAAACTTTGATAACATCAAATCATGGAGATATAACGTATCTGGCATTAGCAAGGTTAATGTCATTGGTTCCACTAACAGCGTAATGGGTAATTTCACAGCTTTATCTCAAGCCAGTGCAATCAACAACCAAGCAGGGTACAGCGCGTGGGATAATAATGGATTCTTTATTCACACAGATGCATTGGCAAATCCTGTCTGGCATATAAAGATAATACCAAAAGATGTCGCAATAAACCTTAAGTCTGACAAGTTTTGGAAAAGTGTCGCTGGCGAATGCGAAGTCTGGATGAACGTAATGAACCGAGCCATTAATAAATAGAAGTCTTACTGTTGAGGCCAGCGCCCGTGATACGGGCACTGGCACAGCACCCAATACCATTCACGGGCATATCAATGATTTTCTGGTGCGCACCGGGCTGAGAGGCGGTGTAAGTGAACTGTAGTTGCCATGTTTTACGGCAATGAGAGCAGAGATAGCGCTGATGTCCGGCAGTGCTTTTGCCGTTACGCACCACGCCTTCAGTAGCGGAGCAGGAAGGACATCTGATGGAAATGGAAGCCACGCAAGCACCTTAAAATCACCATCATACACTAAATCAGTAAGTTGGCAGTATTACCCACACATAGTTGATTAAAAAAGAGGCCTCACCCATTGACGAACATCTAATTTTATATAAAATTAGATGAATCGAATAGACGTTAACTATAGAGGCATCCAAATGATAGCAGTATCACTTCCTGACGAATTACTGCAAAAACTAGATAACGCTGTAGCTAAAACAGGCAAAAAACGCTCTTATTTAATCAGGGAATCAATACAGATGTATTTGAATCAAATAGAAAATACACATGAAAAAAAAGAGATTATCCTGAACACCTCAAAACCGTTCTATGAGATCCTAATTGAGGAATTTCAAGTTGAAAAAGAACTGATGACTGAGGCCAGAAAGACTGAGTTCACGATGTTTAGTGATAACGGAAAACTCTATGTGGTAAATTCGAAAGGAAATACACGCAAGTTAGAAGCCGTCTACGTAAATAATTTCTTTGAAGAGTATAAGAAAACAGGAAGCATGAGCCCATCCAGCTATCAAGATATAACCTTCAACTCATCTTATCTTTTAGCAGCGCTAAAGTACCTGATAGAAAAAGAACTGATTTAACATAAACCCTCATTACGCGCACCGCGAAAACGGCCTCAGGGCGTTTCTGACGGGAAACCGGTAAAACAGGCAACAAACCACCCGAAAACCCGCCAGAAACGCGCAGGCTCTGTTTTTACGGCATGCATGAGTATGCGCGCAAGTGCATAGCGCGGAAATTCACGCCATTCAGCCGGGGTAAGTCCTGTTTCCGATGTTCTTCTTACCCGAAAACGGTGAACGGGGACGCAATTTATTGCGTGGCCGTGAAGCGTTGCCGGCGCAGCCGGAAAACCGGTTTTCAGCACGTTCAGGAATGGGGTTCGTCGACGGCCGGCAATGACGTTATGGCAAGTCGCCGGACGACTCACCACACGATTCACCGGCGATTCGACTCGTGACTTGACTCTAGAGTCACCACGGTCAAAAAAACGCCAAATCGACGATTCGACTCTAGAGTCAAGTCGTCATAAGTTACTGATAGTGTGGAGTGAGTCGTCGATGACTCTATGACGAGTCGTCGGCAAGTCGTACACGAATCACCGACGACTTGGATTGACCTTACAGAAGGTAATACTGCGTAATTTAATAACAACCAACTGACTGATATTAATGAGTTATCTGCAAAAATTTAATTTTGCGTGGGGTGTGGATATTTTTAGTGTGAGGAGCGTTCAGAGATCTGGCGATTTTTGGGAAGGTTCACGAACGCCCCGGCATGGCCGGAGAGGAAAACTCAAGCATGGCGGGATCAGGATTTTTTCCAGAATTTCCACCACGGGGAATGGGGTGGTGAAGAAGGTTCGTGCTTGTGCTCCAGAAGCTGCATAGCCTGACGAAGGGAATCAATATGCTCATCTCGAGCCTTAACAGCCCCTTTAAGACCATCGTTTTCAGCTTCAAGTAAAGCGATTCTATGTTGTAAACCATGTAAACCAACGCTGTTAATACCTGTAGATTCTGCGTCACTTTTTACATCATATTTTACAGCATCGATTACACCATCAAGAGAACCAAACACTCTAATGAGCTCTGATGTATCAATAACTTTAATACCCTTCCCGTGCTTTACAACAGAGGTGTAACTTAACTTACCACTGTTAATCATCTTGTAAATAGTAGGGCGACTAACCTTAACAAGCCGTGCTGCTTCACTAATAGACACTCTGGCCATCAGTTACCATCCTGTAATTCATCCAGTCTCGAGGACAGTGTACGGAAAAGATGCTCCGCATCATCGTGGAGTTTCTCACAAAGGTCGGCCTCAGCATCGAGATCAAGCTCGTTAAGCTTCTCCAGCAGGAGCAGAGACTGATTCTGGATGAATTTAGCCATGTTCAGCGCTGTTTTCTGTTATTTCGTCATAAGGGACCTCAGAGCATCAGTGCTCAGTGTAAAACCGGTAAGGGGGTCGGATGTACGAATGGTTCAGAGAACGGATCTGAGGTAATCCTGTAGTTATTTTGTAGTTTATCTGTAGTCATCGCACTAAAAATCAGGATTAAGTCATCAGCTTTTGTAGTCTTTCTGTAGTTTACCTGTAGTCCGGAAAAATAATCCGTTCATGCGAGCATGAACGAGGTCGTTAATGACGTTTTTTTGTCACCGACGCCCCTTAACCTGCGTAAATCACCCGCCATGGTTGATTATTTTTCAACCTCAAAATGGTCATACACCTAACGCAGCTGCGATTTTCATCGCAACTTCATGAAAAATAAATAAAAAAGAAAAAATACAGGGATTCTGGGTATTACCGGGGTAATAATGTTAAGCGCTAACACAATGAAAATTAAGGCGATGCCGGTATTACTCCGGTAATACCCAGAACGGAGCCATTACGCACCGTCCTGCTGCTCATTCAGGCGCGCTGACAGGCTTCGGTAAAGGCGTTCCGCATCCTCATGGAGTTTCTCGCAGAAATCAGCCTCATGATCCAGATCCAGCTCATTAAGCCTGTCCAGAAGAAGCAGGGACTGATCCTGGATGAATTTAGCCATGTTAACGGCAGTCTTTTGTTGTTTGTTCATGAAGGCCCCGGCGCGAAAGTGCTTACTGTACGTTCTGATGGTTTTCCGCTTCCTCGCTCATTCGCTCACTCCGTTCGGTCATGAGTCTGCGGCGAGCGGAGGAAGATGAGCAGATAACGTAACGGTAAGCATAACGAAAGCTAAGGACAAGGGCGAAAAGGCCACGCCCCGCCGGGGCGCTTTTCCATAGGCTCCGCCCCCCTGACAAGCATCACGAAATCTGACGCTCAAATCAGTGGTGGCGAAACCCGACAGGACTATAAAGATACCAGGCGTTTCCCCCTGGTGGCTCCCTCGTGCGCTCTCCTGTTCCTGCCTTTCGGTTTACCGGTGTCATTCCGCTGTTATGGCCGCGTTTGTCTCATTCCACGCCTGACACTCAGTTCCGGGAAGGCAGTTCGCTCCAAGCTGGACTGTATGCACGAACCCCCCGTTCAGTCCGACTACCGCGCCATGCAAGGTAACTATCATCTTGAGTCCAACCCTTACAGACACAACAATTCGCCAGTGGCGGTAGCCATTGGTAACTTGGTATACGAGAGGTCTTGAAGTATGGGCCTTAGAGAGGCTACACTGGAAGAACAGTTTTGGTTTCTGTGGTCTCGTATACCCAGTTACCTTCGGAAGAAAGAGTTGGTAGCTCTGAATTCCGGCAAACGAACCACCGTTGGTAGCGGTGGTTTTTTTGTTTGCAAGGCAAGAGACTACGACGAGACCGGTATAATAACAAGAAGATATTTACAAAAATCACGCCAGCAAATAACATTCGAACAACCCAGTTACATGAGAAAAAGCAAAGATGCAATCATCAATTATAATCAGCATAATCCTTCTAATATTATTGTTATTTTTTATCATGGCAAATAAAGAAAAAGAACGGAAATTAAAAGCCTTATCTTTGGAAATAGAAAAAATACAAATTGAAACGTCAGAAGAAATGGAACTCTTCAAATCAAAGATTCATTCATCCAATACAAACACTTTAAATGTCATAAACAAAAAAATAAAAGAAAATAATAAAACAGAAAAACACGAATGGATGCCAGAAGAGCTTTATCGTATATCATGCAACTCACTAACACTCGCTTTAATAGCCCGCCACGCAATACGTCTCGCAATGGAAGGTGATGAAAATAAATACCTGACAGACAAAATCGATAATGATATAACGAGTTTATTTGATGAAATAATGGATATGCGAGACATTTCTATTGATAAATACAAATCACACGACAAAACATCAAATAAACAAAAATCCATTGAATCAGAATTATCTAACGCAATAAACAAAATAAACGAATTAGAATCCGAAAATGAAAAGCTACTAATCAACCTTAACGCCCTAAAAAGAGAAAGGAAACTTGACATCTTATATTCACGCTTCAAATCATTCACCCTAAGCAAACCCACAGATCATTTACCATAACGCGTCATTACGCGCACCGCGAAAACGGCCTCAGGGCGTTTCTGCGCCTTCAGCCACAAAAGAGCACGTCTTACCCCCAGAAAACCGCCCGGAATCGCTCTGGTGAGTTTTACGGGGGTGAATGACTATGCACCGGAGTGAATACCACGCTGTTTCGCCCTGAACTCCCCACGAAACCGACGAAAGTGGCAATCAGCGACGCGGCGCCCGCGGACGCGACCAGGTAAATTCCGCCTGCTGCCGCTCCTCCTCACGCGCAGATCGCTGCCGTTCTGCCTGGCGCTGCGATTCGATCTGTGCACGAGCCCTGTTAAGGACAATGTGCCTGTTGGGCTGATTCAGCTTCTTGCCTGACACTCTCTCAGCGGCGGCAACAGCATCGTCGAGAAATCTTTTCTCGGCGGGCGTCAGGTTTATCAGTCGTTTCATGGCGATCTCCGGTCAGAATAACTCTGCACAGTCTGCCAGACACGGCGAACCTCATGAAGAACCTGCAGCCGGCAACAGCCCTGAGAAACGGTGAACGGGAACGGATTTTAATCCGGTGCCGTGAAGCGTTGGCGGGGTATCGGGGCGCAGCCCTGAGATATCGTTTTGGTGCCGGCATCATGATGGCGGTACTCCAAAAACACATCTTGTCACGCTTTCAGTTTCTGAATTTGCGGGTTCCGGGCGCAGCGCCGGACCAGTCACGTAGCGCTAGCGGAGTGTATACTGGCTAAATATGTTACGGCGGAGTAACACTTAATAAAAGTGCTTCATGTGACAGGGGAAAATGCAGCTACAGGGCGTAAGGGAGAAAATGGGAGTTACGGTGATATGACGCCTCCTCGCTCACTCGGTCGCTGCCGCTCCTGCCGTTCGGCTGCGGCGGGCGTTACCTGCACACGGATAAGAGCAAAGGCATACGGCATGACAAGCAGGGCAAAAAAAGGATACGGCGCTGCCGTTTTTCCATAGGCTCCGCCCCCCTGACAAGCATCACGAAATCTGACGCTCAAATCA
>OGEB01001443.1_pt1 | contig 9538 bp, 7 predicted proteins | sample 1570541 | NCBI WGS metagenome assembly OGEB01 (sample SAMEA2581975, study PRJEB24529) | metagenome | biome: Human gut stool | place: China | collected 2011 | reverse complement strand
TGGAGAACAAGTCCGGTCGCCTCACAGAGGTGACTGAAGTTCTTGCAAAAGAAGGTGTCAACCTTTCTGCTCTATGTATTGCAGAGAATGCCGATTTCGGTATCCTTCGCCTAATCGGATCCGATACGGAGAAAGCGATATCCGTGCTTCGTGAAAAGTTATACGCTGTAAGCGTGGCCGACGTGGTATGCTTGCATTGTCCCAACCAGCCGGGAGCCTTGGCAAAGGCGATGGATATCATTACCTCGGCCGGGATCTTCATTGAATATATGTACGCTTTTTCTCAAGGCGACGCTGCTAACGTGATCATCCGTCCGGACGATGTCAATAAGTGCGCGGAGGTTTTGAAAGCGAATAAATTGGAATTGATCGCTGCTAGCGATTTATATAAGTTGTAAATATTAACGTTTTGGGTTTCATTTATTCGCCTAAAAGCACTAATTTTGCACGCTAAAAGTATGTGAATGAAAAAGGTTGTATTTTTACTGATGATGATGACAGTACTATTATCCTCTTGTGGAGAGTATAATAAGATACTGAAGAGCACGGATTACGAATTGAAATATTCGTACGCGAAGAAATACTTCAACGCGAAGCAATACTCGAAATCCGCTACTCTGCTGGATGAACTGGTTACAATCTTTAAAGGAACAGCTTATGCCGAGGAGTCCTTGTACTTGTTGGCGCAAAGCTATTACGGTCAGAAAGATTATCAGACGGCTTCGCAATACTTCGAGACCTATTATACGACCTATCCGAAAGGGGAGTTTACGGAATTATCCCGTTTCTATTCCGGTTATGGTTTGTATCTGGACTCTCCGGATCCCCGGTTAGACCAGTCGCAGACGTATAAGGCGATCGAGCAGTTGCAACTTTATTTGGAGTATTATCCGCAAAGTGAACGGGCCGAGGAAGCGCAGAACATCATGTTCGAGCTTCAGGAGAAGTTGGCTTACAAGGAATTGATGGCCACCCGCTTGTATTTCAATCTAGGTACCTATATGGGGAATAACTTCCAGTCTTGCGTGATCACGGCGCAGAACGCCTTGAAGAATTACCCGTATTCCAAGTATCGTGAGGAATTCATGTTCCTTATCATCCGTGCGAAGTACGAGTTGGCGCTAGTATCCGTAGAGGAGAAGTTGCAGGGCCGTTACCGGGATGTGGTTGACGAGTATTACAACTACATGAACGAGTATCCGGAAGGTAACTACGTAAAGCAGGTAACGAAGTTCTACGACTATGCCAGCAAGCGAATTACAGATGCATATTAAGCGAATTTAATCAATAAAACGAAAATGGATTACAGAAAATCAAACGCTCCTACCAATACGGTAACCCGTGACATGATGAAGTTAAGTGAAGAAACGGGTAACGTATATGAGACAGTCGCTATCATTTCAAAACGGGCGAATCAGATTAGTGTTGAGATGAAACAAGATCTGGAAAAGAAACTTCAAGAGTTCGCTTCTTACAATGACAACTTGGAGGAAGTCTTTGAAAACCGTGAGCAGATCGAGATTTCACGCTACTATGAGAAACTTCCGAAATCAACGTTGATCGCCGCTCAAGAGTATGAGGATGGCAAGGTTTATTACAAGAATCCTGCTAAAGAGAAGAATAACTTCTAAGAAGAAATATTTTTGAACATCGGAAAGGCTGACCCTCAAATGAGTCGGCCTTTCCATTTAAAACGAACTAATTACCATGTTACAAAGAATACAAACTGTTTACCTGCTAATTATCGTGGTGCTTACGGTCGCTACCTTATTCTTGCCGTTGGCCGTGTTGCAACAAGGAGACGCTCTCTTCTCGTTCGATGCTAGTGGGTTGAGCACGATGATCGGTGAGCCGGAATTACTATACCCGGCGTGGGGCTTATTTGCCTTGACCGCTATCATCGCTATCATTGCCTTGGTGACGATCTTCTTATATAGGAAAAGAATCCTGCAAATCCGTCTTTGCGTATTCAACGCATTGCTGATATTGGGCTTTTATGGTTTCTTCGCCTTCTTGATCTATTCCTTGAAGGGGGATATGGAAGGTGCCAGCGTAAGTGTTAAGATCGCTCTTTCCTTCCCGTTGGTCAATCTGATCTTGGATTATCTGGCGATCCGTAATATCGGGGCCGATGAGGCGCTGGTACGTTCTTTGGATCGTTTGCGTTAAGGCTTTCCGGATAAATCATTGGGTAAAAGATATTAGGTAAGGGACTCTTTTTGTCAAGGGTCCCTTATTTTATGTCCGGAAAAGTATAATACATAAGACAATATTATTTTGTATATGAAACAATATTGTTTTTCGGTGAAATATATCTACTTTCGTAGAATACAAATATCCGTTGCCAATCATGAAGAAGACTCAGCTTATCCCCATCGCTTTATTGTCGGTATCGGCGGTAGCGAACGCCCAGAGTGCCAGTCGTCCCCCGAATATCATCCTGTTCTTGGTTGATGATATGGGATGGGAGGATACGTCCTTACCTTTTTGGATCCAAAAGACGCATTATAATGAGGTATATGAGACCCCGAACATGGAGCGATTGGCGAAAGGGGGCATGATGTTTACCCAAGCCTACGCTAGCAGTATCAGCTCGCCTACCCGTTGCAGCTTGATCACGGGGACGAATGCCGCCCGTCACCGGGTTACGAACTGGACACTTTTTAAGGATAAGACGACTGACCGGGAGATTGATGTGCTTACCCTGCCGGATTGGAATTATAACGGCGTGGCTCAAGTGAGCGGGACGAATAATACGTTTGTGGGTACTTCATTCGTGCAGATATTGAAGAATAACGGATATCATACGATCCATTGCGGCAAGGCGCACTTTGGGGCGATCGATACCCCGGGGGAGGACCCGCATCATTGGGGATTCGAGGTCAATATAGCCGGGCATGCCGCCGGAGGTCTCGCCAGTTACCTCGGCGAGAATAATTACGGGCATACCAAGGATGGTAAACCTTACGCTCCGAACGCTATCCCCGGATTGGAAAAGTATTGGGGAAGCGACACCTTCGCTACGGAGGCCTTGACGCAGGAGGCGATCAAGGCGTTGGACAAGGCTAAGAAATATAACCAGCCGTTCTACCTATATATGTCACATTATGCGATCCATATCCCGATTGATAAGGACAAGCGTTTCTACCAGAAATATATCGATAAGGGGTTAACGGCTAAAGAGGCGGCTTACGCTGCCTTGATAGAGGGAATGGATAAGAGTCTGGGCGATTTGATGGACTGGTTGGAGAAGAATGGCGAGGCGGATAACACGATCGTGATCTTCATGAGCGATAACGGCGGTCTTTCCAGCGAGCCCGGATGGCGTGACGGAGAGATCCATACGCAAAACTATCCCTTGAACAGTGGTAAAGGCTCCGCCTATGAGGGAGGAGTCCGTGAGCCTATGATCGTGCGTTGGCCGGGGGTGGTGAAGCCGGGAAGCAAATGTGATAAATACTTGATTATAGAGGATTTCTATCCAACTATCTTGGAGATGGCAGGCATAAGGGGGTATAAGACCGTACAGCCGATAGATGGCGTCAGTTTCATGCCTTTATTAAAAGGTACGGGAGATCCTTCCGTGGGACGTAGCTTATTCTGGAACTGCCCGAATATATGGGGTAATGACGGGCCGGGAATCGGTCCGACTTGCTCGGTTCGTAATGGAGACTGGAAACTGATCTATTATTACGAGACGGGGAGGAAGGAATTGTTTAATATCCCGGAGGATATAGGGGAACATAATGACGTGGCAAGGCAGCATCCCGATATCGTAAAGCGTCTGTCCGGGGAATTGGGTACGTATTTACGGAAAGTGGACGGGCAACGTCCGTCGTTTAAGGCGACAGGTAAACCGGTTCCTTGGCCGGATGAGATATAATAATTAAAAAAAGAAAGAGCATATGGAGTTTTACAAAGCGGAAGAGAATCGCTATGCGGATATGATATATCGGCGGTGCGGACGGAGCGGTATCTTATTGCCGGCCGTTTCCTTGGGATTGTGGCACAACTTTGGTAGTGTGGACGTGTTCGGTAATTTTATCCAGATCGCTCACGCCGCATTCGATCATGGCGTGACTCATTTCGACTTGGCGAATAATTATGGCCCGGCCTACGGATCGGCGGAGGAGAATTTTGGCCGGATATTGAAGAAGGGCTTGGGCGCTTATCGGGATGAGATGATTATCTCTACGAAGGCGGGCTACGATATGTGGCCGGGACCGTATGGGAACTGGGGAAGCCGTAAATATTTAATGGCTAGCTTGGATCAGAGCTTGAAACGGATGGGACTGGAATACGTGGATATCTTTTACTCCCATCGTCCGGACCCGGAGACTCCGATCGAGGAGACGATGGGGGCCTTGGCCGATATTGTCCGGCAAGGAAAGGCTTTGTATGTAGGTATCTCCAACTATGACGCGGACCAGACCCGTAAGGCCTTGGCCGTACTGAAAGAACATAAGGTGCCTTGCTTGATTCACCAAGCCCGCTATTCGATGTTCGATCGTTGGACGGAGCCGGATTTATTGCCTGTATTGAAGGAAGAGGGTGTGGGTATGATAGCGTTCTCGCCGTTGGCGCAAGGCTTGCTTACGGATAAGTATTTGCGTGGAATCCCGGAGAATTCCCGTGCGGCGAAATCGACCGGTCATTTGCAGACCTCTCAAGTTACCCCGGAGGCCGTGGAAAAGGCCCGTAAGCTAAATGAGGTAGCTGCCCGCCGTGGACAGACCTTGGCGGAGATGGCGCTCGCTTGGTTATTAAAGGACGAACGGGTAACTAGCGTATTAATTGGCGCTAGCTCTGTCGCCCAATTGATGGATAACCTGAAAGCGTTAGATAATATCTCTTTCTCCGGGGAAGAATTGCAGGAGATAGAGAACATCTTAATATAACGTGAATCGTATCCGATTGTAGAGACGGGGCGTGCCCCGTCTCCGCAGCCTGTACAAATTTTAGAATAAATGAAACCGTTCTTATATCAAGTAGCGTCTCTTTTTTACGAGAAATGGGGAGCGGAGGTCAGTCGTTTGGCCTTTGTTTTCCCAAACCGGCGTACGGGACTTTTCTTCCAGAAATATCTCTCGGAGGTAGCCGATATTCCCCTTTTCTCTCCGACAATCCTTACGATCAACGATCTCTTTATCCAGTTGAGCGGAAAACAATCCGCCGACCGGATCAGTATGCTTTTTACCCTGTACGACATCTACATCCGCCAAAGCGGTTCCACCGAGACTTTCGATGAATTCCTGTATTGGGGCGAGATGTTGCTCAACGACTTCGACGATATCGATAAGTACATGGCAAATGCCCGCATGCTATTCAGTAACGTGACGGACCTACGGGAGATAGAGAATGATTTCGATTTCTTAAGTGATGAGCAGATCGCCGCTATCCGTAGTTTCTGGTCCAGTTTTTATCCCCGGGGCGATACGCCGAACCAGCAACAGTTCTTGGCGGTCTGGCAAGTGCTATACGATCTCTATGAGGAATTCCGTGCGACCTTGGCCGCCGAGGGAAAAGGCTACGAGGGCATGATCTTCCGGGAGGTCGTGGAAAGCATGGAACGGGGCGAGTCTCCGGATTTACCTTACGAGCAAATTGTCTTTGTCGGTTTGAACGCCTTGTCCGTATCGGAAGAACGTTTCTTAGCCCAGTTGCAGAAGCGGAAGATAGCGGATTTCTATTGGGATTATGTATCCGATAAGGTAACCGATCCGGATAATAAGGCCTCTTATTTCGTCTCCCGTAACCGGAAGAGCTTCCCTTCCTCGATGAAATTACCCCCCGAGGAGAAGGTAAAGACCGAGATCGAGGTGATCGGCATCCCTTCCGGTATCGGGCAGGCCAAGCACGTCTACACCCTGTTGAGCGATTGGTGCAAGGAAGCGGAGATGAGTTCGGAAGAAGCCCTGCGTACGGCGGTGATCTTGCCCGATGAACATCTGCTGATCCCGGTGCTGAACGCCATACCGGAGCAAATCCGGCGTATCAACGTCACGATGGGTTATCCCTTGGCGGGAACCCCGGTCGCCTCGTTGATCGAGGATATCTTGGCGTTGCAGAAGAACGTACGCTACATACCGGAATCCGTTGTTCTATTTCCGCGACGTGCTGCCGGTATTGAACCATCGCTACATCCTCTCCACCTCACCGGAGATTATTTCCTCCTTGGTGAAAGAGATCACGGAGAACAACAAGATCTATATCTCGCATACGGAGTTAGGGAAAACGCCTTTGCTAGAAATCCTGTTCACGCCGGTGACCGGGGTGGAGGCCTTCTCGGACTATCTGATCAAGGTGTTGGAAGAGCTGAACAAGGTTATGTCCGCCCTTTCCGATGAGGAAGAGGAGGACGCACCCCAGCGGACGAACGATTTGGAGCAAGAGTTCATCTTCCATTATTTCACCACGGTAAACCGCATGAAAGAGGTAATGAAAGACGCTCGTATAGAGATGAAAATAGATACCTTCTTCCGCCTATTGAAGCGGGTGACTGACACGATCACGATCCCCTTCCACGGCGAGCCGCTTTCCGGCCTCCAGATTATGGGTGTGCTCGAGACCCGTGCCTTGGATTTCGACCGTCTGATTATCTTATCCATGAACGAGGGTATTTTCCCGCAGCGGAAAGCGGCGAACTCCTTTATCCCTTATAACCTACGCAGGGGTTTCGGGTTGCCTACCTACGAGCATCAAGATAGCGTATGGGCCTACCATTTCTATCGTTTGATAGAGCGTGCCAGCCACGTGAGCCTTTTATACGATACCCGCAGCAACGGATTGCAGACGGGAGAGGTAAGTCGCTTTGTCCACCAGCTGCATTATCATTACGAGGTGCCGATGCGAGATAAATTGGTGGTCTATAACGTATCTTCCTCCAAGACCCCGCCATTGGCCGTGCCGAAAAGGGAGGATATCATGCGCCGTTTAGACGCTTACCGGAAAGGGGGGAGCAAGGCGATCTCGGCGAGCGCTATCAATACGTATCTGGATTGCCCGTTGAAATTCTATTTTTCCGTCGTGGAAGGCATTCGAGAGGAAGAGGAGGTGAGCGAGACGATCGAGAGCGATGTATTCGGAAGCATCTTACATAAAGTGATGGAGGAGCTTTACAAGCCGTTCCAAGGGAAGATGGTGACCGTGGATTTGCTGAAAGCGATCCGTAAGGATACGGCCTTGCTTACCGGAGCTATCGCCCGGGCTTTCGCCAGCGAGTTTTTCAAGACAGAGGTGGTTCGCTCCCTTACCGGACAAAACTACCTGATCGGCGAGATGATCCGCAAATACGTGGAGAAAATCTTGGAGCGTGACGGCAAGCTGACCCCTTTCGTTTACATCGAGTCCGAGCGTAAGATAAACGGCTTGATCAGCCTTTCCGACCATTCCGAGATCCGGTTGAAAGGCTTTATCGATCGTGTGGACGAGGTTCTCGACGCCATCCGTATCATCGATTACAAGAGCGGTAGCGGAACTACGACTTTCAGTAGTATCGATGGCCTATTCAACAAGGAGGAGAAAGATCGTGCGAAAGCCGTGATGCAGGTATTCATGTATTGCTGGATGTACGCCCATCTCACCGAGAACAAGGGAAAGACGATACAACCGGGCATTTATTACGTCCGTTCCCTCTTTGCCGATCCGTTCGATCCATCTGTCTACCATCGTATCGAACGGGGGAAGTCGGAGAAGGTAGAGGATTTCTCCGGTTATGCCCAAGCGTTCGAGGAGGGGTTGCGAGGCTGCTTGGACGAGATCTTCAATCCAGAAATTCCCTTTACGCAAACCCCTACGGGGAAGGCTTGCTCTTATTGTCCGTTCAAGGGTATTTGCGGTAAGTAGCATTTGTCCCGGTACTTCTGGGAGAGTACCGGAGTACTCCTTACAAAGTACTGCAGTACCTCTTAGGCAGTACTACAGTACTTCTTGGGAAGTACTGAGGCGAGGCTTACTGATGAGGAAGCAATTCCACTATCTTTTCCAAAAAGATCTGATCAGTCTCATCGAAACTATCCGGTTGATCACTGTCTATATCAAGGACAGCGATTACCTTATCCTCCCATATCACGGGAACTACGATCTCAGAGCGTGACGCCGAGCTACAAACGATATGTCCCGGGAAAGCGTCTACATCCGGTACGATGATCGTACGGGTCTCCTTCCAAGCCGTGCCGCATACCCCTTTTCCGTATTTGATTCGTGTACAGGCGATAGGGCCTTGAAAAGGCGCTAATACCAACTGATTGTCTATGACCCGGTAGAAACCCACCCAAAAGAAACCGAAAGTCTGCTTGAGTGCTGCAGCGATGTTCGCCATGTTCGCTACCTGACCCGTCGCTTTAACCACCAATGAGGCGATTTGCGGGAGCAATGTCTCATACATCTCCTGTTTATCACCGTTTTTAATCCGTAGTTCCTCTGCCATATTTAAACTATTATAAGGTCGCGAATATAAAGAATAAATCGAAATATCCGTATCTTTGCGGCATGACAAAACAAAATTCTCCATTGGTATTAGGGACCGAGCCTATCGGTAAATTACTTACGCAATATGCGATTCCTGCGATTATCGCAATGACAGCTTCTTCTTTATATAATATGGCCGATAGCATTTTTATTGGCCATGGAGTGGGGGCGTTAGCGATTTCCGGCCTAGCCTTGACCTTTCCGTTGATGAACTTGGCGGCCGCCTTCGGTTCGTTGGTGGGAGTCGGCGCCTCTACGTTGGTGGCCGTGAAGCTGGGGCAGAAAGATTATGAGGGGGCGAATAAGGTGTTGGGGAATGTGTTGATCTTAAATGTGGTTTTGGGTGTCGCTTTCACGATCGCTTTCTTGTTCTTGCTTGATCCCGTGCTGTACTTTTTCGGCGCTAGTGAGAACACGATCTCATATGCCCGTGATTATATGCGGATTATTCTGTATGGCAATGTGGTTACGCATATGTATCTGGGATTAAATGCGGTCTTGCGCTCCTCGGGTTTTCCGAGGATGGCGATGTATGCTACGTTGGCGTCGGTTGTTATTAATTGCGCCTTGAATCCGTTGTTTATCTTTGGGTTTGGATGGGGTATAAAAGGGTCGGCTTGGGCGACGGTGATCTCGCAGGTAATCTCGCTTACCGGACAGTTGATCCATTTCTCGAGACCGAAACAACTCCTTCATTTCAAGAAAGGTATTTATAGGCTGCGCTCGGAGATCGTGAAAGGTATCTTGTCGATCGGTTTATCTCCGTTCTTGATGAACCTTTGTTCCTGCTTGATCGTGATCCTTATCAACCGGGGATTGAAAGAGCATGGGGGAGATATGGCGATTGGCGCTTATGGTATCGTGAACCGTATCGCTTTTCTTTTCGTGATGATTATCATGGGATTTAATCAGGGTATGCAACCGATAGCCGGTTATAATTATGGTGCCCGGCTCTATTCCCGGGTGACGGACGTGACCCGGCTGACGATGCGCTGGGCGGTAGGAGTGGCTACGATGATTTTAAAGCCGGCTGAGTTGCTGTACACAAAACAACACTCGTCTTATAATT
>OGEB01001425.1_pt1 | contig 9615 bp, 9 predicted proteins | sample 1570541 | NCBI WGS metagenome assembly OGEB01 (sample SAMEA2581975, study PRJEB24529) | metagenome | biome: Human gut stool | place: China | collected 2011 | reverse complement strand
AAAGGCCGCATGGCCCCGATCAAAAGCCGCAAGATCTGCATTATTGCCGGGATGTTCTGCTCCGCGGCGTTTACGCTGATCGTGCCGCATGCCCCCACCTCAATCGCGGCGGTGCTGTTAATCGGTATGGCGTTGTTCTGTATTCATTTTGCCGGAACGTCCTGCTGGGGATTGATCCACGTCGCCGTAGCATCAAGAATGACGGCTTCCGTCGGCAGTATTCAGAATTTCGCCAGCTTTATCTGCGCTTCATTCGCACCGGTGGTGACCGGATTTATTGTCGATACCACCCATTCCTTCCAGCTGGCACTGGTTATATGCGGCTGTGTGACCGCTCTCGGCGCACTGGCCTACATTTTCCTGGTTCGCCAGCCGATTAGTGACCCGCGTAACGACTGAATCTTAACGCCCTGCTGACCGCAGGGCATTCATCGTTGCGCTCATTTCATACTGCTGCAGCGATAGCGGCGCATATCCCGCCGCGGCAAACAGCGGTGTAAACGTTTCCGGGACCGTCACCGAAGTCCCCACACCCGGGAACTGCTGCGCCAGCGTCACCAGCAGCTCACGCGCCAGCCCCTGACGGCGGGCGGCGGGCTCCACCCACAAAAATTGCAGTACAGGCCGTGAGCCCGCCGTCGTTAGAACCGCGAAGGCGCGCTGTTCCAGCGTCACGACCTGACATGGCAGGGTGGCGAAGGTGAGCGGATCCAGCAGCCAGGGGAGCTGACTGTTACTCTCGTCAATGGCGCGCCGTAGCAGGGCCAGGGTGGGATAAAGCTGTAATACGCCCGGTACCGGAGCCAGAGGTTCATTGCTCAGGTAGCCGCAGAGCCCATAGCGTCGCGTAAAGCCCAGCGTCTGATATAGCGCGACGGCCGCATGGTTATCGCGGATCACCTCCAGAGATACCGTCTCAACCCCCTGTTGTTGCAGGAGCATTAGCAGATCTTGCATCAGTTCCCGGCCCAGGCCTTTGCCGCGCCAGGCCGGGCGCAGGGCAAAGGCCGCCAGGCGAGCGGCACTCCCCCGGCGCGCGACGATCGCGATCCCCGCCGGTTCATCTCCGGCCAGCCAGACGCGGGAATCGATCAGGCTCATCCCCTCGGCGCTGAAACGCTGTACAAATCCCGCCACCGACTGGGTAACAGGCACCAGATAGGCTTCAAAACAGGCGTTGAGAATATCCGTTAACTGCACGCTGCTGAACTGCGTGGCGGGAACGGCGGTCAGCTCCATACTTTTCTCCCGAAGGCTGCTATGCTGAGGTGATGAAAACTAACACTATAACTGCCGATGCCGTATTACGCCTGACTCAGGAGAGCGATATCGCCCTTCTGCCCGCCATTGAACGTTCTGCCGCCCAGGCATTTCGCCAGATCCCCTCTCTCGCCTGGCTGGCGGACAGCGAGGTGATTAGCGTTGCGCGTCATCATGATTATCTGGAAACAGAGCATAGCCTGCTGGCGGAAGCCGCCGGGCAGCCGATTGGCTTTATTCTGACCGAACCGCTCGACGATGCGTTATTTATCGTCGAAGTCGCCGTCCATCAGGACTGGCAGCATCAGGGCATCGGCCGGATGCTGCTGAAGCAGGTTATTGAGGGCGCACAGCAGATGGGCTATCCGGCGGTAACCCTCACCACCTTCCGCGAGGTGCCGTGGAATGCGCCGTTTTATACCCGTCTGGGATTCACCATGCTCGATGAGCTGACCCTGCCTGCCGGACTGGCGGCAAAAAGGGAACAGGAGACCCGGCACGGCCTACCGCCCGAGTCGCGCTGCGCCATGCGCCTGTCGCTCTGATGGTCGGCCCGCCGCGCTCCGCGCTTTACTATGGCCGCAAGGCGCAAATCTCATCATGCAATGAACGGCTGATGGTAACCCCCTGCTGCTCACTCTGCTGACGGCAGGCGAAACGCCGCTCGCCCGGCAGCCGCGCGCCCTGATCCTGCATCGCATTGAACAGCGTTTCGGCGCGCGCCAGCTGCTCTTGTGCCTGTGCGCCGAGAAAGCGCTGCGGATCCAGCGCCAGGATCAGCTCGCCGCCGTAGGGGAGCCCACCCGCGCCGTTATCCCACGCCAGCGATTCGGCGCTGGTCATATCGCCGATAAGCGGCCCGGCCAGCAGCTCAACTATTGCCGCCAGCGCCGAGCCCTTATGCCCGCCAAAGGTTAACATCGCGCCGTTCAGCACCTCCGCGGCATCGGTCGTTGGCTGTCCCTGACTGTCGATTCCCCAGCCTTCCGGTAGCGCTTTGCCAGCACGCTGATACAGCTGGATCTCACCGCGCGCCGCGGCGCTGGTCGCCATATCAACAATAAACGGCGGCTTATCCCGCCGCGGCCAGCCAAAGGCAATAGGGTTGGTGCCGAACAGCGGACGCGTGCCGCCCGCCGGGGCGACCCAGGCGTGGCTTGGCGTGCAGGCCAGCCCCACCAGCCCTGCCTCGGTCAACGGCTCAATATCGGCAAACAGCGCGGAAAAATGGACGCAGCGGTTAATCGCCAGCGCCGCAATGCCGTTTTGCCGCGCCTTCTCCAGCAGCAGCGGCAGCGCGCGCTCGTAGGCCAGCAGTGAAAAGGCGCCCCCGGCGTCCGCCCGCGCAATCGCCGGCGCCTGGTCATGGATCTGCGGCTCGGCATCGGGCGATACCTTACCTTTGCGCAGGGTATCGACAATGCCCAACAGCCGCCACAGGCCGTGGGAAGCGCAGCCGTCGCGCTCCCCGGCGGTCACATTGCGGGCAATCGCCGCCGCGTGGTCGGCGCTAAATCCATTGGCGCTGAGTACCTCCAGCGCCAGGTCATAAGCTTCAGGTAACGATAGAGTTACCGACTCCATACTGTTCTCCTTTACTCTTCTTCGTCTCCGCTAAAGTTAGCCTGCGGCAGGCAGCTGCGCGCGCCCCAGTAGTAAATCCCCAACGACATCGCCGCCACCAGCACCGTATCCCAGGGGTGACCGATAACATTAAGCCCGCCGAAGCTGCCCAGCCAGGAAAAGAGGATAATCAACGCATAAAACACGATCAGCCACAGCGAAGACTTCACCTGCTGCGCCAGGCTCACGGTATGTTCCGGCACCTTACCTTTGCACATCACGTAGACGACAAACATCACGATTTGCAGCCCCAGCAGCCACGAGAGCGTATTCCAGCCTGACCAGTAGACAATCAGCGCCGAGATCATAAACGATACCGGGCCGATGATGCCGAAGGCGCGCACGCGGAACGGCCGCGGCAGATCCGGCGCGTTGCGGCGCAGCCCGGCAGCGGTCACCGGAGCGATGGCGTAGCTCAGCACCAGGGCCGCCGACACCACGCTAATCAGCTGTTCCCAGGAGGGGAACGGCAGCGTCCAGAAGATTGAAAGCCCGAAGGTCAGCCACAGCGCCGGACGCGGAATCCCGGACGCTTTATCGATATGGGTAAAGGCTTTAAAGAAAGTACCCGCCTTCGCCCAGCCGTAGATCACCCGCGGCGTCGCGTTCATATAGATATTGCCGGTGCCGCTCGGGGAGATGATCGCATCGCTTATCACCATAAAGGCCAGCCAGCCCATGCCGAGGGTAATGGCAATATCGCGATACGGCAGCGAGAACTGTTTGCTCACCTCGGCCCAACCGCCGTTCAGCATTTCGGTGGGGATACTGCCAAGGAACGCCAGCTGCAGCAGCACGTAGATAATCGTCGACAGCACCACTGATAAAATCAACGCAATAGGGATAGTCCGCTGCGGCTTTTGTACTTCGCTGGCCACCGAGATAATCGGCGTCAGTCCCAGATAAGCGAAGATAATTCCGCCCGCGCTGATCGCCGCTTCCACCCCGGACATGCCGAATGGCGCAATCCCCTGCGCGTGCAGGTTCTCCGGTTTAAAGAAGGCGAACAGCGTCACCACCACCAGCAGCGGCACCAAAAACTTGAGCACGCTGATGAAGTTGTTCGATCGGGCGAAGGTCTTAACGCTGTAGTAGTTAAGCGCAAAGAAGAAACAGAGCAGCAGGAACTGCACCACCCACCCCAGCAGCGTCGGCGAACTGGAACCCGGCTGGGTCAGCGCCGGAAACCAGGCGGCGGCATATTGCCGGGCGGCGACAATTTCAATCGAGATCAGGCTGGAGAAAGCGATCAGGGTGATGAACCCCAGCAGATAGCCCATCAGCTCACCGTGGGAAAAGACCGGGTAGCGAATAATGCCGCCGGCGCGCGGCAGCGCCGCCCCCAGCTCGCAGTAGCCAATCCCAGCAGCAATCCTGCAAAGCCGCCGATCACCCACGAGGCGATCCCGGCCGGACCGGCGATGGAGGCCACGTGGCTGGCGGCGAATAACCATCCGGAGCCGAATATCGCCCCCAGGCCGATAAAGGTGAGATCGGTCAGGGTCAGCTGTTTTTTAAACTTACCCGACTCAGCAACGCGGGTTTGACTGTTATGCGTAGTGTGAATGGTCATGGTGATGCCCTTGCGTCAATGAGAGGAGGAAATCGCTTCCCGGGTCCACTGGCCGTTGACCAGGCGCAGCAGGTTCAAAGGGTTCGCATCCTGCAGCGCCGGCGGTAACAGGGCAGCCGGCGCGTTCTGCAGACAGACCGGGCGCAGAAAACGCTCAATCGCCCGGCTGCCGACCGAGGTCCCGCGCGCGTCGGTAGTCGCCGGCCACGGACCGCCGTGGACCATCGCATCGCACACTTCCACGCCGGTGGGATACCCGTTAAACAGCACCCGTCCGGCCTTCTCACACAGCAGCGGTAGCAGGCTCGCCGCCAGCGGGCCATCATCCGCCTCGGCATGCACCGTCGCGGTGAGCTGCCCCTGCAGCGCTTTCACCACCGCCTGCAGCTGGGCCACGTCGTCCACTTCCACCAGCAGCGACAGCGGGCCGAAAACTTCGCTCTGCAGCAGCGTATCCTGAGCCAGCAGATCCTCGACCTGAGCCTGCCACAGCAGGGTCTGCGCCTGCCCGGCGCCGGCGGCGATGCCGCTCGCCAACTTCTCGATACGCGGGTGCGCCGCAAGCGCCGCCACGCCCTGACGGTAGTGCTGAAGAGTCGGCGCATTGAGCAACACCTGCGGCGTGGAGCCCGCTACCGCCGCGCACAGCGCCGACTTAAAGCGTTCCAGCCCGGCGCCGCGCAGCGCCAGAATCAGCCCCGGACGGGTACAGAACTGGCCGCCGCCGAGGGTGAATGACGCCACCAGCTCGTTTGCCAGCGCCCCGGCCCGCGTCTGCAGCGCCTGCGGCAGAATAATCAATGGGTTAATCGCCGACATTTCAGCAAACAGCGGAATTGGCTGCGGGCGCTGCTGCGCCAGCTGATACAGCGCCTTACCGCCGGCCAACGAACCGGTAAAGCCAACGGCCTGAATCGCCGGATGACGGACCAATTCGGCGCCGATATCGGTCCCGAAAATCATATTGAATACGCCGCCGGGTAAACCGCACCGTACCACCGCCCTGACGATCGCCTCGGCGGTCAGCTCGGCGGTGGCCATATGGCCCGGATGGGCCTTCACCACCACCGGACAGCCAGCCGCCAGCGCCGAGGCGGTATCGCCGCCGGCGGTGGAAAAGGCCAACGGAAAGTTGCTGGCGCCAAACACCGCCACCGGCCCTAACGCCTGCTGATACTGGCGCAGGTCCGGGCGCGGCAGCGGCTGACGGTCGGCTAAGGCGGTATCAATACGGGCGGCGAAGGTATCGCCGCGCAGGATCACGCCAGCAAACATCCGCAACTGGCCGCTGGTGCGCGCCCGCTCTCCCTGTAGCCGCGCCAGCGGCAGCGCGGTCTCCTGCCCGGCGATAGCAAAAAACGGCTCGCCCAGCGCGTCCAGTTCATCGGCAATCGCGCAGAGAAAGTGCGCCCGCTGCTGCGGCGTGGTTTGTGAATAGACGGCAAAGGCCTGCTGCGCGGCTTCTGCGGCCAGTGCGGCTTCCTCACGGGAAGCCGGATAAAAGCGGTGGCCGGTGGCTTCGCCGTCCACCGCCCGCAGGCTCAATAGCGTCGCCTCACCGCTGGCAATACGGCGTCCGGCGATAAACTGCCGTCCCGCCATGGTCTGAGATGCATTCATAGTGACTCCTGTGCTCAGAGGCCGACATCCGGCAGCGTCGGACGAGTGGCCAGCGCCTGTTCAACGATCGCCACCACCTGCTGGCGCGTTTCGCCTTCCAGCGCCAGACGCGGCGGACGGGTAATGGCGCTGCCGCGGCCCAGCAACTCTTCACACAGCTTGATGCACTGCACCAGATCCGGACGCGCATCGAGATGCAGCAGCGGCATGAACCAGCGGTACAGCGCCATCGCCTCTTCGTAACGCTGCTGGCGGGCGAGACGGAATAACGTTTCCCCTTCGCGCGGGAAGGCGTTGGACATTCCGGAGATCCAGCCTTCCGCGCCGACGGCGATGCTTTCCACCACCACGTCATCCAGCCCGGCAAACAGCACGAAGCGGTCGCCAACGGTGTTACGCAGGTCGATAAAGCGGCGGGTATCGCCGGAGGAGTCTTTAAAGCAGACGATGTTGTCGCAGTCAGTCAGGGTGGCGAGAATGTCCGGCGTCACGTCGTTTTTGTAAATCGGCGGGTTGTAGACCATAAGCGGCAGGTCGGTAGCGCTCGCCACGCTGCGGAAGTGGGCCGCGGTTTCATGCGGTTTTGAGGAGTAGACCAGCGCCGGCATCACCATGATCCCGTCGACGCCGACGCGCTCCGCCTCTTTCGCCATTTTCTGGGCGAAGGCGGTGGTGAACTCGGCCACCCCGGCGATGACCGGAATTTTGCCGCCGGCGGCATCCTTCGCCACCTCGATAATCTGTAGTTTTTCATCGGTGCTCAGCGAGGTGTTTTCACCCACGCTGCCGCATACCACCAGCCCGGAAACGCCATCTTTCACCAGGTTTTTCATCACCGCGTGAGTGGCGTCTAAATCGAGGGAGTAATCGCTACGAAACTGCGTGCTGACCGCCGGGAATACGCCGCTCCAGTGAATCGCTTTTTTGCTCATGCTCGGTTCCTTGTCGTCATTTTGTTAAGTCGAAGTGAATGAATGGTGAATATTCACTGACAGATTGACGTGTCGCGGAACCGGCGGCTTGTCGGTTTTCCCTCAATACGATGACGAAATTAGCACAGTCGGCAAAAGTGTGAGCCAGCGTTTATCCGAGCAGCGTGAGGCGAAAATCGCGCGGCGTCGAGCCGGTCATCGCCTTGAACTGGCGGCTAAAGGCGCTGTGATCGGTATACCCGCACTGCAGGGCGATATCGGTAATCGGCGTATCGCCAGCCAGCAGTTCGGTCGCTTTTTCCAGCCGCACTTTGTGGATCATCTGCCGCGGAGTGAGATGAAAGATCCGTTTGCAGTAGCGTTCGATCTGCGCAATCGACATCCCGCTTAAGGCGGTTAACTCTTCCATGGCGATCGGCCGGTGATAATGGCGGCGGATATGATCGTCGACGATCGCCAGCCGCTGCCACGCCGGATGGCGGGCATGAGCCTCCTGCAGATCGTGCGAGATCCCGGCCATGCCGATCACCTGCCCGCTGATATCGCGTAGCGCCAGTTTCTGCGTCAGGCACCAGCCGCGCTCGCGGCCATTGTAGAGATGCATTTCCAGCTGATCGCGCAGGGTCACACCTTCGCGCAACACCCGCAGATCCTGTTCGGTATAACCCTGACCCAGCGCGGAAGGAAAGACATCGGCGGAGGTTTTGCCCAGCAGCGAGGAGACGCTTTTGAAACCACAGCGGCGGGCCAGCGTCAGGTTCGCCAGCAGATAGCGCGCCTGACGATCTTTGATAAAAAAGACCACATTAGGAATGGCATTGAGCAGGGGCGCAATCAGCGCCAGCGCATTCAGCAGCGCGGGCATATTTTCCGGCCGCTGGCGCGCCAGCCCTTCGCAGATCTGGCTCAGCTCATCGACGGCCAGCTCAGGTTGGTTAACCGCGCGCGGCGGCGCCGCATCAGAAACACCGATCATAAGGCCTCCTCATGGTAAGTGACCGAAGGATATTTATTCACTTTCCGTTAACACCTCAAGCAGCATCCCTCGGTTTTGCGATCCTGGATCCGCTTTACGCCTTCCCCTGATTTAGCCACTGGCGCAATGGTCACTTTCGGTTTACCACAGCATTAAGCAAATGATTAATAAGAAATAACTATGTGAAATAGAAATATACCGCGCTCATGACTGTGCAGATTTCGTCATTTTCTCTGACGAAAGCGCTCAAGCAGGTCGGGAAAGGTTGCGCCAGCATGATGAAACATGTTGTTAACTTCCGGAGAGCCTGATGACCGCGCCACGCCCCCCTGTTACGTTGAGAGCTATTGATTCACATACCGGCGGCGAACCGACCCGCCTGATCGTTGACGGATTCCCCGATCTCGGCGGCGGCAGCATGGCGAAGCGCCGCGACCGCTTCGCCCGCGACTTTGACCATTGGCGTCAGGCGGCCATTCTCGAACCGCGCGGTAATGACGTACTGGTCGGCGCGCTGCTGTGCAAACCGGTCTCGGCGGCGGCTACCGCTGGCGTGATTTTCTTCAACAATGCCGGTTTTCTGAATATGTGCGGCCACGGCACAATCGGGCTTATCGCCTCGCTGGCCTGGCTTGGGCGTATCCAGCCCGGCGTACATCTGATTGAAACACCGGTCGGCGACGTAAGCGCTACGTTGCACGACGATGGCAGCGTATCGGTGCAAAACGTCCCGGCCCGCCGCTGGAAAAAACAGATCCGCGTTGAGACCGCGCATGGTCCCGTCATCGGCGATATTGCCTGGGGCGGCAACTGGTTTTTCCTGATTAACGACCACCCGTTCGCCATTACCCCCGAACATATTCCACAGCTCACCGCCTACGCCTGGGCAGTGCGCGAGGGGCTGGAAGCCGCGGGGATCCGCCGCGACGACGGCGGCGTTATCGACCATATCGAACTCTTCGCCGATGACGATACCGCCGACAGCCGCAACTTCGTACTCTGTCCGGGAAAGGCCTGGGATCGCTCGCCGTGCGGTACCGGCACCAGCGCCAAGCTGGCCTGCCTGGCGCAGGATGGCAAGCTGCAGCCGGGGGAAATCTGGCGTCAGGCCAGCATCATCGGCAGCCAGTTTACCGCCAGCTACCAGCGCACCGCGGAAGGCATCATCCCAACGATCCGCGGCGAAGCCTGGGTGTGTGGAGACAACCAGTTGATCCTCAACCCTGACGATCCCTTCTGCTGGGGGATCGCGCCGTGAAGCAGTGCGACGTCATCGTGATCGGCGCCGGGATCATCGGCGCCGCCTGCGCGTGGCAGCTGGCGAAGCGGGGGCAGAGCGTGACGCTTATCGATGACGGTCAGCCCGGCGCGACGGCGGCCGGTATGGGCCATCTGGTGTGCATGGATGACGACCCCGCCGAGCTTGCCTTGTCGGCATGGTCGCTGGAACGCTGGCGCGCTATCACGCCACGGATGCCCGACCATTGCGCCTGGCGCGGCTGCGGCACGCTGTGGCTGGCGGAAAGCGAAGAAGAGATGGCCGTGGCTGGCGACAAACAGCGGCGGCTGGCCAGCTATCAGGTGCCCAGCGAACGCCAGACCCCGCAGCAGATCGCCGGACGCGAGCCGCT
>OGEB01001422.1_pt1 | contig 9620 bp, 7 predicted proteins | sample 1570541 | NCBI WGS metagenome assembly OGEB01 (sample SAMEA2581975, study PRJEB24529) | metagenome | biome: Human gut stool | place: China | collected 2011 | reverse complement strand
TATCGCCCCTCATTTCTATTTTATCTTGTTTGTACCCCTTGTACACCGATGTTTAAGATTGCATATAACAATTGAAGCCCTGTCCTGGTCAACAATACTCTTATAAAAACTAATCATATATTTTTTTATGTCCTTTCATTTTTTTCTTTCGTCTAATAGTTTACTATCCACATCAAATATCTTTAAATATCTGTTGGCATACATACGGACACCATCAATGGTATTTGTAATAAATCATTACAAAATTTTCGAAACAAAATAATCTGCCTCAATAATATGCCTTACATTCTTCTCCCTGGAGTCAACAATACTCACACGTCCATTCTCCGCTGTCAAAGTCACACTGGAACCATCATTCCGATAAACAGTCATATGTTCCACTGGGCGTTCCAATGTCTCTATTGGATTCTTCATCTTTTTTAATCGCCGATACTCATATTCTGGAATAAAAAATTCAAGTTTTGAAATAGCTCTTTTTTTCTTTAATGGTGTTTTTCTTAATGAACCATTTTTATTCATAAAACGATCCGCAAATTCAACATTTTCCGTCATTTTATCAATTACATCCGAAATCCCTTCAATCTGATCAATCGGTCTTTCCTGTAATACTCCTGTTATAATTTTCTTATAGTCTTCTTTTGAAATTTCTACTGACAGCTCATTTCTTCGTCTGTCATAAGTTTCCCCTGATTCATAAGTAATTTTATAGCAATAGTTAAAGTTCAAATCTTCCATGCCTCCAATCAAAAATAGCTTCATACCATCAAAATTTTCAACTAAAATAATGATAGCATGAAACCATTTTAGCGTAAAGCAACATTCTCCATAAAGAATTCAATAATTTTTTCAGCCAATTTATTATGAAGACTATTGCCAAATTCATCAATGATCAGCATTCCGGCATTTTCTATTACCCTAATCAGATGAGGCAGCAAATCGGCAAATACCTGGTTTCCCTGCGATTCGCCCTTGTTGCCATAGAGCAATTCCACTTCTTCGTTTAGGATTAATCCTTAATAACTGACAACTTCTAATATTAATATATTTATGAAAGAATTCTTCCAACAATTCAAGCGATCCACAATATTCAACCTCTATTGCGCTAAACTCCAATGTCACATTACATTTATAGACTTTTCATCAACTTTTTACTAATTCTTTATTTTATTTATCGGTTAGTTAGATGGTCAGACCCTCAGTATACAAGCGCATCTAAAAAATTAGGTATATCTTCTGGCTTTACAGCCTTCCCATATAATTCAGGGATTTTTATTTACATTTTGCGACCTTGCAATGTTCAGTTGCCTGAAAAGAATAGCATTTAATTATAATCCGGAACGTCTGGCAGACGATTCATAATCCACTCCAATAAATAGCACCAAAATCTGACACAGTGCTGTAGGTAGTCCCCTGTCATTATCCTTCTATATTCAAAAGAATGTATTCCATTTCTGTTTGACTGAATTAATTTCAAATAAAATATCTCATCATTATCCATAAGTTTTTGAAAAGAATAATATTGAATGATTTCATCTAACATAACTCTTTGAACCTGATGTTCGTTTGTATGCTCTTTTATTTTTTCTTTAATAGCTTCCTTAAGTGATTTGCCCTGTTTGGAAGTAAGAACTCCCTGTTGCATTAATCCATTTATCGAATCAATAATAGGATTCTTTACTTTATCCACATCAATATTTTCCCATTGTTTCCATTTTGAATTTTTATAATCGTCCATATAGAAAGCTAAAAATATCTGCAAAGCGGATTCTGTGAGTGATCCAAGCAAAATCCAGCTATTTAGCTTAAATGCGTTATCATTAACGTTTTCCATATCCTCATATTGGCAGTGATATCCATTCTGTATTTCTTCAGCCAGTTTTTTAGCAAGATTTTGAAATCTTCCCAGGCTCTCCTCTGTTATTAATTTTATTGCTTCTTCGTTATAAGAAAATGGCATCAACTCCAGCAAATTATCAACAAATTTATGACTTATATCCATCCCCTTTTCGCCTAAGTCTTCCCATCCACAATCCATTTCTCCATCCCATAAATATTCGACCATTTCTTGTTCTCCCTACAATTCGTATTATTACATACTCTTATCCCTTTGTGCCCTCTTATTTTTTGAATATTTTTTCAATTTTATCTGTGATAACTTCCTCTCGCTTAATATCTTGCTCTATAAGTTCTGCAATATTCTCTAAGGTATTTAATATGTTTTCGTAATAATATTCTACATCATCCTCAATACCAGCACCAGCACCACCATCTTCATCAAAATCCATATATCCCACTGTAAGTGTTACGTATCCTTTCGATATTATATTTCCATCTCTATCTTCTATCGATAAATCAATGTCTTCCTGATCACCGGCTTCTACTACTCCTGAAAATTCACCAATATTAAATTGGTAGATTTCCATTCTGTTATGTATCTCTATCGTATCCCCATATTTAAAATTATCTGGTAATCTTTGTTGTTCACTAAGTTTATACAATCTTTCATACGATTGATCTGCCCACAAATCTATTTCTTTTTTTTCATCAAAGGTTATATTATTTACATCAGATGGAAATGGGAACCCTTCAACATCTTTCATCCCCAATATCAATTGTTTTATGCTGTTACTTTTCTCTGTATCTCTAATAACTGACAAGAACTTATCATATATACATGCTATATCGTCGTATTCTTGATATAAATCATTAATTTTCTCAAATTTTTCTACTATATCATTCATAAAAGAGGAATCTATTAATTCTTCGTTCAAATAGTCCTCATACTTATCCAACGAACACATCCCATACAGGTCTCTATCTTGATTTATTATATCCATTTCATCATACTCATCTATTTTGAAGCAGTCATGTATGGTATCACTATTTAAAATCACTTTAAATGGAACCATTTTCAAATTATTTTCTTTGCGATTTAATTCAATTCTTATTCCAAATCTTGCCAAATGTTTTTCAAGATTTTTTCTGGTTTCTAAACAATAATACGCTCTAGTTTCTGAATCCCACACAGCATTGTCATAATCCTCATAGGAGCACACAACATCTATACTTGCTGTACATAATAATGTAGCCCACACTATTTCATCTGTGATCTCATCAATGCTTTTCACACGACTACTAATATCTCTAATTGAAACAACCTCCGTATCACTATAATCATATCCACTTTCTATTCCATCGCTATCACACGATAATCCATGTACTTCAACACAATCCTCATTCTTTATTTCCTCCTCTATCTCAGATATATACCCATCTATCAGCGAATTTATTATTCGGACAATTCCTTTATATTCTCTCTCTTGACGATTTATGGCATTATATAACTCACCTAACGATTGGTAAAATATATGATTTTCAGAATATCCACAAGCCTTTTTAAACCCTTTATCATCACTTATAATGGCAATTACTTCATCTTCACCAAATCTTTTTCTAATTTGATTTGCAATAAATGCGTCTGGAAATTCTTTTCTTTTTTTCTCACTAGATTCAAATGGTGGATTTATAGCAAAATAATCAGAAACTATCCCATCCAAATCCACTAATGACAGATTCAATATCTCTGGATTTAATTTCTCCAAAAATTTTTTCCACATCTCCAGGCTCTTTGTCCTGTATTCTTCTTTATTCAGCATTAGTAAATTAGTTTTTACCCCTATTTCCTCTAAGAATTTATCAGATACTCCATTTATTAGCTCTTTTCGCAGTCCGCGAAATGAAGAACAAACTCCATCGCTCGCTTTTATGATATGTTTTTCTACCTCTTTTAAAACAATGTTACTTAATACAATCTTTATTTTTCCAGCTTTGACATGATTAACAAGTAATCCTAATGTACTATCTTGACTAAAGTCCAATTTATTGGCATCAAAGATGTTCGTATCTAACGTAACATATAATGGATATTTAATCATACTCCGTCTCCTTGCATACATAATATTCGTAAGTGTATCAAAACATGACGTAGTGTAAAACAGCAAAGCTCCTGTTATAATACCTACATCAATGTTTGAGACACTTTTTTGTTCCTTTTTAAATGGCACTGCTCTGGCAGTTCTTTTGTTAATCCTCAATAACCAGTACCTTTTTATCTTACCATATTTCTGAGATAATCGCTCTAACAACATTTCTAATATGACTTCGTACAATTCGCTCGATTTGCGCGATTCGTGTTCATTTTACAAGAGGTATAGGACATGATCCAGTTATCAGACGAACAATTAAATAACCTTGGTAAAAAAGCACTTGTTGTTATCGTTTCTTCTTTACAGGACCAGCTCCTTGCACTGCAGTCCCAGCTAGATCATGCCAATGCACAGCTTTCGGATAATAACCGTCAGATCGAACTGCTCACAGAGCAGATCCGTATCATGAACCAGAGATTTTTCGGACGTAAATCAGAATCCTCTGTTTCTGAAGTCGATGGTCAGCTTTCCCTGTTCGATTCCTTCAACGAAGCTGAATACCTGAAACAGGATTCCCTTAAAGAACCTGAGATCACAGAAGTTGTCATCCCTTCTTACCATCGCAAAAAAACTGTTGGCAAACGCGAGTCTAATCTGTCCGGACTCCCGGTACGTATCATCGAACATACACTTTCCGCTGAAGAACTGGCTGCCAGATTTCCTGACGGCTACAAAGAACTTCCCGAAGAGATTTATAAACGTCTCCACGAAACAATCTACGACAGCAAAGAGATACATGCCGATGATGAATCACCGGTAAAAGTCATGCAAATCAACCATGCAAAGGTCAAAAACGGTAAGAAGACCTATATGTGGGTCTACCGGAACCGGCCTCTGCGCGGCACACATTCTATCCTTCTCGTTGACTGGTAGCCTTCCCGTCATTCGAAACATCCCCGAGAATTCCTGAAGACTTTCTCCAGAACTGTGGTCACAGACGGATACCAGGTCTATCACAAGCTTGCAAAAGAACGCCGCAATCTTAAAGTTGCAGGCTGCTGGGTTCATGCCAGAAGACCTTTTGCTGAATTTATAAAATCTGTCGGCCAGGACACTGCCAAAGGCTCCATCGCCCAAGAGGCATACAGCATGATCACTGAGATCATGCACATTGACAATACTCTTCCATGGTCATCCAGAGTGCAGAAAGAATGCCCAAATAAACACAAAAAATCCTGATTTTTTAATGTATTTTCCATTTCCATAAAATTCTCTCAATCCCCGCTAAAAATGCGGGGATTCTTACTATTCAGTACTCATGTTTGAGAATTTACGTTGGAAAACCCATTATAAATAGATGAATATCCTGAAAAAGGAAAACGTCCGTCCCATAATATGGTCATTTATGCGTATTTAATCGCGCAGTGTTTTATCTAAACTGTATGCTTCTTCCATGAAGATATTGTGTTCGTTCTTCTCTAATACGGCGTTTCTAAAAATCTTAATGTCAAGTAATTCTATTTTCATATAGTTGTCGTGCTGGAAAACAATTTTCCCACTGATGTGTTACAGGATCATAATATCTTCTTCCTGATTCAGAAAACAAAAATAGTCTACTTTTAGCTCTTGAAGCGATAACATACAATAATTTTTTAGCCTCAGAATCTCTTTGTGATTGCTCAGTATGTATATTAGGAACTTTTCCATACAAAAGTCCAAAGGCAATTACACATTCATATTCCTCCCCTTTTACACCATGACAAGTATTTATTACCACTCCCTTTTTTTCTTTAAACATTCTTTTAAACGTATTTAAATCATCAGAAAGTCTATACTTTTCATTTTCAATGCGAAAATTCATTTTTTCTTTAAAGTCTTCAAATTGTTTTTCCAATTCTGGGCATTCTTCTATTCGTATATCCATTTTAAGTAGAAGATTTTCTATACCAGCACATACAAATTTACTTCCTATATTTTCTGTTGATTGATTTCGAAATGTATTAATTATATTGAGAAATTCTAATATAGAATACTCGACTAATCTACCTGAATACTGTTCCAATACTTCAAGAATCTCTGTTGCTAGCTTACATCGACTTCCAATTTTCTTAATCGAAGGATCTGTAAGTAATAATTTCGATATTTTATAGAAAATATTCATATTATCCCTTTTAATTGGGGTAATATCAGGTGCATCAAAACTAATATCTGGCAATTTTTCTTGTAATTCTCGCGAAAGTGGATATATCAACCCCCATTCAGGTGCGATTATACATATTTCATTCTCTGGTATCCCATCATTCAATGTATTTTGAACAATTTCTGCAATAGCATCACTCAAATAGTCCTTATACAGCTTATTATTGTAGTCTATAATTCCTTTTAAAGCACAATTACTTCCTTTCGCAATTATGGAATAATTTTCTATCATATACGGCAAATAATAATTTATTATCCGCTGGGTACTTCTATAACATCCATTCAACGTACATTCCTGAAATTTCAATGTAGAAAATTCATTGTTTATTTCTGCAAGAGACTTCGCAACACCCCCAATAGAACCATAAATAGCTTGATTAGGATCACCATAAAAATTCACTTCAAATCCTGAATTACTATTTGCATTTGCAATCTCTTCAACAATTGCATATTGGAGATCTCGAGTGTCCTGATATTCGTCAATACATATCAATTCAATAGTATCACGTATATTGTTTGCCATAAAAGGATTATATTTTAGCAAATTAAATGCCGTCACGAGAATCTGTTCAAAATCCAATTCTGTATTTCTTTTCAGCAATGCATGATATGTCTTTATTACTCTTTTTTTATCTGTAGATTTTTCTTTCAATCGCAAATTTCTATCATATCCTGTATCAATATTTTTCCAATGCAAGTTATAATGATAGTAAGAAATAATTGATGTTATATATCGTTCTGTAACACGTTCATCAATTATTTTAAATCCTTTCTTTAATGAATTTGTATACATACGATATCTTTTCAAAATCCATTCAATACAAAATTGATGTATTGTTCCAGTCCATATACGTTCTGTATTTATCCCAAGATTTTCAATACGTTCTTCAATTTCTTCAGCAGCTCGATTTGTATACGTTATCGCTACAAGCTTTTTTACTTTATCTGGATTTTCTTCAATGCGATGAGCAAGCTTATATGTAATTGTCCGAGTTTTCCCACTTCCGGGGCATGCTTTTACTAATAAATTTTTGTTACTAAAACATATGTCTTGCTGTTCATTACTTAAAACTTCTTCATAATCAATCATTTATTATTTATTACCTTTAATATACGTATCACGGAACTATTTACATTACTTTCATCCGCTTTTGTTAATAAAGTTGACAAGTTAGTCTCTCCAGCAGATATTGCCTCTAAAATCCTATTGTCGCTATATACTTTAGCATATGTTTTCAGCATTTGAAGATAATTTTGAGGTTCACAAAATACAGTATTTGCCACAAACACTAACGCATCAATCAAATATTGTGGTATAAAAAACTTTCCATCTACTTCTTCTGATAAAAGTACTGCATTCCACCCTTTCTTATTGTGTTTTGCAATTTTTAACGCTGCATTTCCATAATCTATTACCTGTTTTTTTTCAATAGCAGTTTCTAATTCAGTAATAGTAGTTGTCTGTTTATATGACTTTCTAATTAGACGTTTCATACATTCTATATTATTAGGAACTATCTCAATTTCAAACGTGTGCTTTCCAAAAAATCCCCTAACCCAACTGCTTTGTACAGCATAATCATCGATTGCCTTTTTTCTTTCAATACCAAGTTTGTGCGCCTTATTCTCACCGGCACTTCCAACGTTAATAGGTGTATCCAAATCGGAAACAACTGCACACTTTTTTGTGATACGATCTTCATTAAATAATAAATAAACATTTTCAAAACCAACACTACCTATATTTATCAAACTAATTCCTAACTCATCAAGAGATAATCCAAAACATTTTTTTATCACTATTGGAATTAAAATTTCTTCGGCATCTCCCTCAACAAGAATAACACTTTTCGAAAATAATAATTCACTTCTCTTTACATCTAAATATCTCTCTAGATGCGTAATCTGTTTATTTGTCAAATTATTAGCAGGTTGAACTGCAACACTGTAATTCTTTTTCTTCAAAATAATATTCATCCTACTTATCCTGGAAGCAGCAGAAATGTTATCGGAATGTGTAGTTAATATTACTTGTACATCTTCAGATACCTCTATATCTGTTTTTTCAAATAATGACATTTGTATATGTTTATGAAGATGCGCTTCTGGCTCCTCAAACAACAATAGAAAATATTTTGACGGCAATTCCTCCATTTCCTTAATATATGAGTACTCCATAAGTTTTAATGCGATATAAATTATATTTGTTGAACCAAGACCTAGGCTTTCCAATGTAAATTGTGGGTTTTGATTTGATTTTAATCTCAGATTTCTAAATATATCTTTTATATCACCAGACAATTCTGATTTTAAAGCGATATCTGGTGCATATGTATTTCCTACGGATTGAACTATTTTTCTGTTAATACCATTAGAAAGTTTTTTAATTTGATCTACATTACCAATCTGATCATTGACCTGTACAATTAATCTATTCACAGATTCTTTATCAGATTCAGTGATTTTAGGTTCAATCTGCCGAAGCATTGATATAAGAGGATTGTATCTTTGATGCATAACATTTACAGCATCCCTCAATGCATCTATATATGTAAAATCAACAAGCCTATTTCGAATGTATTCTATACCAGAATTTTTCATTGTACTTATTGATCCCATAAGATTTTCATCTAATTTGTCTGTTAATAAATATTCTCCTTGAGAAATATTACCCACTATGCTATGATACACTTCATCGTCAAGATAATTCTTATTTGAACCATATGTAACCAAACTTATATAATCAGTTATTCGTATTTCAAATAAAGCTTTTTTCAGTTCTTCCCCATTAAGAGAAGAAATTCGTTTTCTAGTTCTTGAATTAGGTATACAAAACCAAGTAATAGATCCTTCCTTTGATGATGTTCCTGTGATATATTTTAGTACTGCTTGTTCTTCCTTTGTTGAATCCAATTCATCAAAACGAAGTGATATTATAATTATGTGTCCTCTCCAATCCCCTAATCCCTCAGAAAACCAATTTTCTGAAATTTCTTTTTCATACCATTCCAATTTCTTGTCTAAAACTAAACGAATAGCTTGCATAAGAGTTGTTTTTCCAGAGTCATTTTCTCCAATAATAGTATTTATTCCTTTTCGAAAAACAAATTTTGTGTTCTGAAAATTTTTATAATTTCTTAACTGTATTTCTTTTAGATACATTTTCCTTATCCTCACACTATGGAGCGGTAATCTCCAATTTTATTATATTTTTTGTTCTCAATTCTTTTATCTGAAATGGATTAGGTACTGTAAGAACCATTTCAACTTACTCTTTTTGCATAGATGAATACATATATTTTCCCGTACAAGTACAGCAACCATTTTCTCATTCATCATTTTTACCATACACTACTAATTTTAATCTTCTTACACAATTTACTTAAGTTTATTTTTGTAGCTAGGTTCCATATCCCATCGTGTGATACAGTCATGTTATATTCCATATTTAAGGAATATAACTTTATTCTTCCACTATACTTTGATATATTTTCT
>OGEB01001419.1_pt1 | contig 9662 bp, 9 predicted proteins | sample 1570541 | NCBI WGS metagenome assembly OGEB01 (sample SAMEA2581975, study PRJEB24529) | metagenome | biome: Human gut stool | place: China | collected 2011 | reverse complement strand
CGCAAGCAGGTAAACACAGGTTATTCCTTAATATCCTTTTGTTTGGGAAACTCCATTTTCCCACTTAGAAACTGCCTTGTCTGTGACTCCCAGTTTCTCGCTCAGCTCTTTTTGTGTCCAGTTATGTTCTTTGCGGCACTGTGCAATGAATGCTCCAACTTTCTGTGTGTCTACCATAGTGTGTACTCCCTTGTATGTCTTTCTTGTACTTTTTATACTTTGATTATGTCATAGACCATGGGAAAAGTCACCCTACTGCTGGTAGAATTGGCATTTATACTTTGTAAAATCTACTTCAGTGCTGTCAGAATCCCCATTGCATTGTCATAATCTTTCTCTCCGACCATGATTTCATACAATGTTTTATCTGTTCCGAAATTCCCACCCATGCTGCGGGCAGTTCCCCTGCCCGGGGCTGTCATTTTTTCATCGTGGTTAACTCGCTTTGTTTTGTATTTGATTTTCTCTGAATCTAAGGCTTTACAATACTGCTCATATTTGTCCCTGGATGCACCGAGATAAACTGTTCTGCTGTCGAATAACATAATTAATTTCTCCTTTGGGGGTTATGTTTACAGAGTGTTGTGTTTGCACAATTTCCAACCTGCTATAACTGATCCGGTCTACAGGAAGAATCTCTGCCTGAATAAATATATTTGATTTACAAAAATGATCCTGCCTGCTGGCTCCTCAGTCTGCACACTCCGGAACGTATTCAAAAAATCATTCCTGCAATCTTGCATGCCCAGTAACTATAATAGAAAACAGCAGACATCCGTTTCCAGATCATCTGCTGTCATTATATCATATACATTTACTGTTTTGTAGTATAAAAGTATTATTCTACTTCTTCCGGTTCCATGCTTCGCATGTGTTCCTCGTTCTTTACGATTTCATACTTCTGGCGATATTCCTTGAAGTATGTATAATATTCCACACTGTCAGATGGGTAAATCTTTGAATCATGGATATGCATATCCGGATTATCGTCTCCGCTCTTAAGAAGGGCTACCATTGCGCTTGCACAATGTGCAGCAATACGGTTGAAGCTGTTAAGAATGTCTGTATATACAGTTCCCTCTTCCAGTCCGCAATTGCCGTTACTCAGACGCTCTACATGATGCATCTTCAGCTCATTGCATAAGGATGTGATAATCATTCCAAGCGGTGCAACTCTCTGTGCCATCTCTTTGTCATCATTGAGAAATGCACGGCAGGTAAGATTAATCTCCTCACGAACTGCTTCCATTACCACATTCAGCTCATCCCAGGCTTCCTGTGAGAAGTTAGTGTGATTATCATGCATTTCACTGGACATATAGGCAATATAGGAAGCATGGTCACCGATTCTCTCGAAGTCGTTAATGGTATGAAGATAAAGGGATGCCTGCCTTGTCTGGGCACTGTTCATCTCATGCTTTGTCAGCTTCATCAGATATTCCCCTAGACGACTTTCGTATTTATCGATCAGGTTCTCCTTTCTCTGTACCTTGTCAAATTTATCCTGCTGATATTCGTTCAGAAGGTTCATGGCACGGTTAACATTCTTACGAAGCTTCTTCGCCATACCACTCATGGCACGGTGGCACTGTCCGATTGCAAGTGCAGGATAGTTCAGGAGACGTTCTTCCAGAAGGTCGAAATCTGCCTCGTCCTCCAGTTCCTCTGCACTGTCTTTCACAAGCCAGCACACCAGCTGTTCAACCTTCGGTATGAATGGGAACAGCACACATACAGTTGCCACACGGAATACAGTGTTCAGTAAAGCGATTGCAACAGGTGACATGATCATATCCATAAATCCGAAATGTACGATAGCATTTACCGTATAGAAGATCACAGACCAGAGGATCAGACCAAACAAGTCATTGATCAGGTAAACAAGCGCTGTACGTTTACCATTTTTATTCGCACCGATGGCAGAGATCAGAACCGGACAGGCAGCACCTACACCGATACCAAGAACAATCGGGAATGCACTGGAGAATGTCAGGATACCTGTTACAGATAACGCCTGCAGCACACCGACTGTTGCAGATGCACTCTGAAGCACTGCTGTAAATGCGATACCTACCAGAATACCGATCAGCGGATTGGAAAACATGGTCAGCATGTTGGTGAATGCGGGGCTGTCCTTCAGTGGTGAAACAGCACCGCTCATTGTCTGCATACCTGTCATCAGGATTGCAAAACCAAGCATAATGTTACCGATGTTCTTGTGTACGGAACGCCTACAGAACATGCGCATGATGATACCTGCAATAGCTACCACTGCAGAGATTGTTGCTGTAGATAAAATCTTCGCAATTCCGTTCTTTCCGTCAATATAAGAAAGACAGAGAATCCATCCGGTAATACTGGTTCCGATGTTGGCTCCCATGATAATACCGATGGCCTGCTTCAGTTTCATCATACCGGAGTTTACGAAACCGATAACCATTACGGTCGTTGCGGAAGATGACTGGATTACACTGGTAACTGCAGTTCCGAGTGCAACTCCCTTCAGCGGTGTGTTTGTCATTCGATACAGGAAAGCTTCCAGCTTATTTCCGGCAACCATTTTCAGGCCGTCGCCCATCAATGACATACCGAACAGGAATAACGCTACTCCGCTCAGTAATGACAATATCATTGAAAAAATTTCCATCATTTTCTCCTTTGTCGTCTGCCTGATTTCCCACCTCATCCCAAGAAATCGGCGCATAATGTAAGCAGGTTATTTTACCTGTTTCTAATCAGAATTTAACCTGCCTTTTACTTTTCCATTCTTATTATGTCACGTCCGGGAGATTATTACAATAATTGTTTTTTCAAAAATTGCATTTTTTCCATAGCGTTTAAAATGCTGTCTTTTTTTTCCTGATTTTTCTTGCAGTTTTCATAAAATTTTCCGGCATGCTCCAAAACATATCGGAACATGCCTAAAAATAACATACAATAAATCGGACAGTAAAAAATATGACCCTCATTCAATATCTGTCATTTTTGCATCTCTTAACTGTTTACGGCTGAATGGTCCGAATAAGGTTGGAAGATATTCTTCTTTTTTACATGGCAGCTCTTCTACTGTGATCGTTACATTTCCACCTCCCAGGCGCAACAGTATTGATGTTTACACCTCTGTTGGCTATATGCTCCGCATTGACTGTTGGGAAGCTGAAAAGAACTTAAAAACCACACCAGGATCAGACTGTGCATTAAACGCACTCGCCATTGATGAACCTCTTGAATATGCAAAATTACATCTTGATGGAAATTTGCAGATGTGGGTAGATGCGGAAGACTCATTAGATATTTTTTAATCTTTAAACAAATACAACAGTTTAAATCGCTATTAACCACAATATTTCCGGAAAATTCATCATAGTTTTGTGTAAATGCAAAGAAACGGCGGCTCTGAAAATCAAAGCCGCCGTTTCAAATAGGCGTGTTGATATGGCTGCTTTACGACGGCTTTTTTTCTTTTGCCGTCATGCGGCAGATAATCAATTCATTCTATTTTAAATTTCTTTTATGCTACCTGATGTCTGCAATAGGAATGAATTGCCAGGAATGTAAACACAAATAATTCAATTCCTGCCGAAATCAAAATAACATGCGGTGTCCAGAAACTCATTCCACCGATATTCAGATAATTGAAATCTGCAAGCTGAGAAAGGAAATTGTTCTGCATACCAATTTCGGCAGATGGAAGTATGGTAGAGAGCCATGTTGCTCCCATCGCCACATAAGCAAAAAGCGGCATGAGAAGAACTACAATAGAGATCAGCAAAACTGTCAATGTGTCTTTACATTTTGCAGACAGGAACAACGTACAGCTAACCGTTGCTAATACAGAAAGTAAGCCCGCTGCTGCGAGAATTATCTGCAACTGCCCCAGATTGATGTTTGGCAGATTAATGATAGAGTATCGCATCTGAAACGATGTTTTTAAGCAATCCGTCCCGAACGCTGCATCTAAAATCAGAATGTGTACCGTGATCCCGACAAGGAAAGTAACAACGAAAAGTGTAAATGCCGCTAGAATTTTGGTAATTGCTAATTGTTTATGCCCGTATTTGGTGGTTCGCAGGATGCTGTCACCGCCCGTTTGATATTCTCCGGCGAAAGTAGATGCTGCGATTGCCACATACAAAATAGCAAGGAACAAAATATAAAACTCAATATAATCAAATGCATCTTTAGAAATTCCAGAATGAAGATAAAATGGCGTATCAAGTTCTGAATATTTTTCAAGAGCTTTCTGCTGTGCGGTTTCGTTTTCTCTTTGCTCATTCCGCATGACATCCTGTAAATGTTCTGCGCACTTTTCGTAATAGGCTCCGTCAATGTCATTCGGGTCAATATCCATTAAATCAGCACCAATGCCTGTTAATGGATCAGCAAACGCTTCGGACAGACCCATCAGCAAGTGACGGAACGGGACGATTTTTTCAATAAATACAGCCAGAGGAAATCCCTCTTCCTCGACCGGCCCATATTCTCGAACGCAGCTTTGATAAGTTTCCAAAGCCGATTTGATCCTATCCGGGGTCACTTCACCAGCGGATGTTTTATATAAATCTTGTTTGTACTTGATAGCTGCCAAGCCATCTAATTCTGTAACCGTGCCATCTTCGTTTGGACGGTTAATACCCTCAAATGAAATAGGCAGGTATGCCATGGCTACGGAAAGCAAAAGTGCGATTGCAAGTAAAATCAGGGTGCGCCGTGACTTCAAAATACGTTTTAGTTCAAGTCTAAAGAGCCGCATATTATCTGTCCTCCTTTTCCAAGTCTGTCTGCGGGAACAACCACAGATACAGATCTTCCAATCGTGGCTCCGTTGTAACAGACCCATCAATTTCCGAATGTTCGGACAGATAACGAATAGAAACCTGATTGTGATCTTCGCCTCGCTGATTGATAATGCGCAGCCGCATTTCACATTCCGGCAGCTTTGAGGTCGGAATTGTGCAATTCCAAACCTTGCCCTCAATCCGCTTGACAAGTTCTGCGGTAGTTCCGACATCAACAATTTCTCCGGCTTTCATAATTGCGTTGCGCGTAGAAATATATTCTATGTCAGATACGATATGGGTGGAAATCAACACGATTCGATCATGCGAAAACTCGGAAATGAAATTCCGCAGACGCACGCGCTCTCCGGGATCAAGTCCTGCTGTCGGTTCGTCCATGACAAGTATCTCCGGGTCGTTCAACATAGCCTGCGCAATACCAACACGACGCTTCATGCCGCCTGACAGATTGGAGATTTTTTTCTTTTTCACATCGGAGAGCGAAAGAATGTCCAACAAATAATTGATCTTTTTGGTAGTTGCCCTTGTAGGAATATCTTTCAGCGCAGCCATATACTCCAAATAATCTTTGACCGTAAAATCCCGGTGATACCCAAAATCCTGCGGTAGAAAGCCAAACTTGCTTCGGTAGACTTCACCTAACTCTCGAATGTCTTTTCCGTCATAGTAAACCGCTCCGTTGGTTGGTGTCATAATATCAGCGATCATGCGCATTAGCGTGGTTTTTCCTGCACCGTTCGCACCCAAAAGCCCCCAAACACCGGGAATCAATGTCAGGCTGACATCATTTACTGCGGTTTTGTCTTTGAACTGCTTGCTTAAATGTTCTATTTTCAGTTCCATGCCTACACTCCTTTCTTTTGCTTCGGCTGAACAATGAAAAGCCCTTGTTCGATAATCATTGTACCGAACAAGGGCTTTTCAATCTCAAAAATCAAACGCTTAAATTCCTAAGGTATTCCTAAGACCGCACTCTTATTTTCCTAAGCAGAGATGGGTAATGTAATCACAAAATCTATGGTTTCGTTTTGACTGGATGCAGTAATCGTTCCGCCGTGTAAATGTATAATTTCTTCCGAAATAGAAAGACCAAGTCCCGCGCCGCCTGTATTGGAAAGCCGGGCTTCATCCAACCGATTGAATTTCTCAAATATACTGTTAAGCTGTTCCTCCGGGATTGTTTCCCCACGATTTTCAAAAGTGATCTGAATATCATGTTCTAACCGTTTGGCCGATATAGTAATCTCTGTCTGTGGGTAGCTGTATGACGCGGCGTTCCGCAAAAGGTTACTGAAAACTCTCGCCAGTTTTTCAGGGTCAGCGTTCACGGATAAGTTATCCTCCGCAGTAAATACCGCTGTATTGCCATTTGCGGAGAGTGTCGGATATATTTCATCTATTACCTGCGCAATCAGACAATGTAAATCCACAGTTTCTTTTTTGATAATAACCGTATGTGCATTGTACTTGGTAATTTCAAAAAGTTCATTGATGAGCTTTTCAAGGCGCTCTGCCTTATTCAACGCAACTTTTACATACTTTTCCTTTTGCTGTTCAGGCATGTCAGGGGCTTCATGGAGCAGGCTCAAATAGCCGATTACCGTTGTGAGAGGGGTACGTATATCATGTGCCAGATACATAATAATTTCATTTTTCTTTTCTTCTGCCTGCTTTGCAGCCCGTTTGCTCAACAGAACAGACATTTTGATTTGATTGAGTTGTGCCTCCAATTCTTTCAGTGGCTCAGACAACGATGCTGTATGATTGTTCTGCTCATAGACTGTTTGGGTTGCGTCAATTACTTCATCCAGATAGCCCCACGGCTTTTTCCAATAGTAATTGAAGATACATATAAAGCCGAGCATCAGATACAAAATAAAAAGCAGATCAAGCCGCCAGTAGAGCCATGCAAAAATACCGTTGTCAAATTTTGAAAAGATGTAGTCCAAGATAAGGGTCAAACCATATCCAACAACGGTATAAACCAGCAATGATAGGTATAAGCGCACTTTAAGGCGCTTTTCTGTTGTCATTTCTTTCTTCGACATGAGAATACACCTCCTACTGATTAGCAAACAGAAGAAAGCCAAGCAGACCAATCACGACAACACTTACTATGCCTGCCAGAATGGAAAACAGTCTGTTTGCTTTTATTCTATTTCCGATTAACCGGGCTGCCATCGAATATACAGCAAGCCCCAAAAGACCACCTGCCGTATTTGTGAGTACATCAGTAATATCAGAACGTCCGACTGCTAAGATATACTGCATAGTTTCCAATAAAAAACTTGTTCCAGCAATCAGCATGAACTTCACATATAATTTTGTTCTTGGCAGAAGCATTTGAAGATAAATGCCCATAGGAACAAAAATCAAGAAATTTTCGAGTACCTCTGTTAAGTGAAATGCTGCGCCAACTTCTTTGTCATAGTGAAAAGGAATAAGGTTTATACTTCTTACTTTATCCAGATCACTGATTGAAAACTGTAGTTTGAACAGTATGATCCAAACCAGAAGTGCCAGATAAATTAAGAATAAAATAGTTGCCAAACAATTTGATTTTCTCTTCATAGCGTTCTCCTTTCGCTTAAATTTTGTAGCCGACACCCCAAATCGTTTTAATATACTGCGGAGTATCGGAAGTATCGTTCAGTTTCTCGCGCAGATGCCGGATATGCACAGTAATTGTGCTGCTGTTTTTAGAGTAGTATTCATCTTTCCAAACCGCATGAAACAGTTCCTCAATGCTTACAACATTTCCAGCACTTGACAAAAGGACGTGGAGAATAGAAAATTCTGTCGGGGTTAGAGAAACAGGTTCCCCATCCAACAAACATTCGTGGGTTTGAACATTCAAGCACAATTTGTTATAGGAAAGTTCCGATGGAACTTTCTCTGTGATGATACCGGGCGAATATTTCTTGTAACGTCTTAACTGCGCTTTCACTCTGGCAACTACTTCAAGTGGGCGAAAAGGTTTTGTCACATAATCGTCCGCGCCCAATGTCAGCCCCGTTATTTTATCCGTTTCCTCAATTTTAGCCGTTAGCATTATGATTGGATAAGTGTATTTCTTTCGGATAAGCTGGCAAAGTGAAAAGCCGTTCATATCCGGGAGCATAATATCCAGAATGGCAAGATCAATGTCGCCGCTTTCAATACACGACATGGCATCCGTTGCGCAGTAAAATTTATAAACGACGTAATTTTCGTTTTTCAGGTAGACCTCCAACAGATCCGCTATATCTTGCTCGTCATCTATAATCAATATCTTTTCAGACATATTTTCACCTCCTTTGCTCATATATCCAATTAAGTATAGCAAATACAACATCTAAATTCACAATGGATTGCCTGAGAAATTATTAAGATTTTCCTAACTTTCGAATTTATAGCAATTCCATAAATTACTGCAAACAATCCAGTCCATCATAGCGTGAAGTCCTGCGTCAGATAAATCCCCTGCGAAGGTTGTAAAAAACAATCATTCGCTATACCAGACATAAGTACAGGAAATATGCGACATAACACAACAGCATAACCACACCACAGGGTTTTCTTAATTCTTTATGTCTGAATGTACCAATCCAGAGTATTGCTCCACACAGAACTGCAATTACAGTATCAATAATAAATTTACTCTCAAACGGCACAGTACAGATGAGTGCTGTTGTACCGATAACAAACAAAATATTAAAAATATTGCTTCCGACTATATTTCCAATGGCAATTCCTGCATTTCCTCTTCTGGCTGCTGTTACTGATGTGACAAGTTCCGGAAGAGATGTTCCCAGTGCAACAATTGTCAGCCCGATAAATCTCTCACTCATGCCAAAATAACGTGCAATCTCCGTTGCTCCGCTGACTGCAAAATCACTGCCCTTTACAACCAGAATTCCACCGATTACCATCAGGAGCATACATTTCCATACCGGATTATCCTTTGCTTCTGCTTCTTCCTGATCGTTCCCTTTCTTTGCCATCACAAACAGATATCCCAGATATATCAGAAACAGTATCCAGAAAATCACGCCTTCAATAAAAGTCACCTCTGAACCTGTGATACCAAAGATCAGCAGAACAATTGTTATTACTGTCATAAACGGAATTTCGTAAAGAAGCGTGGATCTTTGAATTGCTACATTCGTAATTACTGCTGTAATTCCCAGGATGATCAAAATATTCAGGATATTGCTTCCGACTACATTTCCAATGGTAATACCTGCGTTCTTATTCATTGCAGCAGTAATACTGACTGCTGCCTCCGGCATACTGGTTCCCATTGCTACGATGGTTAATCCAATGATCAGCTGCGGAATTCCCAGCTTTTTCGCAATACTGGCTGCACCCTCCACAAACCAGTCTGCACCTTTCACCAGAAACAAAAAACCTGCCAGCAAAATAATAACCTGTAAAAACATCATTTATACCTCTCTTTCTTTTATTACGTACTCACAAAATCAAATATAAAAAGATTCCGGGAATACATTTATTTTGCAGTAGGTATAAAAAAAGAGACTCCTACTGCATTCACAGTAAAAGTCTCGCAATTTCATCACTTTCCGAGTTATATGTTTCAATAACTGTCCTGACGAAGAAGTGAACCGAATCCACTCGGCAAGCTACTCCCTTTTCACAGGTATATTCTAACAGACTGTCTTTTAAAAATCAATTATTTTTTATCATAAGATTCTCCATTAGATTCTCCATAATCCACAATATAAAAAGAAGCCTCGTTACTACGAACAGAGTGAACAGTAATGTAGCCTCCTCTCTGTGTCAGAATCTGCATCAGAAATCTGCAGTATGTGACATGCTCTCGCCACTTAAATCTTACAGATTTTGAAGTGGGAGCTTCCTGCT
>OGEB01001416.1_pt1 | contig 9684 bp, 9 predicted proteins | sample 1570541 | NCBI WGS metagenome assembly OGEB01 (sample SAMEA2581975, study PRJEB24529) | metagenome | biome: Human gut stool | place: China | collected 2011 | reverse complement strand
CTCAAATACAAAATAGAACACGAAACTATAATGGTTGTCCTTCATGTGCTGGCCGCGTACTCGAAACAAATAATCTATATTTATGGTGTATGAACAATGGAGAACGAGGACAAAGGTTATTATCAGAATACAGTTATAAAAATGAATTACTTCCGGAAGAAATAACTCCTATGTCTGGTAAGAAAGTTTACTGGAAGTGCAGCATATGCGGATATGAATGGGAAGCAGTAGTGAGTAATAGGACTTCACGAGGTCATGATTGTCCTAACTGTGATAAAACTCAAACTTCATATGGAGAACAGATTTTATATTACATACTTCAAAGAGAATTAAAAGAGCATAAAGTTCTGAATAGAGCAAAGGTTGAGGGCTATGAAGTTGATGTGTTCGTTACCGATTTGAAATTTGGCATTGAGTACTCTGGTTATAGATATCATACTGATAGGGTAGAGCAGGATGAAAAGAAAAGAAATGACTTAAAGGATGCTGGTTACAATATTATAACAATTCTTGAGAGGTATGCTATAGATGATGATTTGGATTGTGACTTTGGTTTTGTAAGGGGCAACATATTGAATCCAGATGAAATGCTTCATTATTTGAAGTCATACATGAAAGAGAATTACAATCTTGATATAGATGTAAGTTTATCTGCTGATGAAAGAGAAGTTTGCAAGAGAAACTCTGCAAAACAGTATATAGACATAGATGAAGTGGTTTTTGTTATGTTATATAAAAAGACACAAAATAAATGTGGTGAGGTACTTGAAGTTAGCAGATCTTTAATTGGCAATAAATTGAAGGAGCTTTCGGAGAAGGAGTATGCTGAAAAAGTTGACAACATAGTTGGAATAATAAGCATATCAAAATTTGGAGATTCAGCAGAAAAGATTGCTTCTGACTTTGAGCTAGATATAGACTTTGTAAAGAAGATTCAATCATATATAAAGAAGTATTCGGTTATTTAAGATTTACAGTGTGGTACAAGACAACTAAATAAAGAGGCATAACAAGGAATTGGCTAACAAGATGGAGCTTAACTTTTATAGTTGAGACTCCATCTTATTTAAGTTAGAACTGAGATTTCAGCTTTTAAAATATATAAGGGTATATTTTATTTTAAATTTTTATTTAGAAAGGAGCATTTATATGGGTGGAGATGACTTTTATATTGGTATATATTGGGCATTAGTATTTTTGCCTATACAAGTAGTAACAGTGATTGCATACTTAATAGGTAAGTTTACTGGTAGCAATATGGCTGGAGACATAGCATATTTTTGCAACTGCACTTATGTGATTTTATCTCTTACATTTATGTATAGAGATGCTTATCTGATTTTACGAAATGCTCATAAGAGGAATAAAGAGCAGTCCAATCCTTTGAGTGACGAAAAGAGATAAGGTTTTTGGCATATAGCCAATCACTACTTTTAAGCATAAGACAAATAAAAAATGTAATAATAGCAATAGACATGAATACTAGACATAATGAGTTAATTTGTAAAGCAGATAATAAAAGTAGGATACATATGGGTAGATATATTTTAGCTTCTCTATAATGCCCGGCTTTTAAGCATATTTTCAGTTCTTTATCGTTCATCTTTGCAAAGTCAGGGTGCAGAGTAATTCCCTTGGTATGTCCCTTACTCTGCTTAAAATAGATTATGCGTTTGTCTTCATTGATACTAGTGGGAACTGGAAATTTTTCATAGTCTCCTATTAAAATGATAGGCTTTACATTACTGAGGTTCGGATTTTTCTCGATCACTTTGCAAATTGCTTTAGCATGTCCAAGTTCATGGTACTTAACAATAGGAATGGATATACATTTACTTAGGAAATTATCTAGAGTATTTGGTAGTGTTAACATTGTTTTACCTCATTTCAACTTAATATGGAAATATGGTAGCATAGAAAACTTTAAAACACAATATAAGGAGATGATCTTTATGAAAAGAAGAACTTTGATTTTATTTTTATTAGCATTAACAGTTTTCAGTTTATCTGGATGTAAGAAAGAAGAGACTCCTATTGAATCTTCCTCTCTGGCAGTCATTGAACCAGAAACATCAGAGACCATCTCTGACAAATTAGATGACGATGAAGCAGAGGATTATGTAGTTCCTACAATAGCTACAACAGAAGCAGTTATTGATGAAGAGACAGTTCAAATTGGCATTACAGAGACATTAGAGGACAAGTCTTACATTGGTATTACTCCTGATGGAAATGTATTAGCAAGTATGAGTTTGCCGGAGTTATCCTCTGGACATAAGTATTCTGAGGCAGAAGCTGTGGGAGTAGATAACTTAGCAGTTTATTGGTCTGAGAACAACATTTCTAAAGAGGATTTACGAAGTAGATTAGATGAAGAAGCATATGCTGGTTTATCAGAGCAAGACAAGAATGAGATAGTGGAGCAGATATCTTCTGCAAATCCGCATAACAATCCGACTGAGACAGTTCCCGTTGAAGAGGAAACAACAGCAAATGAAGGAAATAGCAGTGTTGAATCAAGTGGTACTTTTGCTTCTGACCGTTTAGGATTTGATACTGGAGAGGTTGGCATTGTAAAAGAAGAAGATCGTACAAACTTTGAGCTTTCAAATTAAGGAGTGAACATATATGAAAAATAAGTTATTTAAGAGAGCAGCTTCGTCTTTGTTAGCTTTAAGTCTTGCATTAACAGCTCCGATTTCAAGTTTAGCAAATACAGGTGGTTCTGCTGCTGGCGATAATACTGGAGGTGTCAATACTGGTGGTGGTGGAGACTTCGGTGTTAATAAGCCATCTGGGCGTATCGGACTTCGTCTGAGTTTAGTGGATAGTGACAATCCTGAAAAAGTAATCAGTGTGGTTCCTACAGAAGATGGAAAATATGCACCAAGAGTTGTAGATATACTTTATTTAGATGAAGATACATGGGATTATTACATAGGTGGTTATAGAACTCGTTTGACAAACGATAATATTTATACATCTGTTAAAACTCAGGATGCTTTAAAAACTCTTGCTGATGCAAATAGTAATGTCAAGGATGCTAATAAAGTTAAGTTAGTATTTTATCCAGATGCTGTAAAAGGATTAAAGCTTAAATCTGAGGGAGAGCCTTTTGAGAATAGTAAGAACTCAGAGATTCCTTCATGGGCTTATTATGAAAACAGTAGTTACATAGCAAATGGAGATCAATTCGTTGCTTGGTGTAAGAGTACTGGTAAAATGGATGAAAATGGAGAGTTTGATCAAATTATAGGAGACAGTGGAAACCTGTATGAAACAGTTGACCGATATGGAAATAAAATCAAGATTGAGCAGACAAGTCCTAATCAGTTAACAATACAAAACGGAGAAACGACATATCAAACTACTGTTAATGCTGAAAAATATCTGAGCAGCTACAGTAATATGAAGAGTTTACTGGATAAAAAGAAAGATGACTTGTTTAACATAGCCAGTTCACCTGCAGGATACATTAGTCCCGAATCAAATAGACAGGAGTATTTAGTTTGGTTTGACATCATGGAGAAAGCTGGAACAATAGATAGTGGAGAGAGACAACAGTTAGAGGATGTATTGCAAGGCTATTGGGATGACTATAATGCAAAGCATCCATCTGGTCAGAAAACAGCTTCTAATCAAAAGAATAGCTGGTTTTCAAAAGTAAAGACAGCTTTTGAGCCAATGACAGCTTATGCAGCTCCGAATGACTTTATTCCTGATGAAGATGCACCCAGCGGAGGTGGTACTACTGTTGGTGGTGGAGGACAGAATCAGATTGAGGATGAAACTTCTACTTCTCCTAAGGATGCTATGATAAATAGACTTATAGACTTAGCAGATAAAAATGGAGACCGTCTATTGAAAACTGAATCAATGTGGACAAAAGGAACAAATAGCATTGATGAAGCAGAAGAGAACTGGGTACTTCTTGTAGAACCGATTGTATTTATGACTATATTTAAGCCGGGTACTGACAGTAACAGTGCGATACTTCGTCAAAAAGTATATGGAACTGTTTCAAATTTTGCAAATGCACTGGTTCAGAATCCGGGCGGAGCAGTTGCTTCAAGAGCAACAAATGGTTGGTTTAACTGGAAGGCTGTCAATGGACCTCTTTGGGGAGCATTAAGTGTAAGCCCTGAGACTAAATATGAAAATCCTAACTCTGCTTCTGGGTATGGATCTGGATTTAAGTTTAACAATGGCTGGGTATTAACGCCTGCTAACAACATAGGAAAGTACAGAAGCTTTGCTGATTTATCAGAAGCAAATAGATGGAAAGATGGGGGAAGTTTCTTTGAGGATGGCATTAAGTATAAAGAAGGCTTTGGAGTGAATGTGTGGTACAAGGATATCCGAGGTACATCTCAGACACATACATGGGATAAAAATACTTATCCAGATGGAAATCCGGGACCGGCTCCTGACCCAACTAATCTTCCAGATGAAGATAAGAGCTACATAGATAAAAATAAGAATAAGACCTTAAAGATTACAAAATGGTACTATATTGAAGATCCGACTACTGGAGAACAATTTGTATATGACGTAAATACCAGACCAGGCAACCCACATCAAGTCGTTATAGAAAATGAGGGAACTCAAGATTCAGATTATATCTGGAATGTGGAAAGATGGGCTTCTGGTTTAGAGGATAGAGTGCCGGAGGATGGGGATACATCATCAACATTTGAGAGTTACTACAATACAAATTTAGGTACTTACAATGGTAAGGAACCGAACATTTTAACAATCAAGCCTGAGGATCCTGATAAAGTGCTTTATGTAAAATTAGTGCTTCGTTTAGTTCCGAAAAAGAAAGTAGACATAGTAAGGGTTTACGAGACTCCTGAACAGCCTCCTGTGATTGAAGTAGAGTCTAATGTAAAGGTAGAGAACAATACTGTAGATGGTAACTCTAAGAAGCCTGGTTTCAATTATGTAGAAAATGTGAATACATCTGAACCAAGAAAGGACATTACATCTTGGGAGGAAGTACCAGGAGGAACATCTGGAAGAACTCCTCAAATTCCGGTATCTGAAACAGATAAGACAATCTACATCAAATATGAGGGAGCACCGGTAGAAAATCCACAGGCAACCGGTTTAGTCTTACACGAAAATGAGATTTCACATCAGTTTACTTTATCTGATGTAACAGGAAGTTTAGTGGAGGGCGTACAGAACTGGAGTTCAGTTAGTTCCGATGCAAGCTGTCCTTACTCTTGGACATGCAGTGACGATGACTGTGACGGACATACTTGTGGATCTTCATATGATTACACAGGCTCAGAAGATTGGAGTTTCGGCATTGAAAACCAGCCAAACTATAATACGCAGTTTGTATACAAGTGGGTTCAGTTAGAGCCGAAGCATTGGACAGGTGGAGGTTTATCAGAATCTGGTGGAAGTGGAAAAGGAACTCCTAATATGACAATGATACTTCAGCGTTCAATATCAGACAAAGTAACTTTGTATCCGAGCAAGAACTCAAATAAAGCAGCATTAAATGATATGGGTATAACAAGTGAGGGATATCAGCCTGCTAATACAAGAAAAGATGGCTTAAAAGATGTTCCGAGCAGAAAATCTTGGAATGAGACATTCAATACAAATTTTGAATTTGTAAATGTGAACAAGCCTACTGCCTATTTCGAGTCAGACCATGGTTATACTGATGAAGATACTCATACAGATAGTGGCAATAACAAAGGAACTTTAAATGGAGCATATAGCAAACCAAACAACACAACAATCTATGGTTTATGGGGCAAAGAAAACAAAGGGGTAGCACCTCTAACAGATACAGCACAACAGAATATCTGGAAGTTAGGCAATCTAAACTTTAAAGGCTTCAAAAATCATGTGAAAGAGCAGGCATTTACATTTTATCCCTACTATAAGATGAAGTTTATCAGTCAATTAGACGGTGCAGAGCAAGACGCTTACTTAACAGCAGAGAACCTTAGCACATTATTCTCATTACAGCGTATTGATACTTCAATTTTCAGACCGAAGGGTGCGACAACACTGGAGTTAACTTCAAGTCAGTGGAGTACCCATGCTAAAGCTCATAACTTATTAGATGCTGCTGGTGTTGAGAATAAGAACAGTTTACTTCCTGCTGGAGCAATATATGATCTTAGAACGGCTGGAAATGGTGTGAAAGCTTCACAGAGTTGGGTAGGATACAGAGTGTTTAACAGTTATGTCATGGATAAAAATGCTTTAGCAGATGCTACGAATGTAAAGACCAAACAGGAAGTAGTGGATGCAGTAAATGCATTCAAGAACGACACAAAGAATGTCTTAAGCAATTATGAGGTCGTTATGGTTGGACAGGAAGGCATCAATCCTGATGATAACAATGGAGAGTTTTATAGAGGCTCAGAAGTTATAACTGGTAAAGATGGTTCCTATCGTTTAGGGCAGGAGTTTATTCGTGATAGCAAGTATGATTTACAGACAACAGGTTCTGCTTCTGGAAACAGTTCTGATATAGATGTACTTGAAGAACTGGAAGAGACATATGATTGGGTTCTTACATCAGATGCGGATGGAAATGTAGTCATAACTAGAAATGGCACTGAGCTAGAGAGATTGCAGAAGAACCAGAAAAACCTGACTAATGCAGAAGTAAAAGAGTTTGATAGCAGAACAAATATAGTTACGAACTTCTTATCTGCAATAGACAGAAATATGGGTTCAGACCGTAATGGAAGAACTTGGTACAATGAAGGATTCAGTATTGGATGCTTGGAGACAAGGTTAGCTTATAGGATGGGCTTTGGTGATGGAGATGCAAGCTTAAGAAGTACTGCTCTAAACATCAAAGCGAATGGTAAGCTGGAGAACAGAAATGACATGTTTAATGGAGATGAAACAAAGAATCGTAGCTATCAGTTCTTTACATCTGCTCGTAGTACATTGAATGGCTGTGAGAAAGATTATGTAGGAACATATGATGGAATCAAGATCTTCATTCCGAATATGAATCAGTTGTTAGTAAGTAACCGCTTCTATACATCAAATACAACAGTTATGGATTTGAACTAAGCATACTGTATTGATGGACATAGAGGTAAAAATTTGTGGCTGGCAGGTTAGTGAGGAACTGACCTAAGAAGAGATAATTGAGCATAAGAGGGTGGCTGAAAGGCTTCCCTCTGGCTCTGAAAGTTCACAGAAAATCTATGGTATTTTCATAATGAGTGCGTTATAATCATTATATAGAGGGAGTGAAGCATGGAAAATACAATAGTAGAGCAGTCAAAAGTAAGGAACAGACCAATCAAGATTACAGATATAGCAATCTCTAAGGTACCAAGAACTCAGTTGTTTGGTTTAACAGATAGCGAAAATGCGATCATACAGGAATATCATAAAGTGCTTTTACAAAATGCCAGAGAGCTTTGTGAGCGATACAGACGGAATGATATGGAATGTGCTATTGTGTTTAGTATCATAACGAAAGAGGCTATCCTCATTGAGGGAACGCAGGAAAGAGCAGTTGACTTTTCTCAGGATAGAGAAGCAAATTTGTTTATAAAATCAGCGCCTGACCGGACGCTGATATACATGCATAACCACCCGAGTACAGGTACTTTTTCTGCAACAGACATTAAAACATTTAAGGATACTCCATCATTGAGGAGTATGACAGCTGTGGGGCATGATGGTTCTGTTTATGTGATAGAAAGGACTTATAAATCGGAATGTGAGCGGTTTATAGGAGATTATGCCAGATTAGCGAATGAATATCTGAAAAAGGGCATAATAAATAATGGAACTAGAGCAATCAATGATATGCTTAAGATAGCCAGTGAATATCATATAATATATAAGAAAGGGGCACCTAAAAAATGATGAATGTCAAAGAATTAAAGGGAATAGATGTGCATTTAAAGGAAATAGACAGGTTGATTCAGTTGTCCCCTACGAGGACGGTTGACCGTTCTCAGATTAGAAACCCGAAAGAGATTGAAAGGCATGAGCAAATGAAGCAGTATGCTTTGCGGTTGGGGATTAACCTTTATATGACGGATGATACAGAATCCGGCTATGACAAAGATAAAGAAGAAGCATATCTGTTTATTACGAGGGGACAGAAAGTTCCGGAAGAACTTGAAAAAAAGCTGATTCAGAGAGAACGGGACAGGATAGCCAGAGAGAAGCAGAAGCAAAAAGAAAATGAAGCATAGGTCTGTAAAATGGGAAAAATAGATTCTTTAAAAGATGTAATAGGGGCAAAGGTAGCAATCATGGTAGAGATTGTGATGCATATTTTAGGTTGTTCCTATTCAGATGCCTACTACATTATTGTAGGTTCAGACACATATCATCTTATGCAAGAGCAAGTTTATAAGACGCTGCATGATAGTCCTCAGGCAAACTTGTCTGATATAGGCGAGGAGTTAAGGAAAGCGGGAAATAAACTGGGACAGATGATTACGGATACAAATATCAAGCGTGCAATGCTTCAAATGAGAGAAGAGAACATTCGGAAAAATGATTAGCGTAAGAGACCTGCAAGGTATTGACGATATATTACAGGATATGCAGAGATTAGAAAGGCAGTTGCCGAAAAGAAGCTTGGATGAATTTCCTCTCAGGACTTCGGAAGAGATTGAGAACGAGGAAAGAATGATACAGTATGCTTTGAAGCTGGGAATTAACCTGTGCAGTACAACCGATCAGGAGCCAGACTTTGACGAAGATAAAGAGAGGGCATTTCTCTATATTATGAAAGGACAGAAAGTTCCGGAAGAACTTGAAAAAAAGCTGATTCAGAGAGAACGGGACAGGATAGCCAGAGAGAGACAGAAGCAAAAAGAAAATGAAGCATAAGAAGTCAGGTGGTGCTTTATGGAGACAATAAGCAAAGAAAGCATACTGAACAAACTTTCAGAGATAAGCAGAAATACAGGGTTGATATTAGGTTTAGCTGGTTCTTATGCCAGAGGAACAAATGATAAGGATAGTGACATAGATATTGTGGTGGATACAAAGGGGCTTGATATTCCTACAATAGAAAAATTGAAAAATGCTTTTATTCCGATGAAAGCAGATGTGCTGATTACAGATTTGCTTAAACAAGAAGATACGGCATTGGATGACCTGTTGATCAGCATAGGAGTGGGAAAAAATCTGGATAGTGTTTATAAGAGCATTATGAGAGAGGTGATCTGGGTTGGCGAAAAGTCTTAGCGATAAAAGCGGTTAAGGCTTTAATCAAGAGTTGTACCGAAAGGAAGTCAGGTGGGACATAAAGTCTCGCCTGTCTTTTGGTTTATGGGGATGCAGCGTTTCGGTGTGCTGGTGGCAGCTTCTAAGAAATCGAGTTGGAGCGTGGAAAATGAAAATGCAGCCAGCATATGAGTGGGTTTATGGGTGCGTATGAGAACCGGACAGGCAGTAAATAGAATCAGAGCAGTTGTTGGAAAATATAAGAAGGAGACAAATAAAATCCCGAACTAAAAAACAAGTCGGATTCGGCTTGGAAATCGGAGTATGGCGTGGAAATTTCTAAAAGGTTGGCAGTACCGGAAAATTTAGGGTGCGTTGCGCTTCTGGCTTGTCAAAATAAAAGAGAGAGAAAAAAACGGATAGGTATGTGGTGGGAGATGGGTTGAGAGACGGGACGAAGTTTGAAAAAGTAGCGAGTCTGATGGTATGGGGTTC
>OGEB01001414.1_pt1 | contig 9701 bp, 6 predicted proteins | sample 1570541 | NCBI WGS metagenome assembly OGEB01 (sample SAMEA2581975, study PRJEB24529) | metagenome | biome: Human gut stool | place: China | collected 2011 | reverse complement strand
TGTCTGAATTGGAGTCAAAGATTGGCGACAAGGGTGTATCCAGTGTGACTTTCGACGAAAAGACAGGTGTATTGACTGTAGTTGACGGTACAGGTACAAAAACGTATACCATCAAGACTACTGCCCCCGATGTAGATGAAGTAACCATTACAGTAGATGGTAAAGACCTGAAAGTAAATGGTAAAGTTGTCGGTCAGGTAGGTGACACCGTAGAAGTAAAAGACGGTGAATTGATAATCAATGGTAAGGCTACCGGAATGAAAGTGGGTCAATATGCTATCTTGACCGATAATTCTAACGGTGTGGTAACTATTACTTTGCCGGATGCAAACGGAACGTTACAGACTATCAAGTTGCCTACAGCATTGGCTGCTATTACCGGAATTGAAATTATGAAAACTAGCGATTATACTCTGCCTTGGGGTAAAGCTACATCTGCTAATAGCAATTGGGCCGGTCCTAAAGGAGCAATTGCCAAAGATCAATTATTGGTAGGTACACCTAGCTCTTTAGTGGTTCGTGTTACTCCTGCTTCTTATGATTTGTCGACAGCAGCTATTAAGTTGATTGCCAGCGATGGCGAAACAGAGGCTCCTGCAACTATTTCGGCTACTCCGTATGAAGGTATCATAACTAAGGCTGCTTCGACTAATGGTCTATGGGTATTGGATATAGAACCTAATAGCACGGTTACTGCAAGTAATATTGCCAAAGCATTTCAATATAAAGGTAGTGATATAGCTTATGCTGTTCAGGTAGATGGTAACATTTTGACTAGTTATGACACAAAAGTGGCACCGACAGCAGCTGTGACTAACAAGGAGGTTAATGCATTGTATGCAAATGGTGCATTGGTAGCTACCGCTAGTGGATTCTCTAATCCACCTGCTGTTGTAACAGTACCTTATGGAAAAGAGGTTACTTTCTCAGTGGATAATATGGTAACGAAACAGGATGGTAGTAGTTATGTAATAGATACCCAGACAGAAGTAGCTTATGATGCTTATCTGACTACTAGTACCCCTACTACATTGGCAAATAAGGGAATTACTATCAATGGTAAGACTATGACTATCTCTTCTACTGCCGCTGCAGCTGGAGCTAAGAATATTTCTTTGACAGTAAATTATGTGAAGTTTGACGGTACTACTGCGACTGCAGTTGATTTTACTGTAAACTTTGAAGGAACAGAAGTTGACCCTGAAACTCCGGTATCTGAAGTAACTTACAAAGCAATGGATACTCCGGGTAAGATTATTATCGATTTGGGTACTGCTCTGACCGGAATGTCAACTGCTGATGCTGCCAAAGTTGCTGCTGCTCGTATGAAATGGACAGTAGCTGATGATAAAGCTGCTAAATTTATCTATGCTTCTCCTACTGTGAAGTATTATAAAGATTTGAAGGCAGACGGTACAGATGGTAAAACAGAAGTAACTCCTGTAACTGCAGAAAATATCAAGACTGTTAAGTATGCAGTAATTCAGAATGGTTCATATCAAACAACTGCCGAAGCAGGTTCTTATACTTTGAACTTGACATTGACAGATGTTGATGGTAATGAGTTTAAGAAAGTAGCTGCTCCTGTTAAGGTTACATTGCCTGCATTTGATGAACTTTTGTCTAAGAGTAAAGCATTTACAGACAATGTACTGACAGCTCTTCTGAGTGGCACCGGTTCTAATGTGAAGAAGTATAACATGACCAATGCTTATAATGAAGTTGCAGATGATTTCAAATGGGCAAATATTAAGTTTGAACCTCAGCCGGCAGCAGATGGCACTGCTTTGGCTACTTGTACAACTGGTGCAACTCCAACTCTTGAAGCCACAGGTGTTATTGCTGATAATAAGGTTAAACAGAATGTAACTGTTAAGGGTAACTACTTTATTGGTGGAACAGCAAATACAAAACTGAAAGTTGAAATACCTTCATTTGAAGTTAAGTTTGTATCACCGTTTGCCGACGCTGCATTCTTATTCTATAAAGAAAACGCTGTGGTAACTCCTATAGCTGTTACATTAGCAGATGATGGTAAGAATGCTAATACAGGTACATATACTATTGCAAAGAGAACAGGTGCAGGGACTAGTGCTAATAAGTATAACGGCTTGTCTTTGAAAGCAAGTAACTCTGAAAAAGAATTCGATAATTCTATCGATTTGTTCGGAACGACAAAAGCTTCTTATACTTTTAAAGTTAAAGATGCCGGTAAGGGTAAAGCCGCAGATGCTACTGATGGACTGAAGTTGGAAGATATGCCTATGGGTGTTGGTGTTTATGAAACTACTATTGAAGTAACCATCACAGACCTTAATGGTATTAAGACAGTAGTTAATATACCTATTAAAGTACAGTAAATTGTCGGTTTCAGTAAATAATAGTTTTACAGCTATTATCTAGCTTATAATTAAAGTAGGAGTGAACGACTATCGTTTTCTCCTACTTTCTTTTTATCCATCATTCCTCCTCCATTTCCTTGTCTTTTTCGGATAATACCTTTAATTTTACCGTCAAATTTTAAAATTCAATCAAATAATTTATGTTAGACACCCTTCTTTTAATCAGCGGTTTAGCCCTTATATTGCTGGGAGCAAACGGCCTGACTGACGGCTCGGCTGCTGTTGCCAAGCGTTTTCGTATTTCCGACCTCGTAATCGGTCTCACCATCGTGGCTTTCGGTACTTCCGCACCCGAGTTGGTAATCAGTGTACTTTCTGCTTTAAACGGAAGTGCAGAGATGGCTATCGGTAACGTGGTGGGTAGTAATACATTCAATGCTTTGATGATTATCGGTTGCACGGCGGTGGTACTACCCATCAAAGTTGGTGAGGGAACAATGAGCAAAGAAATACCGCTGGTGATTCTTTCTTCGCTGGTACTTTTCTTTTGTGCCAATGATGTGATGCTCGATCAAGGCAATGAAAATATAATCGGGCGGATTGACGGACTTATTCTGCTCGCTTTCTTTCTTATTTTCTTGCGATATACATTTGCCATTGCACGAAACGGAGGCGAAGAAGTGGGAGAAGAACAGAAGATTAAAGAGATGCCTGTATGGAAATCTGTTCTTTTTATAGTGGGCGGACTGGCAGGTCTCATCTTTGGCGGGCAACTCTTTGTTGAAGGAGCAAGCGGTATTGCCCGGTCGCTGGGTGTCAGCGAATCTGTTATAGGATTGACTTTGGTGGCAGGAGGTACTTCGTTGCCCGAGCTGGCCACTTCTGTTACGGCTGCATTGAAGAAGAATCCGGGTATTGCCATTGGAAATGTGATAGGTAGCAATCTGTTTAATATATTCTTTGTGTTGGGATGTAGCGCAACTATTTCACCTTTGCCGATGGGTGGCATCAATAATCTTGACTTGACGGTGATGATTGCTTCCGCACTGCTGTTGTGGCTGGTGGGATGGTTCTTCAAAAAACGTACCATTACACGCCCTGAAGGGGTGTTGATGATGGTGTGTTATGTGGCTTATACGGCCTATCTTATTGCCCAACAATGAAAAAAGGTGTGAAAATCACCTCTTTTTAAATTAAAAACAGCTATCTTTACCGCCTGAATTTTTATAAAAATCGAACATGGCTATTACCATTAAGAAAGTCAGTACCCAAAAGGAACTAAAAACATTTATACGTTTTAATTACGAGTTATATAAGGATAATCCCTATTCCGTACCCGATTTGTACGATGATATGCTGAATACGTTCAGCTCGAAGAAGAATGCTGCTTTTGAGTTTTGCGAGGCTGTTTACTTTTTGGCCTATAAAGATGATAAAGTGGTGGGACGTATTGCCGGAATTATCAATCATCGTGCCAATGAAACATGGCAGAAAAAGGAAGTGCGTTTTGGATGGATTGATTTTCTGGATGATATAGAAATATCACGTGCACTGCTGGATGCTGTGTCTGAATGGGGAAAGTCGAAGGGCATGGATACTATTCAAGGACCTTTGGGCTTTACTGATTTTGACGCGGAAGGAATGTTGATTGAAGGCTTTGACCAGTTGAGCACGATGGCAACTATTTATAATTATCCTTATTACCCGCAACATATGGAAAAGTTGGGATTTGAGAAAGATGCCGACTGGGTGGAGTATAAGATATATGTGCCTGATGCTATTCCCGACAAGCATAAGCGTATCAGCGATTTGATTCAGCGTAAGTTTAATCTGAAGATTAAGAAATATACATCGGGTAAAAAGATTGCTGCCGAATACGGTCAGGCTATTTTTGAGCTGATGAATGAGGCATATGCGCCCCTTTATGGATTTTCGGCATTGTCACAAGGACAGATTGACCAGTATATCAAGATGTATCTGCCTATCGTGGATTTGCGTATGGTGACTCTGATTACGGATGCCGACGATAAACTCATTGCTGTGGGTATTTCAATGCCTTCTTTGTCTGAAGCATTGCAAAAGGCAAAAGGACGTTTGCTGCCTATGGGATGGTATCACTTGATGAAGGTGCTGTTTATGCATAAATATCCTCCCATGCTCGATTTACTGTTGGTGGCTGTGAAGCCTGAGTACCAAAACAAAGGGGTGAATGCTTTGTTATTCTCCGACCTGATTCCTGTGTATCAGCAATTGGGGTTCAAGTATGCCGAAAGTAATCCGGAACTGGAGCTGAACGGAAAGGTGCAGGCACAGTGGGAGTATTTCGAGACTGAACAGCATAAGCGCCGTCGTGCTTATAAGAAAAGCATCGTCTGACAATGTACTCGTGAAGAAACTGATTTTGTAACCGTTACTAAGATATGGAAGAAAACAACGAACTGATAAACAATTCCGCCGTAGAATATACCGACGATAACATCCGCCACCTCAGCGATATGGAGCATGTGCGTACCCGTCCCGGTATGTATATTGGAAAGTTGGGTGACGGAGCGCATGCAGAAGACGGTATTTATGTTCTTTTGAAGGAGGTACTCGATAACAGTATCGATGAGTTTAAAATGCAGGCGGGCAAGAAGATTGAAATTACAATAGAAGATAAACTTCGTGTCAGTGTGCGCGACTTTGGCCGTGGTATTCCTCAGGGAAAACTGATTGAGGCGGTGAGCGTGCTGAACACGGGTGGCAAATATGACAGCAAGGCTTTTAAAAAGAGTGTCGGGCTGAATGGTGTCGGTGTGAAGGCGGTCAATGCATTGAGTTCGCGCTTTGAAGTGCGAAGCTACCGCGAAGGGAAGGTGCGTATTGTTACTTTTGCCAAAGGAGATTTGCTGACAGACCGGACGGAAGATACTTCGGAAGAGAACGGTACTTATATCTTCTTTGAACCGGATAATACTTTATTTGAAAATTATAGTTTCCGCTCTGAATTTGTGGAAACGATGTTGCGCAATTATACTTACCTCAATACGGGGTTGGCTATCATTTATAACGGACAGCGTATATTGTCGCGCAACGGGCTGGTGGATTTGTTGAATGATAATATGACGGCTACCGGTCTGTATCCCATCATTCATCTTAAAGATGAGGATATAGAGATTGCCTTTACGCACACCGGACAGTATGGCGAAGAGTATTATTCGTTTGTCAATGGGCAACATACCACTCAGGGGGGTACACATCAAAGTGCTTTTAAGGAGCATATTGCACGTACTATTAAAGAGTATTTCAATAAGAATATGGATTATGCGGACATCCGTAACGGATTGGTGGCAGCCATTGCCGTCAATGTGGAAGAACCGATGTTTGAAAGTCAGACAAAGATTAAGTTGGGATCTACCAATATGGCTCCCGGCGGTTCTACGGTGAATAAGTTCGTAGGCGATTTTGTGAAGACGGAAGTGGATAATTATCTGCACAAGCATATGGACGTGGCGGATGTGATGTTGCAAAAGATACAGGAATCCGAGAAAGAGCGTAAAGCGATAGCCGGTGTGACTAAACTGGCCCGTGAACGTGCCAAGAAAGCGAACCTTCATAACCGTAAGTTGCGCGACTGCCGTTTCCACCTCAATGATGCAAAGGGAGATAAGAAAGAGGAAAGCTGTATTTTTATCACCGAGGGTGATTCGGCAAGCGGTTCTATCACGAAAAGTCGTGATGTAAACACGCAGGCGGTGTTCAGTCTTCGCGGTAAGCCGTTGAATTCTTACGGGCTGACCAAGAAGGTGGTGTATGAGAATGAAGAGTTTAATTTGCTGCAAGCGGCTCTTAACATAGAAGAAGGCATAGAGGGACTGCGTTATAATAAAGTGATTGTGGCAACCGATGCCGATGTGGACGGCATGCATATACGTCTGTTGTTGATAACGTTTTTCCTGCAATTCTTCCCCGATTTGATAAAGAAAGGACATGTGTATATTTTGCAGACTCCTTTGTTCCGCGTGCGTAACCGTAAGAAGGGAGTGTACGAAACTGTCTATTGCTATTCGGAAGAGGAAAGGATTGCTGCTATCGAACGGTTGAGTCCCAATCCTGAAATTACTCGGTTTAAGGGACTCGGAGAGATTTCACCCGATGAATTCAAGCATTTTATCGGAAAAGATATGCGTTTGGAACAGGTAAGCCTTAGAAAGACCGATTTGGTGAAAGAACTGTTGGAATTCTATATGGGTAAGAATACCATGGAAAGACAAAACTTTATAATTGAAAACCTTGTTATAGAAGAAGATATAGCGTGAGATGAGAAGAGCAATATTTCCGGGAACATTCGATCCCTTCACCATCGGGCATTATTCGGTTGTAAAACGGGCATTGACCTTTATGGATGAGGTGATTATCGGTATTGGTATTAATGATAATAAAAAGACTTGGTTCCCGATGGATAAACGTCTGGAAATGATTCGCGGATTGTTTGCCGATGAACCTCGTATCAGGGTGGAGGCGTATGACTGTCTGACGGTGGATTTTGCCAAAGAACAGAATGCCGGGTTTATCGTGCGCGGCATTCGTACCGTGCATGATTTTGAGTACGAGGAAACCATTGCCGATATCAATCGGAAGCTGGCGGGAATAGAGACTATTTTACTGTTTACCGAGCCCGAACTGACTTCTATCAGTTCTACTATTGTGAGGGAATTATTGCAATTCGGTAAAGATGTTACTCCGTTTTTGCCTGAAGGAATGAAAATAGATTAATGATGAAATATACCAAGTATTTAGTTGCAGGCTTGATTGCCTGCATTTTTTCTTTCTGTGCTGTCCGGGCACAGGAAAGAAAGTCTTTAGTGGATTCCCCGGCCCGTAAACTGCAATTGGCGGAGTTTGCCATTGCCAATCTGTATGTCGACAAGGTGGATGAAGGCAAGATGGTGGAAGAAGCCATTATAAAGATGCTGGAACAGCTTGACCCGCATTCTGTTTATTCGGATGCGGAAGAGGTAAAAAAAATGAATGAGCCGTTGCAGGGCAATTTTGAAGGAATCGGTATTCAGTTTAATATGGCGGAAGATACTCTTTTCGTTATACAGCCTGTATCGGGAGGTCCTTCTGAGAAGGTTGGCATTCTGGCCGGTGACCGCATTGTAATGGTGGATGATACGATTATTGCCGGTGTGAAGATGAGCACGGAAGATATCATGCGCCGTTTGAAGGGGCCGAAGGGTTCGGAAGTGAATCTGAAAATTGTGCGCCGCGGAGTGGGGGAACTGCTTCCTTTTACGGTGAAAAGGGATAAAATTCCGGTTTACAGCCTCGATGCTTCTTATCTGTTGAAAGATAAAATCGGCTATATCCGCATCAATCGTTTTGGCGCTACCACGCATGAGGAGTTTAAGAAGGCATTGGCTGAACTGAAAAAACTAGGCATGAAAGATTTGGTGCTTGATTTGCAGGGTAACGGTGGAGGTTATCTGAATGCTGCCATCGATTTGGCAAATGAATTTTTGGAAAAACAAGAGTTGATTGTTTATACCGAAGGACGCCGGAATCCTCGTAGCGAGTTCTTTGCCAAGGGTACCGGAGATTTCCGGGATGGACGTCTGATTGTGCTGGTGGATGAGTTTTCGGCTTCTGCCAGTGAAATCGTGACCGGAGCTGTTCAGGACTGGGACAGAGGAGTAGTGGTTGGTCGCCGTACTTTCGGTAAGGGGCTGGTGCAGCGTCCCATCGACTTGCCCGATGGCTCTATGATTCGCTTGACGGTGGCTCGTTATTATACTCCGGCAGGGCGTTGTATTCAGAAGCCTTACGAAAGTATTGAAAAATATAATGAAGATTTGATAGACCGCTATAACCGAGGGGAAATGCTGAGTGCCGATAGTATTCATTTCCCTGATTCTCTTAAGTTTAAGACTCATAAATTAGAACGTACGGTATATGGTGGAGGTGGCATTATGCCGGATTATTTTGTGCCGATTGATACGACGCTCTATACTAAATATCATCGTCAGTTGCGTGATAAGGGGGTATTGATGAAAGTGCACTTCCGGCAGATAGATGCACATCGTGACGAATGGTTGTCTAAGTATAAGAAGTTTGATGATTTCCATAAGAAGTTCGAAGTTTCTCCGGATATGCTTCGGCAATTGGTAGCGACAGGAAAAGAGATGGGCGTGGAATATAATGAGGAAGAATATCAAAAAGCCCTGCCTTTGCTGAAATTGCAGATGAAGGCGTTGATAGCTCGTGATTTATGGGATATGAATGAATATTATCACGTTATTAATGATGCTAACGAAAGCATCAGGAAGGCTTTGGAACTGTTGGAACAACCGGATTTTGAAGGATTGTTGAAAAAGAAACAGTAGTCGGGCTGTATTAATATGGTAAGTTTGTCATTCTGAGATTCTTGTGGTGCGCAGAATGACAAACTTATAGAAGGGCATGGTTTGCCTGCCCGAAGACACAAAGTAAACTGTTTTCGGGCGAGCGAACCTCGCCCCTACAAGCTAAGCGACAGCATTATCCACGTTTTGACACATTTCTTTTCCGAATGGGGTAAACCACAGGAGGTTATAGAATTGCCGAGTGACCTTGATATAGTAAATGTTTTTATAATGAAATGATTGTTTCTCAGGTTTTATTTCTTTTTGAATAATATCTTATTCAGCCAGCGGTTGATATAAATATTTGCAAAAGCGCATCCCACTCCGATGGCAGCTCCTGCCACTACATCGCTTGGATAATGTACTCCTTGGTTTATCCGGGCAAACCCTACTCCGCAAGCCCACACTGCCGAAGGAGCGATGACATACCATTTGGGATAAGTGATTGAAAGAGATGTTGCCAGGGAAAAGGCGGCAGCTGTGTGACCTGATGGGAATGAAGGGCTGTCTGCATCCGGTGCTCCGTAAACATGAATCTTATCGGGGTACTTTACAAAAGGGCGGTCGCGTCCTATGATGTGCTTGGCTGCGTAGGTGATGCCTACTGCTTCAATCACGCTTGTACCGATATAAATGGCATCTTTCAGTAACGGCTGGTCTTTTTTTATCAATGCATAAATTCCCATGGCGGTGGGCACTCCTACAGGCAGGATAACGCCGCTTGCTGACAATCCACGGCTGAGGCCGTGTACATCCCATTTGTTGATGGTCTTCACCGTATTGATGTCCCAGTTTTGCGCAGATAGTTGCATGCTGAGGCATAAGCTTAGAAGCAGAAAGATACTTTTTTTCATTGTATATTTTATAGTTTGCTTCCGCAAAGATAGGAAATTATGTTTTCTTCTCTTTGTTCCTAGGCTGATTAAAGAATAATTTCCATAATTCCTTGTATTATCGCTAGAATTCCTTTACTTTT
>OGEB01001410.1_pt1 | contig 9736 bp, 9 predicted proteins | sample 1570541 | NCBI WGS metagenome assembly OGEB01 (sample SAMEA2581975, study PRJEB24529) | metagenome | biome: Human gut stool | place: China | collected 2011 | reverse complement strand
ATGATAAAATTAAGTATTAGAGATGAAAGAAAGGGAGATGCCGTTTGCAGAAGAAATTAGTTTTTGTTTTTGCACTTGTAAGCTGTTTGATGTTTAGTTTAACGGCTTTTGCCTCAGAAATAACAGATGTTCGTTGGGGAGTAGATAAAACCAATGTGCTGCGTTTTGTGGTGGACTGTGATAAACCGACAAGTTATAAAATAACTTTTGACGGCAATACGATGCTGATAACTATGGATGCAGATTTAAATAGCAAAGTTGGCCGTGCTCATAAGATAAAGAGCGATATTGCCAATGAAATGCGTTTAGATACGTCGGAAGGTAAAACCGTGCTGAAGGTGCCTCTGCAAAAGGCCATTGGCAGTAAAGATTATAAGGGGTTTACCTTAAAAAAAGATCCTGTTACCAAAAGACCGGACAGAATCGTTATTGATGTTATGGCTAATAAACGTCAGGCATCTGAACCTGCCAAAACAACACCTGCAGGCGGTAAAACTACTACAGATAAAACACCGACACCTGCTGTTAGTAAAACTGCCTATCGTACCAGTGGCGGGCTGAAGGATAAACGAATTACGCTGGACGCAGGACATGGAGGCAGTGATCCGGGAGCAGTTGGGGCAAAAGGCACTAAAGAAAAAGATATTACTTTAAAAATAACGCAGAAAGTTGAAGAACTGCTGAAGAAAAAAGGCGCTAAAGTTACAATGACACGTGTTAAAGATGTTGACGTTTATGGCGTAAATGCTACGGACGCGCAGGAGCTCCAGGCGCGTGTCGATGTAGCTGAAAACAGTGCTGCTGATCTCTTTATCAGTCTGCATATCAATGCTTCTGTCAATAAAAACGTAGGCGGCTTCTCGTCCTATTATTATCCTAAAACAAGCCATGATGCACGTGTAGCTACGGCCATTCAAAAACGGATGACTAATAATTTTGGTTTGGATGATTTAGGTATACGTCAGGCAAACTTCTACGTCAATAAACGCAGCAGTATGCCGTCGGCATTAATCGAAATGGCATTTATAACTAATGCCAAAGAAGAAAAACTGCTGAACAGCAACTGGTTTCAAAGTAAGCTGGCTAAGGCGATTGCTGATGGTATCGAGGACTATTTTAAATGATGTGGGAGGCCAATATGTTAAAGAAATTTGCAGTAATCTGCACTTTGATGCTCTGCGTGTTAGTTGCAGGCTGCAGTGATGATCAAACTGCTACGGTTATCCCGCAGCCTGAAACTAAACAAACGCAGAATAATAAGAATCAAGAAATTACGGTAACGGTGTATCGTGCACCTGTCAACGGAGAGGAATATCTGTTGCCGGAAAAGGTAACCCGCAAAGCCGGCGCGATGACTGCTCCGGAGATTGCGTTGGATATTTTGGTAAACAGCAGTCCGCAGGATACTGCGAAAATGGTCAGTCTGTTTCCTAAAGGGACAAAAATCAGAACAATGAAGATAGAAGATGGGACTGCTTATGTTGATTTTTCCAAGGAAATAACCAATGTACCGCAGGGATCCTATACTGAACTGATGCTGACAACTGCTATTGTCAACACTCTGACAGAGTTTCCGGAGATAAAAAAGTACAGATTTTAGTTGATGGTAAAAAAATTGCGTCCTTGAAAGGACATACTGATATTTTAGATCCTTTGGAACGTAATACTACTTTATTGAAAAAATAAACGGGAGCAGTATCGGCAAAAGTCGGTACTGCTTTTTTGAAATGGGAGTGCTGTTGATGGAGTATTTTTGTGGTAATATTGAAACGATGGAAGCGTTAGGAAAACTTTTGGGAAGGCTTGCTAAAAACGGGGATGTTTTTTGTCTTTGTGGGGAGTTAGGTGCCGGTAAAACTTTGTTGTGTCGTGAAATAGCTATGGCACAGGGGGTTGATGCCAGTGAAATAAACAGTCCAACGTTTTCGATTATGAATGTGTATCATGGTAAAATGGAGATCAGGCATTTTGATTTATACAGGCTGAATACTGTTGAAGAATTGGAAAATATCGGCTATGGGGAATATGTTGGCGGTGAAGGGCTGACTCTTATCGAATGGGCGGATAATTTTTTAGAGGAAATGCCTGAAGAAAGTCTTGATATCTACATAAAAATTGTTCCGGCAGGCCGTTTGATCCACTTGCTCCCTAATGGTGAAAGGTATCTGGAATTATGTGAGGAAGTGGAAAAAAATGCTGACTTTAGCCATTGATACGGCAACTAAAGTCTGTGCCGTGGGTTTGTGTCGTGATGGACAAATTTTGGCAGAATATAGGATCAATATGGGCATGACTCATTCTGAGGGGCTTATGCCGCAGCTTGAGCAGCTTTTAACACGGACTAAGATCACTAAAAATGAGATCGATCTTTTAGCAGTCAGTATGGGGCCGGGGTCTTTTACCGGTTTGAGGATTGGCCTGGCATCGGCAGAAGCAATGGCTTATAGCTGGCATAAACCTATCTGCGGGGTCAATACGCTGAAAGCGCTTGCCTATAATCTGCCGATAGACGGTTATGTATTATCACCTGTTTTAGACGCACAAAAAGGCAATTTTTATCAGGCGATTTATGAATGGCAGCAGGGGACACTCATAGAGCATCAGGAGATCAAAGTTGTAGATCGCAAGAAGCTTTTGGAAAATATAGCTGTTTTGGGTATGCCTGCTTTATTATTGGGAGAATGCCAGAAAATTGACCTTGCCGATTTGCCTTCGTGGTGCCGAAAGGCTCCAGCACATTTATGTTGGCCGCAGGCTGCCTCGGTAGCGCTTTTGGCGGAAGCCGAGTATGATCCTGATAATACCGGTGATATTTTTGGTTTAGAACCTTATTACATTAGAAGATCAGAGGCTGAAGAATTATGGGAAAAACGCCAGCAGGAATAATGATAAGGACTTTGACAGCAGCAGATTTGACTGCTGTCAGCAGCATAGATGAAAAGTCTTTTTTTGATGTTTGGAGCCCAAGTATGTGGCTGGATGAGTTGAATAACAGCTTAACAACATATCTTGTTTTAGAAGATGCTGGGCGTATTCTTGGTTATGCCGGGTTTTGGCTGGTGGCAGGGGAAGCGCAGATAACCAGAGTCGCGGTTGCTGCTGAAGAACGTGAACACGGCTTGGGAACACGCTTGACAGCAGCCCTGATCAATAAGGCATGGGAACTTGGCGCTGTGGCGGTGACTTTGGAAGTGCGTGAGAGCAATATTGCAGCGCAAAAGGTTTATTTGACCTGCGGTTTTGCCAGCGAGGGGATAAGACCAAATTATTATGAAGATAATCATGAAAATGCAATAATCATGTGGTTATATAAGGAGGGTAAGCCTGATGTCTAAAGACGTGTATATTTTGGGCATTGAAAGCAGTTGTGATGAAACTGCGGCTGCCGTAGTCAAAAATGGACGTGAAGTGCTTTCGAATATTATTTCCTCACAGATTGTTATCCATCGAAAATTTGGCGGTGTTGTACCGGAGATAGCTTCGCGTAAACATATTGAAAATATTTTGCCGGTTATTGACGAAGCACTGCGTCAGGCTAATGTGAAGCTGGAAGAAATAGACGCTGTCGCAGTAACTTATGGACCAGGGCTTGTAGGGGCGCTTCTAGTTGGTGTATCGGCTGCCAAAGCGCTGGCTTGGGCTAATGACAAGCCGCTGATTGGTGTCAATCATTTGGAGGGACATGTTTTTGCCAATTTTTTGAATGATAAAGATCTGGAACCTCCTTTTATGGCTTTAGTAGTAAGCGGCGGGCATACGGCGCTGCTAAAGGTAACTGATTATAACAGCTTTGAATTACTGGGACAAACTCGTGACGATGCTGCAGGTGGAGCCGCCTTTTGTGTGCCTGATCGTATCTGGTGGACATACCCATCTTGTGATCGTAAAAGATTACGGAGAGTTTGAGATTATTGGAAGGACCAGGGATGATGCTGCAGGTGAAGCTTTTGATAAGATTGCACGTGTGATGGGTCTGCAATATCCAGGAGGACCGGAAATAGAAAAATTGGCGGCAGCGGGGGATCCGCAGGCGATCGATTTTCCGCGGGCACTTTTGAAGGAAGATTATCAGTTTAGTTTCAGCGGCTTAAAGTCAGCTGTAATCAATTATCTGCATAACGAACAGCAGGCAGGCCGTGAAGTAAATAAAGCCGATGTGGCCGCTTCATTTCAGGAAGCGATTGTAGATGTGCTGGTGCAGAAAAGTGTGCATGCGCTGCAGGAAACCGGTTTGAAAAAAATAGTTCTGGCCGGTGGTGTTTCGGCTAATAAACATTTACAAACAGCGTTAGCTGATGCTGTAGGCGGGATTGGAGCAAGTTTGGTACATCCAACTCCGATTTTATGCACTGATAATGCTGTAATGATAGCTTGCCGTGGTTATTTTATGTATCAGAACGGTGAATATAGTCCTCTGGATTTGAACGCTGTTCCATCGTTAAAATTAGGTTGAACAGTGTCCACTGAAGTAAAAGAACTTGTGGATTTTGTGGATAAAATGCTGAAATATAGCTAAAAAACAGTTCTTGTTGTGCATAAGTCTGTGGATAATGTGGAAAAAACTGTGGATTGATGGGGATAAACAAGGTAATAAGAAACAGGGGAATGAATGATATGCCCAAGAATTTGACTGTAGAACAAAAAAATATTTTATCCTCTATGAAAGTCGGCGCAGCTTTTGCTGCCGATGTTGCTCATGCATGCATAACGATGTATGTTTGGGATGATAACCCCAAATTTCTGTATATTTATCATCAGGAACTGCCAAGAACGCAATTTTTGGGTGAACTGCCTGATAAAACAGGTCGCGAACTGCGCGGTAATGAGGAGCCTTTAGTGCAGCGGGCACTGCAGCGAGGTGTGCCTTTGTCAGGGAAACGTGAGCTGTCGCTGGGGCTTTTCGTCGATTTGCGTGTTTATCCTATTCAAGATAGTAAAGGAAAATGTTTTGCCGTAGTTGCTTTTGATACCAATGAACCGGAAGAACTTTTCATTATGACGGCAGTGGAGTTTTTAAAAAATACCGGCCGACAGATTTTGAGCAGTAATTATTACGGCAGATTGCTGCCTGGCGACGGGTTGATGATTGTTGATAAGGACAAGGTCATTATAGCCGCGAACAGGACGGCCAGACATCTTTTTAAAGTGCAGGGCTTATCTAATTTAGTTGGACGAAGGACAAACAGTTTGCAGATCAACTGGCCTTTGGTTGGTATGGTGCTGAAGACGGGTGTCGCTGAAGGAAAGGAAATAGACATGCAGGGACTGCTGCTTGCAATGAGGGTGATCCCTGTTACGAACAGGCCTGATACAGCGGCCGCTATTGTTATTCTACAGGATATAACAGAGCTGAAAAAGAAAGATACAGAGCTGCTTATCAAATCTGTAGTTATTCGGGAAATACATCATCGCGTTAAAAACAATTTGCAGACTATCGCCAGCCTGCTGAGGCTGCAGGCACGCAGGGCTCATACAGACGAAACAAAACTGGTATTGCGTGACTGTATTAACAGGGTTACCAGTATCGCTGTTGTACATGAATTTCTTTCACAGCAGGATAGCGGTAAAATTGATGTAGCTGTGGCAGCGCAGGGAATTTATGAAGCCATTATTGCCAGTATGGCAGACCCTAATCTTAAATTGCAGACAAGCTTTAAAGCGGATAATGTTTTGCTGCCTTCCGATAAAGCAACAAGCATTGCTTTGGTTCTGAACGAGCTTCTGCAAAATTCACTGGACCATGCTTTTGCAGGCCGCAGCAGCGGCCGGCTTGATGTTGAGTTTTATAAAATCCCCGGAAGTTATTGCTTAAAAATCTGTGATGACGGTAATGGTTTGCCGCCGGGTTTTGTTTTAGATGAGCAAACCAGTTTAGGCCTGAAAATAATAAAAACTATGGTGGAAGCAGATCTTCGCGGTACTTTTACAATAGAAGCCCTGAAACAGGGGACTTGTGCTGTAGTTACCATACCGTCAGAGTTGGAGGGGTCAGAATGAAAAATACTTTGAAAGTTGTTTTAGCTGATGATGAGGCGCTTATTCGTCTTGATATCAGAGAAATGCTGACAGAGGCAGGACATGAAGTTGCAGGTGAAGCCAATAACGGTGAAGATGCAGTTGCCATGACGAGAGCTCTGCAGCCTGACCTTGTGATCATGGATGTGAAAATGCCGCAAATGGATGGACTTACAGCTTCTAAAATCATTACCGACGAGCATCTGGCTCCAGTACTTTTGCTGACAGCCTACAGTCAACAGGAGATTGTATCGCAGGCAAAAAGTTCGGGTGTATTGGGATATTTAGTGAAGCCGGTTCGTGAAGAACAGTTATTTCCGGCAATGGAGATAGCAATTTCTCGTTTTGAAGAAATCAAAGCCATGGGGGCTGAGCTGGGATTATTAAAAGAAAGTTTGGAAACAAGAAAACTGCTTGACCGGGCTAAAGGAATTTTAATGTCAGCACATGGATTTACGGAACAGGAAGCATATCGAAAAATGCAGCAGTACAGTATGAACAGGCGTATTTCCATTAAGGAGTTGGCTGAAGCGGTAATTGCATCAGCATTAAAAAATAAATAAATATAAAAAATTCACGCAGGAGGAATTTAGAGGCTGCGTGAATTTTTCACTTTTTTGTCAAAAAATTTTACAGGAATTGTCTTGCATTTTTTTAGGAAACGGATATAATAAAAAATGTAATTAGCACTCGACAATAATGAGTGCTAACAAAAGAAAAATAAAAAATTTATATAGGCATCTGAAAGGGGACTTGAAAATGTTGAAACCATTAGCAGATCACATCGTTGTAAACTTCCAGCGGTATTTATTTGCCGGATACGGCGTCTAAAGAAAAACCGCAAACTGGTAAGGTCGTTGCCGTAGGCTCAGGTAAAGTGCTGGATAACGGTACTCGTGTCGCTCCTGAAGTTAAAGCTGGCGATGAGGTTGTATTTGCAAAATATTCCGGAACTGAATTTAAATATGACGGTAAAGATTATTTGATCCTCAGCGAACGCGATGTGCTTGCTGTTCTCTAAGTAATGATTTTTTACTAAAAAAGTGAAATATAAAGGAGTGTATTTGAAATGGCAAAGGAAATAAAATTTAACGAAGAAGCTCGCCGTAGTTTAGAACGCGGTGTCAATGCATTAGCAGATGCAGTAAAGGTAACCCTTGGTCCTAAAGGACGTAATGTAGTGCTCGAAAAGAAATTTGGCGCCCCAACTATTACTAACGATGGCGTAACTATTGCCCGTGATATTGAACTTGAAGATCCGTTTGAAAATATGGGTGCGCAGCTTGTAAAAGAAGTTGCTACAAAAACTAACGATGTTGCCGGTGACGGTACTACCACTGCTACTGTTTTGGCACAGGCTATGGTTCGTGAGGGCATGCGCAATGTTGCTGCCGGCGCTAATCCAATGGTGCTGAAAAAAGGTATTCAAAAAGCTGTTGACGTTTTGGTAGAAGAACTGCAGGCTGTTTCTAAAAAGGTTGAGACTAAAGAAGCTAAAGCTCAGGTTGCATCTATTTCCGCAGCTGATGAAGAAATCGGCGGTCTGATTGCTGACGCTATGGAAAAGGTCGGCGACGACGGTGTTATTACTGTTGAAGAATCCAAAACTATGGAAACCTGCCTGGAGACTGTTGAAGGTATGCAATTTGACCGCGGTTATATTTCTCCTTATATGGCAACAGATCCTGATAAAATGGAAGCAGTTCTTAACAACCCGCTCGTACTCATCACAGACCGCAAAATTACTATGATTCAGGATATTATGCCTGTACTTGAAAAAGTCGTCCAAGGCGGCCGGGAATTACTTATTATCGCTGAAGATATTGAAGGCGAAGCTTTGGCCACTTTGGTTGTGAATAAACTTCGCGGTACCTTCAAGGCTGTAGCTGTTAAAGCTCCTGGTTTCGGTGATCGCCGTAAAGCTATGCTGCAGGACATTGCTATTCTTACCGGAGCAACAGTTATCAGCGAAGAAGTTGGACGTAAGCTTGACAGCGCCAGCATGGAAGATTTGGGTAGCGCCAGCCAGGTCCGCGTAACCAAGGAATTGACTACTATCGTTGATGGCGGCGGTAACAAAGAAGAAATTGCAGCACGCGTTGCTCAAATCCGGGCTCAGATCCATGCCAATCCTTTTGAATTTCACAAACAAAAATTACAAGAGCGTTTGGCTAAACTTGCAGGCGGCGTAGCTGTTATTAAAGTTGGTGCTGCTACTGAAGTTGAGCTTAAAGATAAAAAACTGCGTATTGAAGATGCTTTGAACGCTACTCGTGCAGCAGTTGCTGAGGGTATTGTTGCAGGCGGCGGTACTGCTCTGCTGCAGGTGCAAACTGCTTTAAGCAAAATCAAAGTAACAGGCGACGAAAAAACCGGCGTAGAAATCGTTAAACGCGCTATTGAAGAACCGGTACGTCAAATAGCTTATAATGCCGGATTGGAAGGCGCAGTTATCGTTGATACGATTAAACGTTCCCGCAGAGGTTTTGGTTTTAACGCTTTGACCGAGGAATACGTTGATATGATCGAAGCTGGTATCGTTGATCCTACTAAGGTTACCCGCAGTGCTCTGCAAAATGCAGCCAGCATCGCAGCTATGGTTTTGACTACTGAATCTGTTGTTGCTGATAAGCCTGCAAAAGAAGGCGCTGCTCCTATGGGTGGTATGCCGATGGGTGGCGGAATGCCGGGTATGATGTAATAAATTTACATCTGTACATTGAAAGTCCAAGGCCCCGTACTTATTGTACGGGGCCTTTTGCATTGCAATTTCAGCGTGATTATTGTATGATATTATATTATACATTATTAGTTAAATTATTTTGAGGAGGCTTACAGCAATATGCAAACAGGTAACCATGAAATGATCTTAGTTATCGATTTCGGCGGTCAGTATAACCAATTGATCGCCAGGCGTGTAAGGGAATGCGGCGTTTACTGTGAAATAGTTCCATATACCTACACTTTAGAACAGATCAAAGCTAAAAACCCTAAAGGGATCATCTTTACAGGCGGGCCTAATAGTGTTTATGGTGATGATACTCCTAAGATCGATCCTGGCGTATTTGAACTAGGCGTGCCTGTACTTGGTATTTGCTATGGACATCAGCTGATGACTCATACGCTGGGAGGCAGAGTTGAAAGCGCTGATGTGCGTGAGTACGGGAAAACGGCTGTAAAACTCAATAAAAATAATATTCTTTTTAAGGATATCGAAGAGCACAATATTTCCTGGATGAGCCACACTGATTATGTGTCAGAGGTCCCGGAGGGATTTGTAGTAACTGCTGATACAAGTGAATGCCCTGTAGCCGGAATGGCTAATGATTTGCGTAAATTATATGGAGTGCAGTTCCATCCTGAAGTGGAGCATACACCATTTGGACGTAAGATGATTTCTAATTTCCTGTTTGACGTCTGCGGAGTTAAAGGCGACTGGACTATGAGCAGTTTTGCACAGCGTAAAATTGCCGAGATTAAAGAGGCCGTTGGCGATAAAAAAGTTCTCTGTGCATTGTCCGGCGGTGTTGATTCTTCCGTTGCGGCAGTATTAGTACATAAAGCAGTGGGTAAGCAGCTGACCTGTGTTTTTGTAGATCACGGCCTGCTGCGTAAAGATGAAGGCGATCAGGTCGAAACGGTTTTTAAAGAACAATTTGATATGAATCTGATCCGTGTCAATGCAGCGGAGCGCTTTCTTGGCCGGTTGGCAGGTGTGTCT
>OGEB01001402.1_pt1 | contig 9795 bp, 6 predicted proteins | sample 1570541 | NCBI WGS metagenome assembly OGEB01 (sample SAMEA2581975, study PRJEB24529) | metagenome | biome: Human gut stool | place: China | collected 2011 | reverse complement strand
TAAATTCTGTTTCTTGCTCAGAGTAAAGGGGTATCTGGTAGAGCTATGGTGGAACTGGAAGAAAAAGTTGCCAAATGTCTGAGTGTGAAGTGGAGAGAATATGACATTCCAGGTGATCTTGTATATTAAGAGTCAGCAGAAGAAAGGAGAAAGAACTGTATGGAAATAAAATGGAATGGGCAGACAATAGAAAATCTGTTGGTAGGAACTTACTTGAATACCCTGTTTGTGACAGGTTTACATTTTTATGTCTGAATTGGATGAAGGAATTATCTGCTTTTACAACAACAGATGCAAGAAACGAAGCATCAGTCATACTTACGAAAAAAATTTTTGAACATGACATAGAGTTTCCGGTACTAGAAGAAAAACAAGGAGAAACAAGAAAGTATCCTGAACTGAACGGGTTAAATGCAAATGAGGTAGCTGCTGTTTTTTCCGTATATCTGGAAGAAGATGCGGTAAATGGGTATCAGGAATTTCTCTTAAAACTTCGGAAGGAACATCGTACTTTACAACAGAATTTTACCAGATTTGCAATGAGGTGGCTTCGGGATGCAGGAAAGAAAAATCCGAAACTTTCCTGGATTAGAGAAATTAAAATTTGGCTGCCATGTATATAGGAGAAAAGAATATGGGTTACAAAAAGGGAAAGAAAGAACTTGGCATTTATTATGCAAAGACGCTGGTTTCCATTGCAGAAGAGATTTCTGCTAAAAATGCCGGTAAAGAGAAAGCGGGAATACAGAAAATCTTTTCTGCTTTGCAAAGGCGTGGAGGGACAGTCAGAAAAAATATGGCCTATCTGGTTACACACTGGATCTACAGGCTGTCGTTATTCACACCATGGGACGATGAAGAATTGTGGGCAGTAGATATGGCAAAAGAAGCATTCTCCTGTCCTATGACGCTTCCAACATGCAGAAGAAAGCGTATTTTCAGAATACGGAAAATCAAAGGAGAACCAGAAAAGCAGCTGGAAATCATTTTAGGTCAATTGACAGATTCTGAAAAAGATCGGTTTATGAAAGCTTTCTGGTTAGAACTTGTAACTATGGATAAGGAGAAACAGCAAATACTCACAGAATTTCTATTGGAGTGGCTGTGGGTGGAATGTGAGAAAGAGCAGACAATGGAAAAGATACGGTATTGGGCATCTTCATACTGTCTTCCATTTGTATAAAAAACAAACAGAAAAGGAGAAAAAGAATATGAGAAATGTACCAAAGTGGGCAAAGGGCAATGCATTTGCAAAACGATTTTTCAAATGGCTTAGAAAAAAGAACAATCCAGCTCTTCTGACAGGAGATGCGGTGTTTACTAAGGTTTCCAGTCGAGGTTTTACTTTTGTGTATATGGGACCAGACATGGAAAATAGAGCTAGTCACTTATATCAGGGCATGGATTTTGTCGGACTTTTTAACCAGAAGACTTTTGAATTTACAGATGTTGCATATTCTCTGCGTACTTTGCTAAATATCCCAGAAGGGAAAAAATTCCGCTTCCAACGTGGTTGTATGCATTGTTTGGAACATAAAGTTCAGTAGTATGCACAAAAGAAACTGGAGAAGGAAAACAAGGAGATTTCAATTACCGCAGTTGAAAGAGCAGCAGTTGCATGGAAATACCGGGAATTGATCGAACAGGCTGCAGGAGATGTGATCTTTGAAAAAACATCTGTGGCAGACCAGCTGATTCCACAACCGGAATTTGCATTTAATGGAGAAACGTATGTGTTCGATAACCGGCTGTATTTTCGTTATTTAAAAAAGCGTAAGACTGTTATTCGAAAATTAGGAAAAGCCTGGGCGAGAGAACTGCAGCATCGGGAAACCATGCGCCGGATTTTTGAAACAGAAGTAAACAGTAAAGTGCAACTTTTATTGAAGAAACAGCCAGAACGGATTGAAAAAATCAGGACACTGAGAAATGCGTTGGAAAAAGTACATCATACCGTAATCGTAGTTGTTAGAGGGAAACAAGGTGTTTTTGAATATTTCCATATCGATGCAGAGGTGTTAAAAAATACAAACGGAAAGTACCCGCTTAGTCAGATATCCGGACAAGAAAGGAAACGTCTGAAAGAAAAGTATGGGGTAGATAAAATCTGGGATGTAGAAGAGATTTATCAGGTAGGGGCAAGGAATATCTGGTATTACAATGTTATGGCCGAGCAGAAACAGGCTGCTTAATGAAAAGAATAGGAGGACAAAGGATGGAAAACAAAGAAACGATGAATTTACAGCAAAAATTGATTGCAATATCAAATGAAATGCCCAAACTATTAAAAAAGCATTATTCAGACGAAGTAGATTACGATTTTGTAAAGATTGATGATATCTTTGAACTTTTAAATCCAGCGTTTACAAAGTATCACATCTGTTTGCAGGAATTGGAAGAAACAGATGCAACTTACAGCAAAGTTGATGGCAGTTGGATTTATACGGCAAAACTTACCTTCTTTATTGTCAATGCAGATTGTCTGAATGAAAAAGAACGGGTGAGTATCCAATTGGTAGGCGATCATCTGGATTCACCTGCAAAAGCGAAAGGGGCAGCATGGACGTATGGGTTTAAATACTTCTTTTTATATAAATTCCGTATGAAACAGGAAACAGAAGATCCAGATATGAAAGGTACACCACCAAATGGGCCGGACAAATCGAAAGGAAATGCAGAACAGAAAAAAATAGAAGTGCCGGTAAAACCACAGAAATCAGCGAAAGAGTCTTCTGATGTAATAGCAGACAGCCCTTTATCACAACCACCAGTGACAGATATGAATCAAAAGAAGGAAAACATCAAACAAGTAGATTTTCTTCCAGATCCTGCAGATTTTTTGAAAGAAAACGAAGCAGAAGATACAGGAGAAGATGCAGAATATCACGAGGTGGAGAGGGAAGAACAACAATACTTGGAACTGTCGGAAACATTGGAACCTTTGAAAACAGAAGAAGAGACAAAAAAATCAGAGGCAGGGGATATACAGCCAGAATTTTTAGGGAAAGATGGAGAAGGCATATCTGAGCATCTTTCTACAAAAGATTTGAAAGCCGACAAAGCAGTACAGGAACCTGAGAAAAAAGAAAATGTTTCAGGAGAAAAGATAAAAGAAGAGAAGAAGAAAGAAACAAAAAGTTCTTCTTTAAAATCTCAAAAAAATGAGGAGGATTTTGGACAGATGAATCTCAAGAAATTGATAAAGAAGAGGACAGGAAAGAAGAATCGGTTATTTCCGAGCAGTCAGAAGATTTTGAAGCGGTAAAAGAAGAGGTTCCCTTTGAAGAGGTAGATGAAGATGACTTTTTCTTGCAGTTACAAAGAGATATGGAAAGTGAAACAGAGAAGAAACCTCTGACGGTAGAAGAAGCCAAAAAAGTAATCTGCCCTTATGCTTTGTTTGAAGGAAAAACATTTGGGGAGATGCTTGAAACAGAAGCGGGTTACCGGCAGTTGCAATGGTTTGCGAAGGAATACAGGGGGTCAGATTTTAAAATGAAAGAAGCTGCACAGCTTTTATTGGAAAGCTGTGAACAAAAAGCTGCTTAGAAAGTTAAAGAATAAGGAAGAGGCGTGCAGGTCATGCCTTTTCCGTTTTTATAAGGGGATATTTCCAGAAAGGTTAAAATGGTATGAAAAAAAGAAAGTGTACAGAATCTGATCCGGTTGCCCCGTTCACTATTTTTGATGTAGCAAAGATGCTGGATATGGAATTTTTAGAAAACTGTAAAAGTGGATACCAGGTAAAAGATACCCAGAATGCAGCAAATGTTGTATGTCCATTTTGTGGTGATGCAAGAGGAAAGGCAAGCATCTGTATCTGTGCAGAGGGAAAAATCATGAATGTCTTTCATTGTTTTGATTGTGGAACCGGCCATAATATGCTGACACTTTATGCGGAACTTTGTCATCTGACAGGAAAAGACCGGTATAAAAAGGCATACCGGGAAATTTATAGAAGAAAGCAGAAAGAACCCGGCAGAAAGAAAAAGACGCGGCAGGCAATGCAGGAAGAAAGCCAGGGGATTAAGAAACGGGCGAGAAAACAGAAAGAATATCTGGCTGAACCAGTGAATCTGGAACAGCGGCATCAGGTTTATAAAAAAATGCTCTCTGTTCCAAGTTTTTATATTAATTGGGAAGGAAACTGGGATCTTAATTTTTATGAAGGAAACAGAGGATATCTTTGCCCTGTTTATACGGTAGATAAATATCTGGCAGGATTTCAGATACGTTTGGATCATCCCAAAGGAAAAAATAAATATGTATGGCTTTCTAGTGCAAACCAGAAGAAAGGGTGTGGAATCAGCAGTATTGTAGGAGTATCTGGAAAAACTGAAGGCAGTGAGATTTATGTAACGGAAGGAATTTTAAAAGCAGAGATAGCCCATCAGGTATCCGGAAAAACATTCCTTGGAAATCCGGGGATTGGAAATTGGAGAGATTTGTATGAGGTTTTGCAAGTATTAAAAAAACGTGGACTTTCTCATGTGGAGGAAGTATATGACATGGATAAGCAGCTTAGGCTTGTCTGCGACCAAAAGTATAGTGAAATCTGTGAGGAGTGTGAAGACAGGAAGAAAAAAGGGAATCCGGATTTTGAATGTCCGAAAAAAAGATTGAAACGGGATACTATACGAAAAGGCTGTAACCATACATACCATATCTGTGAGGAACTTTCTCTATCCTGCAACCGTAATCAGTGGGACCTGGATCCGGACGGTTTATGGGCAGAACATGAAAAAGGGATTGATGACTGGCTGACAAAGGAAATCAGGGAAAATAGAAAATAGCTATTTTTAAAATGTGCAAAAGAGGAATTGCAAAAGCAGTTCCTTTTTTGCATGGTTTAAAGTGCCATGAGAAAGGAGAGAAGTGGATGATTCGGGATAGACCTTAAAGAAAAATGGGAAGCAGGGCAGTTTTTGATATGCAGCATATTCCCGAAAATGGAACTGCCCATTTGAAAAAACAACAAAGAGAAAGGAGAGATTGTTTATTGAAAACAACATGGAAAAACCGATGCACAGCAGGTTTTTTAGCAGTTTTATTAGGGTGTTCTTCCCTTTTGACAGGGGCAAGCAGTACTATGGCAGCATCAATAGAGCAGACAGAGAGTAAAGAGGAAACACAGGCAGAGGACATTACCATCAAGCAGGGGGAAACTTTTGACCCGGATTCAGACTTTACGGGTATTTCTGTAAAGGAAGGCGAAAAAATTTCCTTTGTTTTGGCAGCAGATAAAGATGGAAAATTGTTTGATGCAGATAGACCTGGAATGTATGACTGCATTTATCAGGTGCATAAACCTTCCGGGGAATCTTATGAGATTACACGAAAAATCATTGTAAAGGAATCGGGAAAAGAAGGAGAGAGTCCGAAAAAGGACAGGAAACAGAAGAAAGAACAAAAAAGCGGGGAGGAAGATACAGAGCCGGATGGCGCCAATATTGATACCAGTGCGTTAAAGGAAGAAACGGGGGTTTTATTTTCTGTTGTACCATCTTCCATAGAACAGGCGAGAGAAAAAGCTTCTTTAGTGAAAGGAAAGAAGATTGTATATCCAAGTGATTTAGGTTCTTACAGTACCTGTTATTTCTATGTCAATGACCGGATTGCATACTGTCTGGAATCAAACTTACAGTCCCCGCCTTCTTCCGATTATGTTGCTGAACTTTATGAAAGCAATTTAAACTTACAGAAGGTTTTGTATTACGGATATGGAGGACCGGGAGATTTAACTGGGGAATATCTAAAGAACTACAGCAATGACATCAAATATGTCCTGACACATTTAGCAGCAAGTTATTGTTACGGCGGAGCGGAGGTGGCATTCGTGGGCTGCACGCAGGACGGATTGAAACGCTATAGCGTCATGGAATATATCAATTACCTTTGCGGGCAGGAAGCACCGCCAAGTGCTGCCATCAGCCTTTCTTCCACAAAAGAAACAGCTTTTTTGGAAAGAGATATGCAGAAGACAAAGAATATTACATTGAATGGAGACCATAGAAATTATATCACCTTGCCTTTGCCAGAAGGAATTACCTATCATGATACAGCCGGAAAAGAACAAACAGGTGGCACAGTCAAAATCCATGGAGGAACCACTTTTTATTTTACAGCTTTAAAAACGGTACATGGAACATGGGAAAGCGGTAATCTGGGTGGCCAGGTAGGGGCACAATGGAAAACGTTGGTTGTTTCAACTGGATCTGGAAATCAGGATATTGGATATGGGGATTTTTATGAAGAACCGAGTGCATCGGTTTCCTTTTCCATTCAATGGATGGATATCGCTTGGGTTGAAGTGATCAAAGAAGACGCAAAGAGCAGTGTAAAACTTGCAGGGGCTGTTTTTGGAATTTATAGAGATCAGGCTTGTACAGATCTGATACTGAAGATGCCTCCTACCAATGAAAAAGGAGCAACCAAAGCGGAACTGACAAAGACACAGGATACGGTGTATATCAAGGAAATCACTGCACCGAAAGGGTATAAACTGAATACGAATTCTTATAATGTCAATCTGGAAGTGGCAAAAACACAGATGCTGACTGTGAAAAATGAGGAACAGAAAGGGAAAATAGTTGTACATAAGCAGGGAGAGAAACTGACTGGAGTATCCGGAGAGGAAGGAAACCTTCAGTTCCTTTATACAAATGCAGCATTTGCAGGAGCAAAATATAAGATTTATGCCGCTGAAGATATTTACAGTCAGGATAAACAGACAAAAATCTATCAAGCAGGAGATTTGGCAGCAGAAATGGAGACGAAAGAAGATGGAAGCTGTTCTTCGGGTATGCTGTACCTTGGAACTTATAAAGTAGTAGAACAGCAGGCACCAGATACGCTGACCATAGGGAAAACGGAAGAAGAACGTACCCATGTAGTAACCATTTCTTATGCGGGGCAGACAGTAGAAGTCGTTGAGGAAGAAACGCAGTATGAGAATGCTAGACCGAAGGTATCTGTGGAAGTACTGAAACAATCAATCAATGATGAGGCGGCTCTGAAAGGGGCAATTTTTGGTCTGTATGCAAAAGAAGATATTACCGGTGCAGATGGTTCTGTTCTGGTCACAAAGGGAACTTTGATCCAGAAAGCAGAGTCCGGCGAGAATGGAAAGGCTATATTTACTGTGGATATCCCAATCGGTTTTCATTATGAAGTAGAAGAAATTCAGGCTCCTTCGTTGTACTTCAAAGGGAATGGCAGTTATGAATTCTTTTATGAATATAAAAATGACAAAACGTATACATACACCTTTACACATACCTTCCAAAATAAAGAGGTACGTGGAGAAGTCCATATCAAGAAAATAGACAAAGATACACAGGACTCAGTAAGCCAGGGAGACGGAGATTTAAATGGGGCAGTTTATGGATTATATGCTGCAGAAGATATCCAACATCCAAATGGAAAGACAGGACTGCTTTATAAAAAGGATCAGTTAGTCATGCAGGGAACTATAGAAAAAGGTGTCCTGCATTTCAAAGACTTGTATCTTGGAAAATACTATGTACAGGAAATATCTGCACCGCCGTCCAATGCATATCTATTGGATAAAACGAAATATCCGGTGGAACTTGCGTATGAAGGACAGGATGTGGAAATCGTAAAGAAAAATGTAACGGTTTTGGAGACCATAAAAAAACAGGCATTCCAATTGATTAAAATCAGTGATGACGGAAACCAGACAGAAACAGAATTACTGGAGGGTGCCGGATTTAAAGTGTATCTGATCAGCGAGCTTTCAAAAGTAAAAGATGGTACCCTAAAACCAGACAATGGAGCAGAATTTGTTCCACAGGATTTTATTGGATATGATTTTAGTAAAGAGGAAACTGCTTCTTATTATCAAAATGGAGAGAAGATACAGACAGAAGAAATGTTTACGGACAAAAAGGGATATTTATGTTCCCCGGAACTTCCGTATGGAAAATATGTATGTATCGAAAGTACCGTTCCGGAAAATATGGAAGAGATTCAGCCGTTTTTGGTTACCATTGATGAGGACAGCAGAGAACCACAGGTATGGCGTGTCTTTAATGACCGTCCAATGCAATTCTATTTTAAAATCATCAAAAAGGATGCTCAGACTGATCTCCCGATTTTAAAGAATAGTGCCCATTATAAAATCTATGATGTGGAGAAAAAGAAATATGTCACGATGAAAGTACGGTATCCAAAACCGGAAACCATTGAGGTGTTTGAAACAAATGAGGAAGGCTATCTTCTGACACCAGAACCGTTAAAAATGGGTACCTACCGGATTGAAGAAGTAAAAAGCCCAGAACTGTTTGTGCAGACAGGATTTGAGCAGGTGTTAAAAAAGGGAGAGGAAATACTTCCTTTAAATGAGGTGACAAAAGAAGGAACTTATGAAAAAGCTCCAAGAAAATCCATTACCATCAAAGTAGACAGCAATACCGTACATGAGGTGGAAGAAGAAACTGGAAAGTATATTGTAGTCGTGGAAGTAAAAAACGATGAGGCAGTAGGAAGCCTGACAATCCAAAAAACAGGAGAGGTGCTTATAGGTGCCGAAAAAATAACAGACCAGATGCTGACAAAATTAAAAAATGGTCTGGCAAAAGTAGTCAATAAAGTGTCCAACCTGTTTACTGGAGAAGATGCTATGGAAACGGAAAAAGGATATGAGTTTGAGTATGAAGAACAGGGGCTTGCTGGGGCAGAATTTTCTATCCATGCAAGAGAAACCATTTATTCGCCAGATGGGCAGATGGACAGTGAGGGCAACCGGATCATACGTTTTGAAAAAGATGCATTGGTTGGAACAATTGTAACAGATGAAAAAGGAAAGGGAACTTTAAATAATCTTCCGATTGGCAAATTCTATATCAAAGAGACTAAAACAGGAGATTCTTTCGTGTTGGATCCAAAAGAACAGGATTTTGAGATTACCTATCAGGGACAAGAAGTGGCTGTTGATTATGTTACAAAGGAAATCAAGAACCAGCGGCAGAAGGTGGAAATTGAAGTGCTGAAAAGATCAGAAGCCACAAAAGAACCGCTTGCTGGGGTTTCGTTTGGATTGTATGCAGGAGAAGATCTTTTAAATGCAGCAGGAGAAATTGTGGTGAAAAAAGATGAACTGGTAGCAGTTGGAAAAACAGATGAAGAAGGGAAACTGAAGTATCAGGATACCATTCCACATGGGAAATATTATCTGAAGGAACTGGAAAACCTGCCGGGATATCTTCCGTTTGAAGAGAAGATTGAAATTGACGCTTCTTATACAGATCCGAAACTGGAGGTGATTTCCATACAAAAAGAGGTAGAAAACCAACCGACAAAGGTGGAGATTACAAAAACAGATATTACAGGAGAAAAAGAAGTAGAAGGTGCCAAATTACAAATTTTAGATAAAGAAGGAGATGTAGTGGAAGAATGGACTTCTACCAAAGAACCGCATCTTATTTATGCATTGAAACCGGGAAAATATATATTGCATGAAGAACAGGCTCCAACAGAAAATGGATATGTGAAAGCGGAAGATGTAGAACTTACCGTAGAGGAAACCGGGGAAATCCAGAAAGTTTCCATGAAAGACGATCATAGCAAGATTGAAATTACAAAGACGGATATTACCGGAGAACAAGAAATCGAAGGTGCTAAGCTGCAAGTACTGGATGAAGAAGGAAATGTGGTAGAAGAATGGATCTCTACCAAAGAACCATATCGTATCGAATATCTGCAGCCGGGGAAAACCTACGTCCTTCATGAAGAAGCTGCACCGGAAGGATTTTTGATTGCAGAAGATGTAGAATT
>OGEB01001395.1_pt1 | contig 9890 bp, 12 predicted proteins | sample 1570541 | NCBI WGS metagenome assembly OGEB01 (sample SAMEA2581975, study PRJEB24529) | metagenome | biome: Human gut stool | place: China | collected 2011 | reverse complement strand
GCAAGCACCTTAAAATCACCATCATACACTAAATCAGTAAGTTGGCAGCATTACCGAAAAACCCAACGTTACTCTAAAGAGTTCAAAGCCGAAGCTGTCAGAACGGTTCTTGAAAATCAACTTTCGATCAGTGAAGGCGCTTCCCGATTATCTCTTCCTGAAGGCACTTTAGGACAATGGGTTACCGCCGCCAGAAAAGGGCTCGGTACTCCTGGTTCCCGCACGGTGGCTGAACTGGAATCTGAAATTCTGCAACTGCGTAAGGCGTTAAATGAAGCTCGCCTTGAGCGAGATATATTAAAAAAAGCAGCTGTAGATTCAATCTGTCAATGCAACACCCCTTTCAATTATCTCTTTCACTGCCCGCGACGGTATCGGTTATCAGTTTGACCTGCTGGCTAACGGTGAAACCGTACTGCGTGATGCATCCGGCGAAAAACGCATCAAGGGTGAAAAAGACGGTCGTATGCTCATGAATGTTGGCCTGAATGCGGAAATTCGCGACAACATCCGCTTCGGTCTGGAGTTTGAAAAATCGGCATCTGGTAAGTACAACGTGGATAACGCGGTGAACGCCAACTTCCGTTATTCCTTCTGATAAAAACAAGGGGCCGCCTGCCGGCCCTGATACAGAGGATGTTGTGATTACTTACCCAGCATGCCCTGCTCTTCGATAAAGGCGATGATGTTTTGCAGACCTTCACCACTTTTCAGGTTAGTGAACCCCCATGGGCGTTCTCCGCGCATACGTAAAGTATCACGCTCCATTACCTCGAGGGAGGCGCCCACGTATGGTGCAAGGTCAGTTTTATTGATCACGAGGAAGTCGGATTTGGTGATCCCCGGACCGCCTTTACGCGGGATCTTTTCTCCTTCTGCCACATCTATGACATATATGGTAAGGTCCGCCAGTTCGGGGCTGAAGGTCGCACTCAGGTTGTCGCCGCCGCTTTCCACAAAGATCAGATCGAGATTACCAAATTTCTCACTCAGTGCTTCCACGGCTGCCAGATTCATTGATGCGTCTTCACGAATGGCTGTATGAGGGCAGCCCCCCGTTTCGACACCGACAATGCGTTCCGCTTCCAGTGCTCCGGCCTCAGTGAGAATGCGTTGATCTTCTCTGGTGTAGATGTCGTTGGTGACTACGGCTAATTGCCAGGTGTCACGCATGGATTTGCAGAGGGCTTCCAGAAGCGCGGTTTTACCTGAGCCGACCGGACCGCCGACGCCGACACGCAGCGGTTGCTTGATTATGTTCATTTTATTTTCTCCTAAGAACGGAATAATCGGGAATACTGGGTTTCATGTCGCGCGGAAGCGATAGATGCAAGTGGCGTTGCTGAACCAATTGCGTGATCCGGGGTTGCAAGGGCACTGTCCATGTTCGCCGCATAGCGGGCACACAGGCGCATAATTAACTGCTGGGCAGCCAGCTGGCCGTAGGGTACCAGCCTGACGCCCGCCATCACTGCGCTTTCAATCCAGCTGTAGCCAAGGCTCAGGGCCAGGTCTGAAACGGATATTTGCCAGCGTACGCCGAGCCATGCCATACCGGTTAACTGGCTTTGCTGGCATAGTTTGCGCCATTCGGCCGGGCAGTCGGGCTGCCAGTCGACCAGAAGTCTGGTGAAGGCTGCACCGCGGTTACGTTCTTCATCGCGTAGCTCACGGGTTTCCCTGCAGGCCAGCAGATAAGCGGTCCAGCGCCCGGCACTGTCAGGATCGCCCGCTTCACAGGCCCGGTATAGCCGGGCAAGCAGTGGCAGGGCGACGGCAAAAAAACTCTGTTCCATCTGCAACTGCTGCCAGTGTTCAAAGGCGGCGCTATCTTCTACCCAGCCTGCTTCCACTGCCCACTCCAGTCCCTGGGACCAGCTGTAGCCTCCAACAGGGAGGCTGTTACTGGCAAGCTGCATCAGCCGCAGACGTTTTTCCGGAGTCGGCATTCAGTGTCTGTGCTCCTGATCGTGATTATGGGCGTGCGACTTGCTGGCGTAAGCGCCAGCTTCCGGCTCAAACGGAAGATGTGCAAAATCAACATCCAGCCCAAACTGGCGCAGCATATCATCGAGGACGTGATCGTGATGGTAGCGCAGCTCTCCGGGCATTATTTGCAGCGGAACGTGGCGATTGCCGAGATGCCAGCAGGCTTTCGCGAGCATAAAAGGATCTGCGCAGCGCACTACAGAAACGGCTTCATCAGCGGCGATCACCTTAATGAATTCATCACCGTTTTCGTTACTGAGAATATCACCATCGCGCAGCAGCAGACCGCGTGGCAGCAACAGTCCAGCCTGACGTCCATCGTTAAGGGTGACTTTAATACGGCTTTTTACCCGCATGTCAACAGGGAGGGTAACGCTGGCAGTTGTCTGAGCCGGGGTCTCCACCCGCCGGGTCAAATAAAGCATTTGTGCTCCTTAAAACAGGAAATAACGTTGCGCCATTGGCAGAATGTCCGCCGGTTCACTGGTTATCAGTTCGCCGTTGATACGCACTTCGTAGGTTTGTGAATCCACGGTTATATCAGGCAACAGGCTGTTGTGGCGCATATCGGCTTTTTGTACTGTGCGGCAGCCTTTTACCACAGCAGTTGTGCTGTGCAGGTTAAGCTGTTCAGCGACGCCATTTGCTGCTGCCTGCGACAGGAAAGTCACACGACAGCGGTGACGGGCACTGCCCAATGCAGCGAACATTGGGCGATAGTGCACCGGCTGCGGTGTGGGGATAGAGCCGTTGATATCACCCATCGGCGCCATGGCTATCATTCCGCCTTTGACGATAGTCGCCGGTTTTACGCCAAAGAACGCCGGGGACCAGAGCACCAGATCCGCCAGTTTTCCCACTTCAATCGAGCCGACTTCATGAGCAATACCGTGGGTTAATGCCGGATTAATGGTGTATTTAGCGATATAGCGCTTCACGCGGACGTTGTCGTTATCACCACTTTCTTCCGGTAACGGGCCGCGCTGAACTTTCATCCGGTGTGCCACCTGCCAGGTTCGTAACACTACTTCTCCGACGCGTCCCATGGCCTGCGAATCGGACGAGGTGAGGGAGAACGCGCCAAGGTCGTGCAGGACGTCTTCCGCGGCAATGGTTTCCTGGCGAATGCGCGATTCGGCAAAGGCTACGTCCTCGGCGATATCCGGGTCAAGATGATGGCAAACCATCAGCATGTCCAGATGCTCATCAATAGTGTTGACGGTATAGGGTAGCGTCGGATTGGTTGAGGAAGGCAGAATATTGGGGTGCGCGCAGGCGGTGATAATATCCGGAGCATGACCACCACCTGCACCTTCTGTATGGAAGGTATGGATAGTGCGCCCGCCGATGGCAGTCAGAGTATCCTCAACGAATCCTGATTCGTTAAGCGTATCACTGTGTAGCGCAACCTGAACGTCCATTTCGTCGGCTACAGTCAGTGCGCAGTTGATTACCGCAGGTGTAGCTCCCCAGTCTTCGTGAATTTTGAGGCCGATAACCCCGGCCGCGACCTGCTCACGAAGCGCATCCGGATTGGAGCAATTGCCTTTACCCAGCAACCCGATATTGACCGGCAGGCTGTCTGCAGCCTGCAGCATTTGATAAATGTACCATGGTCCTGGGGTACAGGTTGTGGCGTTAGAACCCGCTGTCGGGCCAGTACCGCCACCGATCATGGTGGTAATGCCGGATGTCAGCGCTTCTTCAGCCTGCTGTGGGCAGATCCAGTGAATATGCGTATCGACGCCACCTGCGGTAACGATCCTGCCTTCTGCGGCAATAATTTCCGTGGATACGCCGATTGGGATAGTGACGTTGGGTTGTATATCAGGATTACCGGCTTTGCCGATAGCAAATATCCTTCCATCTTTGACGCCGATATCGGCTTTAACGATCCCCCAGTAATCGATGATCAGGGCATTGGTCAGCACCAGATCAGCGCAGCCGGCGGAGAGCATTTGCCCCTGTCCCATACCGTCGCGGATTACTTTACCGCCGCCGAATTTGACCTCTTCGCCGTAGGTAGTTAAATCATCTTCGACCTCGATCCACAGCTCAGTGTCTGCCAGACGAATTTTATCACCGGTGGTAGGGCCGAACATGTCAGCATAGGCCTAGCGTGAAATATTACTCATCATTTGCCTCCAGCTCACCCATTATATCTCCGCGGAAACCGTGCACGATACGGGCACCGCTCAGCGCCACCAGATCAACCTCACGCTTTTGGCCTGGTTCGAAGCGCACTGCAGTTCCGGCGGCGATATTGAGACGATAGCCTCTTGCCTTCTGGCGATCGAACTTCAGTGCCGGGTTAACCTCCGCGAAGTGATAATGGGAACCGACCTGAATTGGTCGGTCTCCGTGATTTTCAACGATAATACTGCAGGTAGCCCGGCCGATGTTAAGCTCTATATAGCCAGGTTTAACCTTATATTCTCCAGGGATCATCTGTTACCTCAGATTATCGGATTATGGACGGTAACCAGCTTGGAGCCGTCCGGAAAGGTGGCTTCGACCTGGATATCGGGGATCATTTCTGGTATGCCTTCCATGACCTGCTCGCGACTCAGGACATGCCGTCCTTCTTCCATCAGCGCAGCGACGCTTTTGCCGTCGCGAGCGCCCTCCATTATAAAAGCGCTAATCAGGGCCACGGATTCGGGATAGTTAAGTTTCAGGCCGCGGGCCAGACGACGCTCTGCCAGCAGTGCAGCGGTAAACAGTAATAGTTTGTCTTTTTCTCTTGGAGTCAGTTCCATAGCGTTCTCTTAAGTCAGCCAGATCCGGGGAAGTACCGGTGATTTGTCAGTCAGTTGCGGCCGCATAAATTGCCAGATATCACGCATTACCTGCTGGCAACGCAGATTATCATCACTTAAAAAGCGAACTGTCAGTAGACCATCGGTGAGCGTGGCTCCGGCGTAGTTTTCCAGTGGTGTGAGTTTTTCGCGTATGTCTTCCAGTTGCGTTTCATTCCCCAGGTAGAACAGCATCGTTCCCACCCATGGTTTCCGGGCAACGCAGGTAAGTTCTCCATTGGCCACGTGCAGACGCTCAATCAACAGCGGAGAACCGTCGACCCATATCTCCAGACGGTTAGCGAGTGTTCCGTGGCTGAAGGTTTCTCCGATGACCGGACGTCCAAGGCACAGAAGATCCCAGGCCAGCAGTGTACTGGAGGACGACAGATGAAACACGGTATGCAACGTGGCGTGAGCGCCGGGAAAAAAAATCGAATCCTGTGGCAACCACTCCAGCGTTGCGTTATTGCACAGCGTCAGGTTTTGCTGAAGGTGCGCCTGCGCGCCGCTGCTGCGGTAAAATTTACTGGCACCAGGCATGGTGATCAGCGTATGGCAATCAGAGTCAATTATTGCGTTGATGATGAGTTCGTCACCGCCGACGATACCACCGGGTGGATGAAGCAGACAGAGGTGGCAGGTTTCTTCTTCGGGATAAAAAGGACGCTGAACAGTGAGCGGACCGACATGATGACGGGTGGTGAGCGTGGTTTTCCCGTGCAGACGCTGAAAACGGAGATCCAGCATGGCCTGCCAGCCTTTTTTATTTTGTGGTAACGCGGTACTGAGCAATCTTACGCCCCTGATAAATAAAGATAAAACGACAGTAAAGAGCCGGATTTCCTTGTTATATAAAAGATGATGCCTTTCCAGTGAGTTTTCGTCTGAATAATACGAATGTTTGTTTTCGTCATGAAGCGTTCCGGCTCCCGGGGCTATACATCGCCAGAAAAGCAATGCATATTGTCGGGATTATCCAGAGAATCAGGCAGAAAGATCCGACAATGGGCTGTGATTATGCCATCTGGCTCAGAATGATATCAAGGTGTTATGGGGATAACTTGCTGATACAATAGCAGTATGACAGATTCATTAATGCGGAAACTGCTCACTGAAACAGAGTGTTCATGACTGAGCACTGGTCGGGTCATGCAGATGATAATTTCCCCTTTTCTTGGGGAAGCGACAGTATTTTCATGCATGCCTGTCTTCAGTCATACGGGGAGAGCATCTGTGATACAGTCCATACATTTGTTGCGGACGTCGCTCCTGAGTCACTGACTGGTCTGCAAACAGTTTATCTGTACACGGCAGGGCTTCTGTGTGATATCGTTTTTCATATCGAGGGGGGGCCTCCAGAGATGAATGGAATAATAATATTTCCTGATGATATAATACCTTAGAGAATTTCTGTGTATGCTATTGTGAACATATTTTTTATTAAAAAGATGTTAGTGGTGTTGTAAAATAAAAGAATCAGTAACTATAAACGCCTTTATTGACATAAAGTTTTGATGATGAAGTTGAAGTTTGACCTGGTATAAATCAGTATTCACTTTACCAGGTTTTATAAAAATATATCACTTTTAGATACGGACAATTATAGACTCTAATTAATGGGGGTAAGATGATTAAAAAAATCAGTATTAATTTTCTTTTCTTGATGTTAATGATAGATGTTGTTTTTGCCACATTGTTCAATATCCCTGTCTGGATGCATCTGTTTAATATTATTAATAACCTTGATGGTGTGAAACTTGGATTTATTATATCTCTTCCAGTCTTTCTGATATCTGCATTAAATTTTGTTTTTACACCGTTCTCATTCAGGTATATATTTAAACCTTTTTTTTGTATTCTGTTTATCTGTAGTTCCATTGTTACATATGCCACCATGAAATATGGTGTGCAGTTTGATAAAACAATGATGCAGAATATTTTTGAAACAAATGCAGGTGAAATGACATCATATTTCAATATGTCTGTTGTACTGTGGTTTTTATTTACGGGTATACTTCCATGTGGACTATTGTTGTTAGTAAATATCCGTTATCCTGAGACATGGATAAAGGGTATTATATATCGTTTAATATCAATGTTTGCATCTCTCTTGATTATATTTGCGATTGCGTTTTTCTTTTATAAGGATTATGCATCAGTTGGCAGAAACAACTCTTCATTAAATAAAGAAATAATACCTACTAATTATATCTACAGTGGGTTTAAATATGTAAGGGATTTTTTTGTTTCTCCTGGCGAGTTTCGTCAGACTGGAACGGATGCATCCCGCACAATAAATGAAAAACAAAAGCCGGTAATTATGTTTTTAGTTGTCGGGGAGACAGCAAGAAGTCAAAACTATGCTCTGAATGGATATTCTCGTGGTACCAATGATTTTACAAAGAAATATAATGAACTTATATCCTTTCATAATGTGCAGTCGTGTGGCACATCCACAGCCATATCTGTTCCATGCATGTTTTCAGATATGAAGCGAAAAGAGTTCAATTCCCGCAAAGCGGTAAATTCGGAAAATGTACTGGATATTCTGTACAGAACGGGGGTAAATTTACTCTGGATTGAAAATGACGGGGGATGTAAAGGTGTATGTAAGCGAATCCCTACAATTAATATTGAGCCATCAAATTCAGATAATACATTATGCAAGAAAAACTCATGTTATGATGAGGTTATGCTAAAAAATATTGATGAGTATATAAATAATAACTCAGAGGATAAACTTATCGTATTTCATTTGATGGGTAGTCATGGTCCTACCTACTATCTCCGTTATCCTGAGCCACATAAATATTTTAAACCAACATGTGATCGTAGTGATATCGAAAATTGTACGCATGAGCAATTGATTAATACCTATGATAATACAATTCGCTATACTGATTATATAATATCAAAATTAATTGACAAGCTTATCGAATATAAAGATGAGTATGATACTGTTTTATTATATGTCTCTGACCATGGAGAATCTCTGGGAGAAAATGGATTATACTTACATGGAACACCATATAATGTTGCTCCAGCTGAGCAAACGCATGTGCCTCTTATTACCTGGATGTCTCCGGGGTTCGTTTCCTCTAAAAAAATTGATTTGAATTGTTTGTCAGAACATGCTCTAAACAGAACAGTAAGTCATGATAATATATTTTCATCGTTACTGGGGTTATGGAATGTAAATACTTCAGTTTATAATAAAGAAGATGATATTATATCCTCCTGCAGATAGATACTGACATTTTTCTGAGGATAAGAGGTGAATACCTCTTATCCTTAAGTAAATATTAACCAGGTAACTGTGAATAATTTAGATGTTGGGCGTTATGAAAGTAATAAAACTCCCCATATAATGATAGCAACTAAAATCGTAATCAACACTGCGGCTGAACCCATATCTTTTGCTCTGCCTGATAATTCGTGATGTTCTGAACCAATTCTGTCAACAACTGCTTCAATTGCACTGTTAATTATTTCAACAATAATTACCATCATTGCCGAACCAATGAGTAATACTCGAGTAACAGAGTCAACATCCAGCCAAAAGGATATTATCAGTGCTGACAGAACCAGAATGCACTCCTGACGAAAGGCTGCTTCATAGCGCCATGCCGCACATAAGCCTTTCCATGAATAACCCGCTGCTTTAATAATTCTGGTAACACCAGTGGTCGTATTAGCCATAAATACCTCTTATTTAATTATATGTCTGAATATGCATTATAAAATATCAGTTAACATTAACAGGATTTTGTAATAAGCCACATTTATTCTTTCGGGAATTAAAAAACATAACGAAATTTTGCCTCATTCTGCATTTCATTGAAATAGTATGTTTCTCATCGAAAGCAAGTTTGTCAATATAAATTTGTAACAGAAATGACTTTCCGGGGATAAACAAAACTGTTCATGGCAATGGCTTTCTCTGTCGCCAACATGGATACATTGTTCCGGATAAAGCACTGATGTCATTGACTGACGCAGACTATCAGGCCATCTGATGCTTTCTTTTCCTTCACCGGTATTGATGATATGCCTTATGAAGGGGGACTTATTCCTGTAACCCAATCACAGGCACTGTGATTACTGGTTTATGATTGATGCTGATTTGAGCAGATATGCACAGCAGTTGTGGATTCAGGGGATATTTTCTGCCAGATATTCATACCAGATTGATGACCTCTTTGCTCAGATGCTCTTCGTTCTGAGCCAGCCAGGATTTTGTGGCCACATACATTGTTCGCCGATGGGGAATCGAGACAGGCGATTGGCTGTGATGCGATTTTGCCGCTAACTGAGGATGAGTCCGCCCCTCCCGGGGAATTCCTGTAAGTTAAGCCGTACCTGTTGATTAGCACTAAACTGGGTAATGAATTTATCTGCCAGTATGAATGATGCCGGGGACGGTTTTGAACTCCTGATGTCGGGTAATATGCAGGATTTTAATATTTGTTGTCGTCGGGATAATCATTATCCTGAACATAAACTGATACCTTTATCAGAGTTATTTGACGTTAATTATGGACTGAATCTTGAGCTGAATAAACTGGAGAAAGATTCTTCAGGAATTAATTTTGTTTCAAGAACGTCCAAAAATAATGGCGTCTCCGCCAGGGTTAAATTAAAAGATGGTATTAGTCCATGCCAGCAGCTGTGTTAACTGTAGCAGCAGGAGGTTCTGTTATGGAATCGTTTGTACAGGATTCACCATTTTATAGTGGAAGAGATCTTTATTGGTTACGTCCTAAAGTTGAACTGACTCTGGAAGAGAAATTGTACTACTGCTCTTGTATAAGAAGAAACAGACACAAATACAGCTACGGGCGTCAGGCAAACCGAACGCTGAAGAATTTACTGGTACCGTCATTAGATTCTGTTCCGGCATGGGTATATGGTGTGACAGGGAAAATAATATCTGAATTGTCTGAACGTTGAGACTAAGAGGGCCGGAGGCCAGGTGAATGGCCACCGGGATATTTATATCAGAGTATATTGGCGATTGATTTTGCCAGCTGGTCTTCCAGATGAGGTTTAGGGAAGGTGCGAACAAGTTCCTGATATGAGATCATCATATTCATCCGGAGC
>OGEB01001388.1_pt1 | contig 9940 bp, 6 predicted proteins | sample 1570541 | NCBI WGS metagenome assembly OGEB01 (sample SAMEA2581975, study PRJEB24529) | metagenome | biome: Human gut stool | place: China | collected 2011 | reverse complement strand
TTAAAGAACTTTTTCCCATGCATTAACTGACGGACAAGAGCTTCACCTGATGCCAGATTACAGTCTGCTTCTACAAACATACCACCCTCTGTCTCCCAGCGTCCTTCTTTTACACGCTCTTTGATTTGTTCATAAACCTGTGGTGCATTTTTCTTTACATATTTATACAGCTGAGGCTGGCTGGACATGAAAATATATTCCGGATATTCTTTCATCAGATTTAATACCGTTGAAAAACTTCTCACGGATTTGTCTTCTGTTACCTTTAATGTCCATAACCATGCACAGTCAATATGTGTATGACCTACGCAGCAGACAACCGGTTCCTGTTCTTTGTCACAATGTTTCTCATAAAATTCTTTTGTAATAAATTCCTGTGCGCTTTCCAGGCTCTCGTAATATTCCGTTGAGCCTTCTTTTCTCATATCCAGAAGATTCAGAGAATCATTTAAAGCCTGAATAATAGTAATATACGCTTTGTCATCTGGATTTAACAGACGTGCTGTTTCGTATGGAACAGAAAGATCATAGAAATACTTCTCTGTTTTTCTGTCCAGAACTTTTAATTTTGAATCCAGCTTCAGGCTGAAATTCTGGTCTCCTGTAAAAGCAGAGAGAATAATTCTGTACTGTGTTCCGGCTTTTGCCTGTTCTGCAAGGATAATTTCTCTGTGATTTACATCCAGTCCCTGTACAAGCGTACCATTTACATAGATCGTAAACTGTGGATTGGTCGCATCCCACTCTGCTTCTCTTCCTGTCAGAAGTTCATATACGACACATTTTCCATCAAATTTTTCCGGAACAGTTACAAAAGTCTCAAACCAGTAATACTCTCTGTGACCGCCCCAAAGCTCTGTATTTGTAAATTCTTCCCAGCCAGAAGTATCAAGTTCTGACACATTCTCAAATCTTTTATCTGTTTTGATCATTCGATACTTCTGAATCGGCATACTTTCCGGATAAATCTGTTCTTTTAAATATTCCAGCATTTTGCCAATGCGTTCTTTAATGAAAACCATTTTTTCTACCTCCCAGTCATTGTAATTTAAAAGTATCAACCTTTTGCAGCACCTGACATTGTGAATCCTTTTGACATGTAATTCTGTGACAGAATGTACAGTATGATAGATGGCAATGCATAAATTACAGAAAATGCTGCCAGTGGTCCATAACTGATAGAACCATGCTGTCCAAAGAACTGATACAGAAGAACTGCTGCCGGCTGTTTATCCGCACTGCTTAACAAAATGTACGGAATAAAGAAGTTACCCCAGCTTCCCGAAAATGTATAGATAAATACTACGCAGATTCCAGGGAACATCAGCGGAGATACAATCTTTCTGATGGACTGCATGGTGGTTGCACCATCCACCCATGCCGCTTCTTCCAGTTCTACCGGAATCGCATCCATAAAGTTCTTCATCAGCCAGATTCCATATGGTAATGCAGAAGCTGATAAATACAGGATAACACCTGGAATGCTGTCAAGTAACCCTATTTTCAGAAACATTTTATATACAGGAACGATTACAGCAATCATTGGAAGTGCTGTCATAAACAGAATTCCGTACATAAGGCCTTTTTTATAACATAAGTTATATCTGGAAAGAGGATATGCTGCCAGTACTGAAATCACACATACAACCAGTGCCTGTACCCCGGCAATTACAAGACCTATTCCAAATCCCTTTAAATTGCTTGCATTTGTAAGAACATTTGCATAGTTACTGAACGTCCACTGATCCGGCCATTTCAAAGACTGATTTGCTCCCATATCAAATGATGCGACAACCAGCCAGATAAGAGGAAGCACAAATACAAGTGCTATAATGGCCAGCAATATATAATGAAGTGCTTGTTCGGAATTGCCATGAATTCATTTCACTCATTGCTTTTCCTCCTAATCATCTGATTTTAATAATCTGGTATAAATAATACTGCACACAGCACCTACAAACAGAAGGATCATACCTACTGCTGTTCCCTGTCCTAACTGGAAGTTCTTCAGTCCCTGATTGTACATATAGATTGGAAGTGTTGTGGTAGACATGCCAGGACCGCCTCCTGTCAGCGCCCAGATCAGACCAAATACACCTAAAGTAGAAAGGGTGTTCAACATCGTGTTCGTAGCAATTGTATCTTTGATACACGGAACAATAATACGAACCAGTGTCTGAATTCTGTTAGCTCCGTCTACACGGGCAGCTTCTTCTATATCTCCGGATACGTTATCCAGTGCAGACTGGAAGTTCAGCATTGAGAATGCGGTACCATGCCATACGTTAGCAATAATGATCGTCATCATCGGATGACCATAAATAAAGTCAACTCCCGGAATATGAAGTGTTCCGATAATCTTGTTAAATGTACCTGAAACATCAAAGAATGCCAGACAGCAAAGGGAAACAACAATCTCCGGCATAACCCATCCTGCCAGGATACATGGACCAACAACGCTTCTGAAAGCTTTTGCCTTTCCCTTCATGAAATATGCAATCAAAAAGCCTAGAACAGACTGGCCTACAAGGCTTCCAATCAGGAAGATAAATGTGTTTCTGATACTTACAAGTGTATTTGGATCAGAAAGAATTCTTTTATAATTTTCAAGACCAATAAACTGAAAGTTCTGCGCTGCTGCTCCTGTAAGAGCCACATTTGTAAAAGAATAGTATACCGTCAGAACAATAGGAATAATGAAAAATGCCAGCAGTAACACCAATGCCGGAATCAGAAGAACTGATTTCTTAGCCTGGTCTGCCCAGTATTTCTTTTTCAAGGAACGCTCCATTACGACTTCCTCCTTTTAATCTGTATTTTTTTCAAAAACAAAGGCGCTGCCTGTACAAGACAGCACCTTTGTGACATCCGCCTGAAACTTCAGGCGTTTATTACTGTTCTGCTACGTTGTCTTCGCCTACAGTTCTTGATACATCTGTATTATACTGTTTCATTGCATCTTCAACACTTGTTCCGGATACTACGGATTCAACCATAGACTGAATGTATGTTGATACAGAAGAGTACTGATCATTCTGTGGTCTGAAATATGCAGTATCAAGGAATGAAGTTGCCTTTTCAAAGAATGGCTGTGCAACATAATCTGCTTCTTCCGCTACATCTGTTCTTGTACAGATATTTCCCTGATCCAGGATTGCTTTCAGATAAACTTCAGGGCTCATCATGTGTTCCATGAAATCGAATGTAATATCTTTGTTGTCAGCATTTTCCGGAATAGAAAGTGCCCAGCCGCCTGACATTGTAACAGTTCCAGGATCCTGTCCTTCGTTTGTAGGCATTGCTGCAAGACCTACTTTGTCCTGATAATCTTCCCATGGAGAAGCTCCTGTGTCTTTCCAGTTACCTGTAACCCAGATACCATCAATGCTCATACCAAGTTTGCCCTGCGGCATATACTCTCTTGCAGATGTATTTCCAGCCTGTCCGTTTAATACGAGAGATAAGGATGGTCCATATCCATTAGAATAAATGTCATTCAGGAAATTCAGAGAATTTTTGATTCCGTCACTGCCTGTGATCCATTTATTGTCATCATTGAGCAGTTTCTCACCTGTTCCATAGAGAAGCATTTCATAAGTCTGCATGGAAGTAGCTTCACCTGTAGCTTTACCGGAGTTACACCAGAATGGAACTACATCTGGGCATTTCTCTTTGATTGCCGCACATGCATCCAGAATATCCTGCCATGTTTTTGGTTGCCACTCATTGTTTTCATCAAGAAGACCTGCTTTTTCATATACTTCTTTGTTATACCAAATGCCTCGTGTATCTGTGCAGTATGGAAGTGCATACGGTACTCCATCAACACTTACCATATCTTTCATAGAATCATAATATTTTCCGTCGTTCCAGTCATCGTAATCTTTTACATAGTCTGTAAGATCTGTAAGATATCCTGCCGCAACATCGTTTGGAAGCTGGAATGTATCCTCGCATACCAGATCCGGGCATGTTCCCTTGTCAGCAAGCTGTAATGCAATCTTTGTGAAATAATCACCTTCTGATGCTGTGATCGGAGCTACGTCCAATTCTACTTCATCTTTTTTATCCCAGCTGTCATATGCTGCCGTAACCCACTGATATAACGGTGCAACAGACTGATCTGATCCATCATCACGATATGTAAATGTAATTTTTGTTTTTCCGCCCTTGTCTTTTGCATAAGCCGAAACTGTGCTCAGTCCCATACCCATTACCATTGTTGCAGCTAATGTAACTGCTAATACCTGTCTCCTTTTTTTCATAGCTTATCGCTCCTTTGCTTTTGATGAACTTATATTAACATTACAAAAAAGATTTTGGTATTCCAGATTTTTGATATTGTGGGGTGTATTTTGACATTTATATCAAAAAAAGCCCGCTTTGCGGACTTTTTTTATACACATTTATCGTTCAAGAATACTGACTCGTACTGCGTCCTGTATATTTTTTGCAATAATTTCAGGAGATTCGGTGTTCCCTTCCAGACATTCATTCACTCCCTCAGCCAGTTCTTCAGCGATAGAAAACCATGCCTCATTTACAACGATTGCATGATCCTTGTTCTCCGTTTTCAGATCTTTCATCAGAGAATTTTTTCCCTCATAATAAAATTCCTCATCATTTTGATAATCTTCCCCAAATGCCGGTATCACCTGCATTCCTTTACACAATCCCATATATGTTTTCTCTTCAAATAAATAATTCAGAAATGTATTTGCTTCCGCACTGGCATTGACCGTAAGCCCGATGTCATCGCCTGCATCAAACGTCCAGTCAGATTTTTCCCCCGGAAGCTGTGCCACGCCTACTTCAAAAGACGGCTTATTTTCCCTGATAACCGCTTCCATACTCAGCTGGCTGATCATCATTCTGACCTCACCTCTTGAAAAAGCATTCGCCAGATCTTCCTGATTCAGATTTATGATATCCGGCGGAAGAATTTCCTTCTGTTTCATATACTGAAGATCTGCAAAAGCAGAAATACCTGCATTCTGCTCGATCGTATAAAGATTTCCCTGCTTTGCATACAACATCAACATAAAAAACCTGGCACTTTCTTCACTGTCACGGGCTGCAAAACCAAATCCATAACTTCCCTTAGCTGCTATTTTCTCCGCAGTTTCCATAAAAGAACTCCAACTGGAAGGTACACTTAGCCCTTTTGTATCCATTGCATCTTTGTTATAGAACAATATATACGGATCTGATGTCAGAGGTTTTCCATAATAATTACCATTATACATAACACTGCTCCACAGCTCTGTAAGAGTACTTCTTTTCATTTTTCCCGTAACCTGGTATGTTTTAAAAATCCCCATTTTGATCAGCGACTGCATCTGTACACTACTGCAGATTACGATGTCTGCCATATTCTGTTCATCCTGGCGCAGTGCGATTTCTCTTTTATAATTTTCTCTTGGAATATATTCGATCTGGATTTTTGTGCCTGCATGGCTTCCTTCATATTTTCTGGCAACTGTATTCAGGGCATTTCTCTGATCATGAGTTGTATAAGGTGCCATGATCTTCACCACATTCTCATACTCTTCTGTTTTTTTCTCCATGTCCGGATTGTTCTGTTTAAAAAACATAATAATGACCACAATGATACTGACACACAGAATCCAGACTGTTCTCCATAAGAATCTGACTTTTTTCAAATCTCTTTCTCCTTTCTGAACTCTGAAGGGGTCATGCCACATAATTTTTTGAACACAGACACAAAGTATTTCTGATCTCTGTATCCCACTGCCTCTGCAATCTCATAGACTTTACTTTGCCGGTCGGACAAAAGCATTCTTTTCGCCATGCTGACGCGAAAATTCTGCAGAAATGAGATAAATTTTGTTCCTGTTTCCTGCTGAAATAATCTGCTGAGATATTCCTGGGAAACGTTGCATAAATCCGCAGCTTCTGCCAGAGAAACTTCCGGCTTACTATAATTTTCTCTCACAAAAGATATTGTTTTTAATATAATCTCATTATCTGTAATACTAATTTCATTGAAATTGTGTACCACAAAATTTAGCATTTTCTGAAACAGATATGTAAGCTGTCTTTCTGTAAAACATCTCAGCATACTGCTTACAATATACTGTCCTTCCTCACTTCTGTTTTTGCCTGATGTATCCTCTTTTGCAATTCCCATAGAAAAGCGAATCGTATACTCTTTAATCTGATCCGGATGAAAGTTTCCCTCGATCACTTCCCGTATAAATTTCCCGCCAATCTCATTTACTTTATCTTTATCCTGCTTCAGAATCTCTTTCTGAATCGCCGTTTCCAATGCAGAAGGATACTCTGTGATTTCAAAATGGCAGTTATTGGCAGTCTCCTCATCGATTATCTTTCCTTTTTTCATATGAAACCCATATGGCAGCATCTCTTTCAGATGTGACAGATCTTCATTCAGATTTTTGATGCCGTAATCAGTTGTATAACTGCACACAAATTCTGCAACTTCTGTAAGTTCCGGCACAATGCGCTTCTCCAGCACCCATTTAAGCATTTTGTTTTTCTCTGTATCTGTAACAAGAACCACATATGCGCCACTCTGAAAAAGCGGAATCAGATAGTAATTCTGGATACATTGGACATCCAGTGCTTTTCTTGTCTCATACATCATCTCATTCAGCACTTCCTGTGCCTGACCGCCCAGGTAAAAATACAGCAGTGAAATCTTAATATTCTCATTAACGCCAAGAACTCTTTCCAACGTTTCCCGGTTATCCTGCTGTTTGTTTACATACTCCAGCAGCAGACTTTCCGGCGAAATCTGCTCCGCTTTTTTGTTCTCTATTTTACTCTCGGCATTTTTGATAACTTCCATAAAGTTCTCAATCTCTATCGGTTTCAGTATATAATCCAGCGCATGAAGTTTTATCGCCTGATGTGCATATTCAAATTCTGAGTATCCGGTCAGAAAAATAATCCCTGTTTCACAACCACGTGCCCGCATCTGTTGCAGCATTTCCAGTCCACTCATTCCAGGCATGCGGATATCTGAAATCACAAGATTCGGCTTTTCTCTTTCCACAGCTTCCAGTCCTGCTGCTCCATCTTCCACAGCTGCTACAATCTCATGTTCTGTATAGTGCTGAATAATTTTCACAATTCCTTCTCTTGATTTGGGTTCATCTTCCACTAATACAATTCTCATCGCATTTCCTCCATCTCTCCACAAGGAATCTCCATGGTTATTTTGGTTCCCGTTTCATCTGATTCCACCCTGAAACTGCTGGCATTTCCATAGTACAGGTTTAATCTGGCAATTACATTCCGCACCCCTATACTGGTTTCTACTTTATCCGTTGCATAATCATAATGATTCAGCAGATCTACCAGTTCCGGCTTCATTCCACGTCCATTGTCTGCCACGATTATCCGAAGTTTCTGTTCGTCTGACTGTGAAATCTCTATGTACAGTTCATCCACCTCCGATTTTCCCGGAAATCCATGCACAAGTGTATTTTCCACCAATGGCTGCATAAGCATTTTATGTATCTTAACATGGTACAGACTCTCATCTGCTTTCAATGTTGATAAAAAGGAATAATTCAGTCGTTCCTGCTGTAAATGAATGTATTTCTTCAGATAGGTCAGCTCATCTTTTAATTCCACAATTTCATTGCTTCCATGAATACTGTATCTCATAATTGCTGCCAGTTCTGTAAGCATTTTGCTGATCGCATATTCATTTTTATCCACTGCCATCCAGTTGATGGCATCCAGGGTATTGTATAAAAAGTGAGGATTGATCTGTGCTTCCAGTGCCTGAATTTCTGCATTTTTCTCCTTCAGCATTGCTATACGCTCCATGCGCTCAGACTCCTCTATTCGTTTCGTCATTCTGTTAAAATGCCTGGATATACGCATAAATTCTGTACCTGTAATGCAGCTTTCCTCCATCTGTTCTTCGCCGCCTTTTGTAGCGCGGTCCATAACATCAAGGATATATCGCATAGATCTGTCCACATCATTCGATGTATACCAGGCCAGCAAAATGCACAAAACCGCTGCCAATGCACCCACCAGTACAATGATTACTGAAATATAGGCAAAATTACGCATTCCATAATTCACGTCCTGGATATTCAGCACATATATCTGATTTTTCAGGATTCCCTTGCTCTTTACTCTCAGCGCTGTCTTTTGCAGGATTTTTCTGGTTTTCACATATTTCAAAGCGGCTTTTTCTATCTCTTCCTGTGTAAAGACCGCTTTCTTTTCTCTGTCCAATTCCAGTTTCTGAGGTTTCCAGTTATTCTCCGCAGAAGATATTACATTTCCCTTATTATCTGCAATCAATGTAACATTAGATTTTGTATTTCCTGAACTGTATATATATTCAAGCATTGTTTCATCAAAACACAAAATCACAAAGCCAACCGATCCCTTCTGATATTCAGAGAAATCCGTTAACTGATGGACAACATACATACAGTTATAGATTCCATACCCTTCCTGTGCGATACAGACAGATGGCAGATAAATCGTTCTTCTCTCATCTTTTATCAGTTCCATTGTATTATTGTTTTTGATCTTGTTTAAATCAAAACAAAAGCTGCTTTGCCCTGACTGCGTAACTGTATCATAAAAGCAAGTATCATAATGTGTTCCAAAAATAGCGATTCCAAGAACTCCCGAATTATTATAGCACAGTTCCTGTAAACGTTCCCCGATTTCATGTTCCGCCTGATATCGTTCGGAATTATCCCAACGGTTGATTGGTTTCAGCCTCTGTGTATAAAATTCATCCGTATAAATTCCCTGTATAATTTTTTCATATCCTTTATAGAAATTTTCAATATTCGAAGCATTCTGTTCCAGATTAGCCTGAATCAGTTCACCGGTCTGTGTTCTGACAACACTTCCACTTAACTGATAATTCAACACTAGAATACAGCAGATTGGTACAATCGACATAACCAACGATAATGCTAGCAGTTTTTTCGCTACTGCAAGACTCTGAAATTTATTCCAGATTTTTTTCATATTAAACTCCTGTTTTCTTTTTTATATGGATAATATTTGATAATTTTCCTGGAAATAGTTTTGTATGAACGAGTGCCAAACCGCATCTGTCAGAAAAAATAATTCTTGTACAGACACTGGTACACTTTTTTGCAAACAGAACTGTACCAAGCAACTGATAACAAAATATAACATTCTACATGCAATTGTCAATGGTAGGATCTGATTATAAAGCACAAAACTTCAGTCTTATTAATAATGATTCAAACTTCCCATCTAAAATTAAGACATAAATACTGGCTTACTTATCGCGGAAAAAATAAGCAGAGAATACGAAAAGTTAAGAAAAAGCTTAAAGAAAATCCTATTGTCGAATGTAATAAAATTCAAAACAGTTATTACCCAAACTTATTTTCGAAGTTTATCTAAGTAAATAGTTTACGTAATCAGAGTTATATTGATTATTCTTGCCAAATCATGTTTGGAATCTTATATTATAAACTATAAATATATAAGCGAAATTTTTCGAACATGTAAGAAATGACACAAACATTTAATGATGTCAGAGGGTTGAAAAATGGCAAACTATCATTGATACCACAGAACTGGACAATGCCATCAGAAAAAGAATAATTACTCTCTTATCTGTTGTTATAGTCATTGCAAAGCAGATGCATTTATGAAGTATGATAGAAACAATAAATATTGAAAGCAAAAATTTATCTTCAAAATAACCTTGTATACAATTTCTGAGCATTTCATAAAATTTGAAGAAATAAGTCAATCATAATTTTTGTTGTATAATATTTTGTAGTGTAAAATCACTTCTTTATGATATTTTAATCAAACTCATTATACAAAAAAATCCTATACAGCATTTCCTTGATGAAAAAATTGTAAAGTAGTGTCTGAAAAGAAATAAAATAATTGCACAAAATATATCTTCTAAATTATCAGCCAGCTT
>OGEB01001386.1_pt1 | contig 9943 bp, 8 predicted proteins | sample 1570541 | NCBI WGS metagenome assembly OGEB01 (sample SAMEA2581975, study PRJEB24529) | metagenome | biome: Human gut stool | place: China | collected 2011 | reverse complement strand
AGGAAAAGAAGGCTGAGGGCTACCGGGTGCTGGCGGTTACCGCCTGCCCCACCGGCATTGCCCACACCTATATGGCTGCAGAGGGGCTGGAGAAGGCCGCCCGGGCCGCCGGATGCTCTCTGAAGGTGGAAACCAGAGGTTCCGGAGGAGCGAAAAACGTCCTCACAGAGCAGGAAATCGCAGAAGCCGGCTGCATTATCGTGGCCGCCGACGCCAAGGTGCCTATGGACCGGTTCCACGGCAAAAAGCTCATCGAATGTCCTGTCTCCGATGGAATCAGCAAAGCGGAGCAGCTGATCGAGCGGGCCATGAAGGGAGACGCGCCTGTGTACCAGGCTGGAAAGCCTGAGGCCGCGAAGGAGACAAAAGCCTCCGGAAGCGCAGCCCACAAAATTTACACTCAGCTGATGAATGGCGTTTCCCATATGCTTCCTTTCGTCGTAGGAGGCGGAATTCTCATCGCCCTGGCCTTCCTCATCGACGGCCTGAGCGTGGATATCAATTCCCTGTCAGATGAAGCCAGATCTGCCTTTGGAACCATCACCCCGGCAGCCGCGGCCCTGAAAGGAATCGGCGGAATTGCCTTCGGCTTCATGCTCCCAATCCTGGCCGGATTTATCGCCATGAGCATTGGAGACAGACCGGCCCTGGCCGTAGGATTTGTAGGCGGAATGATCGCCGCCGGCGGAAAGTCCGGATTCCTGGGCGCTCTGCTGGCCGGATTTATCGCAGGATACCTGGTTCTCTTCCTTGGAAAGCTGTTCAGCCGTCTGCCGGAAGCTCTGGAAAAAATCGCTCCAGTGCTCTTATATCCTGTATTTGGAATCCTTCTCATTGGTTTAATTATGACCTTTATCATCGAACCTCCGGTAGGATTTTTAAATACCTCTCTGAACGCTGCCCTCGCAGGCATGAGCGGAACCAGCAAAATTCTCCTGGGAATCGTCGTGGCAGGCATGATGGCCGTCGATATGGGCGGTCCCTTCAATAAGGCAGCCTATGTCTTTGGAACTGCCTCTATCGCAGCCGGAAACTATGATATTATGGCAGCCGTTATGATTGGCGGAATGGTTCCTCCCTGCGCCATCGCCCTGGCTACCCTGCTCTTTAAAAACAAATTCACAAAGGAAGAGCGGAAATCCGGCCCGGTCAACTTTATTATGGGTCTGGCCTTCATCACAGAGGGAGCGATTCCATTTGCGGCCTCTGATCCCCTTCATGTGCTTCCTGCCTGCGTCGTCGGCGCTGGAGTCTCCGGCGCCCTGTCCATGGCCTTCGGATGTACTCTCATGGCTCCCCACGGCGGAATCTTCGTATTCCCGGTTGTAGGAAACGCTATGATGTACCTGGTCGCCCTGGTCATTGGAACACTGATCGGAGCCTTCCTGTTAGGAGCGCTGAAGAAGAAAACGGCGGAAAAATAAATAGAAAGCACGAGGAAAATTTTCTTATTTCACTTAAAGTTACCGAAAATTTTTCCTCGTGCTTATTTTTTGTTATTTTTTTGGTACTTCCAGGAGTAGCGCCTCCGCCTGTTTTGTTGTAAAATATCAATAATTATTTCATTTGCCAGAGAAAGGAAGGACGAGGAAAATGCTTACGGAAAAGCGGCAGGAAGAGATTTTAAAGCTGTTAAACGCCCAGGGCAGTGTGACGGTGCAGGACTTGAAGGAGCGGTTTGACGCCTCGGAGTCTACCATCCGCCGCGATTTAACGGTTCTTCACAAGAAAGGCGCGCTGATCAAGGTGTTCGGCGGGGCGGTTCAGGCAGATCTGGCTATTGACGCTGCCGACGCCCAGGTATCCCTGCGCCAGAAACAGCACATGGAAGAAAAAATCAGGATTGCCCGGTACGCCGCCTCCTTAATTAAGCCTGACGACTTCGTCTATCTGGACGCCGGAACCACCACGGGGGCCATGATTCCCTTTATCGAGGAGAAGTCCGCCTTCTTTGTGACGAACGCAGTGTCCCACGGACTGCGCCTGGTGGAGCGGGGCTTCCGGGCAGCCGTTCTGGGAGGAGAAATCAAGGCCTCCACAGAGGCTGTGGTGGGAAACGAGGCCTATCTGAGCCTGAAAAAATACCATTTCACAAAAGGATTCTGGGGAACCAACGGGGTCAGCCGCATTTCCGGCTTCACTACCCCGGATCCCAACGAGGCGCTGATCAAGGAATTTGCCATGGAACGGACCAGAGAACCCTATGTGCTCTGCGACTCCAGCAAATTTTTCCAGACCAGCCCCGTCAGCTTCGGCGAATTTTCCTCTGCCACGATTATCACGGATCGCCTTTCCCAGGAAAGCTACCGGGGAGAGGACAATATTGTGATCGCCAAGGAGCCAGCGGCTGACAGAAAAAATTGAAAATGTTAAATTTGACAATTCATAAGTCTTTTTCTAGAATAAAGATATAAAGAAGGCACTACTGATAGTTGGTTAATCCTAATTACTTAAAAAGTAACCGCATTCCTTCACAGTGAGGGGGCGGTTACTTTTTTGATTGATTTATATACGCAATCAGAATCGTTACAACAGTGTCCATATAATAGCATTAACACTAAAAAATAGCTATGAGTACTTTAATCTAACAAGCTTTCCTTCCTTACATAAAAGGACATTTTTACTGTAATATAAATAAATATCTAAGCTAACTAATTTTATCTTATATCAGTTTATAGGTTTGCATAACATTTTCGGAGCTCTCTTGAAATAGGTTCAAAAAAACATCCTAATTCTGAATACTCTTTCCCTTATTAACTAATAATTTTATCACTCTTTGCTCTATTACATTTCCAGCATAACGTCTGAAGATTATCCTCTACCGTACATCCTCCCTTTGCAACTGGAATAATATGGTCTATTTCAAGCAGAAGGTTCGGCTCTGCATAAGTAGAATTACCACAGTTACAACAAGTGAAATTATCTCGCTTTTTGATATGATCGCGTAATTTCTTTGTCATCAAAGCCCTTTGTTCTTTTGCTAAAGCACCGGCAGTAAGTTTGCTTTCTAAAACTTTAATAAGTTCTATAATTGTTTCTTCTGTCATTGGTATAGTAAATGATCTCTGTGCCATTCCTCCTCCAGAAGTGTATACAAATTTGTACTCTACAGCAAACAAACTCTCATCTATGTTAGCAAATCCAAGCCTTGCATAGAACCCTGACTCATCATTCATCATAATAAAGTCAGGGACATCACCAAGATATTGATAATACTCTGCTTTATAGTTCTCAATAATTTGCTTTGCGTCTCTTAAGGTTTCCAGTTCTTCTACAAGTCGATAAAGTTTCTGGATTTGCTCTGGATATAATTTTTTATTAGGATAAAAATTTTTTACCACATACTCTAACGGCTTATTTTCTGCACTTGCAAATACTGTTGCAGAAACCTCGGCCGTAAAAGGAGTGATTGTTTTCCTGTATGGCCGAATATAGTTATATTCATCATTATTAGTTGTTTCATTCCGGACAACTCTAGTGCCAAAAAGCTTAGAAATGGATTGTACCTTCTCATTGATATATTCATTAAATTCTCGTTGTGTGCTCATCAATGTTTCGCACGTATCTTTAATCTTAACAAAATCAGGAGACTCATAGTAATCAAGGATCTTCTGATTTGTACTTACTATTTTCTCTATCTCACCTTTAATGTGAGAAATAAAATCTCCAATAACATCCCATTCTTCGCTATCAATAGTTTTAATTTTCTTAATACTATTAACTGTTCTATCGAACAACTGAGCAATCAAAATGTCCAGCTTATCCTGGCCCCCTTTAATAACCAAAGAGTCTCTATTGTCATTTGCATAATCTATAATATTGTTTACATTTTCGTAATATTCATGGTGTTTCCGGCTTAAAGCTTCTTTTTGCTGTTCTTTTAAATACTTGTTATATTCTCCTTTCCCCATCAGCAAAGATGGATCTTTCTTAAACCTATCTATATTGTATTGATTGACAAGTATTGCTTTTGTTCCTAAATGATTTCCAGCTGAAGATATATAATCGACGCTAATTCTGTATGCACCTGCATTTTTCAAGACCTCATTTATTTGCTTTGTAAGCCGGCCATACTGCGAACGGGATTTATATTCATTATTCTCTAAAAAGTTTCTTAAATTTATTGCTATATTCATTTTTCTTTTTAGAACATCTTCCGCTCGTACAATCTTTTCTCTGTTTTCTTTGAAGAATTTTATATCATCATATTTTTCCAATGCTTGACGACTTTTCACTATTACATACTCATCAAAGTAAGAAATAACATTCCAATTTGGATATCCTAATTCTTTCAGTATCTCTGTTTCTAATTGTTTATACTTTTGTTCCATAATAATCTTAACTACAAGAATTATTACAAATATTGCTATAATTTCAGCCATTCCTCTTTCTCCTTTTTAATTAAAGAATTTTCAGTTTTTTCGTTATTTCCAGCTTATATGTAAGAATAGAAATTAACCATTTCTCTTACCATAAAACAATTGCTTTTTTGAAATCACACTATTTCCTTTTTGTAGCTCCGCTTCTAGCCTGTGCTTCTTCTTATAACCCATCACCAAAGTGCTCGGCCGACGGCTCCTGTCAAATCACCATTCCTCACTATTCCTTCTTCTGCCCTGCCATGCGGATGATGTACCTTCCGGCTGATATGAGAAGAGGAAGTGTAAGAAGAATCCAGACTGCTTTCTGATGCAGGACCGCCCACAGCCAGTTACACAGCTCTGTCATTCCATGGGTATTTATCAATCTTTCTAAAATAAAAATTCCAAACTGTATGAGACAAAATAACAGAACTGCAGCCACATACTCTATAGCAGTAAATTTCCTGATTATAAGAAAAATTCCTGTTATAATGACAAACAGATAGCAGGAAGCGATGAACAGATTCCCTAACATACCTGCCTGTCCCATGATCGTCTCCGCTTTCTCCCTCATCTCCCACTTTTCAGGGCTGTTAAGCATATCTCCCCCAGCTAATAAAAGCCCCATCCCATGGCACAGCAGATAAACCGTTATGAAATGAAGCGCCAGGGAGAAAGCCGAAAACATAACGGCGTATTGTATCGCATATTTATTAACCTTCCTTCTTTTCATTTGTACTCCCCTCTATAAAACACAGGCGCAGCCGGATTTTTCCACGCTGCGCCCATAACCTCTTCTGTCTTATTTTATTTTTACAATTCCACTTCCAGCTTCTGTTTCTCTATCTTATGCCTCTCAGCGTATCCAGTCAGCATCAGCGTCAGGGCGCCGTCTCCCGTCACGTTGCAGGCAGTTCCGAAGCTGTCCTGCAGAGCGAAAATGGTAAGCATCAGAGCCGTTCCCATCTCGTCGAAGCCCAGCACGCCTGTAATCAGTCCCAGGGACGCCATGACGGTTCCCCCCGGTACGCCGGGCGCGCCTACTGCTTCGACACTACCATGACGAAAAATACTTCTGTCAGCACAGAGCCGCACAGATGGATATTGGCAAACAGGGGAATTCCAAATTCTACCATATCATCCCTGAGCGTGGGCTCGGACTTTTTCGCACAGTCTAAGGCCACTGCCAGAGTCGCCGCGGAGGACATGGTTCCCACTGCCGTCAGGTAGGCCGGACCGTAGTTTTTAAGCACCTTAAAGGGATTCTTTCCTGAGTACAGCCCCGCCAGGCCGTAGAGCAGAGCCATCCAGATATAATGGCCTGCCATAACGATCAGGATTACCTGGATAAATACAGGAACCTGTTTTGTAATGGAGCCTTCATAAGCCAGGGAACAGAAGGTCATGGCAATGTAGACCGGAAGGATAGGAATGATAACCTTCTTTACAATGTCTAACACAATCCGCTGAAATTCATCCAGAATTCCTGTTATCTGCCCCGCCTTCGTCCATGCGGCCGCCAGACCAATGAGAACAGAAAATACAAGGGCGCTCATCACCCCCATAATCGGAGGAATGGACAGCTGAAATACTACCTCGGGAAGCTCTTTCAGTCCCTCCATGCTCGCATTGATCGACAGGGACGGAATGATTCCAAAGCCTGCCGCCATGGAAAACAGCGCCGCGCCCAGAGAGGAGGCGTAGGCGATTCCAAGGGCAATTCCCAGCATCCTGGAGGCGTTCTTTCCCAGCTTCGTGATGGACGGAGCGATAAAACCGATGATAATTAACGGCACGCAGAAATTGATAAACTGTCCCATCACATAATTCAGGGTAACGACTACGTTCATCACCCCTTCTCCCGCGTAAAGGCCGGCTATAATTCCGGCTGCCACTCCAATCAGGAGACGGAATGGAAGACTGCCTGTCAGCTTTTTCATAAACTCTCCTTTCTTTCTCCCGGATTAAGGCTGAATCTAAGCCCCCCTTCAGCCGGCCGGGGAGAAATACAGATTTTCATTTTCTCTTACAGATAAGATATGCTCCCTCTCCCTCTTTTCTGTCTCTTATTTCGCTTCGGATTCTCCGCTCTCTAGTCTTCCCACAGCTTTTTCGGATAATACCCGCTGTCCTTTAGGCCCTGGATGGCATCCATGACCATGGGCTTGTCTTCCTTGTAAGTAACGCCGTACCACTTGTCTGCGCTCTTTAACACAGTCACCTGGGCCTTGTCCTCCTTCAGAAGCTCGTCTACGACAAAAGGCAGGAAGTATTCGCATTTTTCCGGATTGACCGGCAGGTTCTGATCTAAAAATACAGTAAACCGCTTCTCCAGCTCCTCGAGAATGCTGGAGGTAAAGCCCCACATATTCATGGATACCAGGGTATCCTCCGGCAGATACGTCCAGGAAGCGCCGTTGTCCTCTGTGTACTCCGCCTTATCGCCGTGCTTTTCCACTCTGGTGCGCTCGTGAATGTCAGCCAGATAACCGTGTTCGTCCGCCACGCACACGCCCCGGGACACATGGCCGTTCTCCGTCAGGGTATTGTAAAGCTTATAGCCTACCATGGCGTACTGATACCTGTCGTTGTCCTCTGTCTCGCAGAGATGGCGGTACAGCTCCTTAAAGGCCGCCTTTCCGTAGTAATCGTCCGCATTGATCACAGCGAAGGGGCCGTCAATCACATCCTTGCAGCAGAGAATGGCGTGTCCTGTTCCCCACGGCTTTACCCTGTTTTCCGGAACCTGATAGCCCTCAGGAAGAAGGTCGTTTTCCTGGTACACATACTCTACCTGGATGTGCTTTTCCATCCTGTTTCCGATGTGCTCCCTGAAATCCTTCTCAATGGCCTTCTTAATGATGAAAACCACCTTCTCAAAGCCCGCCTCCTTCGCATCGAAAATGGAGAAGTCAATAATCAGGTCTCCATCGTGATCCACTGGATCAATCTGCTTTAATCCGCCGTAGCGGCTGCCCATTCCCGCCGCCATAATTACCAGTACCGGCTTTTTCTCCATGTTCTAATCCCCTTTCCGGCTCAGGCGCCCTGCCGGGCCCGTTCATGCCCGGCCACAGACGCCGCTTCAGCCATTTAGTCCTCGTTCTCCTCAGTCTCTGTCAGAGTAAATACCTGACGCTTTCTGGCCATCTCGTCGCTTGCCAGGTACTCGTCGTAGGTTGTGATCTTATCAATGAGCTTGCCGTTTACAATCTCCATAATACGGTTGGCCGTCGTCTCCACGATCTGATGGTCGCGGGAGGAGAAAATAATCACGCCCGGGAACTTGGTCATACCGTTGTTTAACGCGGTGATGGACTCCATATCCAGGTGGTCTGTCGGCTCGTCGAACATCAGCACATTGGCTCCGGAAATCATCATCTTGGAAAGCATGCAGCGCACCTTCTCGCCTCCGGAGAGCACTCTCACCTTCTTCACGCCGTCCTCGCCTGCAAACAGCATACGGCCCAGGAAGCCGCGGACATAGGTCACATCCTTCACCGGGGAATACTGAGTCAGCCAGTCTACGATAATATCGTCGTTGTCAAACTCTGCGCTGTTGTCCTTGGGGAAATATGCCTGCGTGGTGGTAACGCCCCACTTGTAGCTTCCCTCGTCCGGCTCCATCTCGCCTGCCAGAATCTTGAAGAGAACCGTCTTGGCCTGCTCGTTCGGTCCTACCAGAGCTACCTTGTCCTCACGGTTTAAGATGAAGGAAATATTGTCCAGAACCTTTACGCCGTCAATAGTCTTGGACAGGTTCTCAACAGACAGAACCTCGTTTCCAATCTCTCTCTCCGGGCGGAAATCAATGTACGGATATTTACGGCTGGACGGGCGGATCTCATCCAGCTGAATCTTCTCCAGAGCTTTCTTTCTGGAGGTAGCCTGCTTGGACTTGGAAGCGTTGGCGGAGAATCGCTGAATGAACTCCTGCAGCTCCTTGATCTTCTCCTCTTTCTTCTTATTGGCCTCCTTCATCTGCTTGATCATCAGCTGGCTGGACTCGTACCAGAAGTCGTAGTTTCCGGCGTAAAGCTGAATCTTTCCATAGTCAATGTCCGCAATCTGGGTGCAGACCTTATTTAAGAAGTAACGGTCGTGGGATACCACGATAACTGTGTTCTCGAAGTTGATTAAGAACTCCTCCAGCCATGCGATAGCGTCCAGATCCAGGTGGTTGGTCGGCTCGTCCAGCAGAAGAATGTCAGGATTTCCAAACAGAGCCTGGGCTAACAGCACCTTCACCTTCTGAGCGCCTGTCAGGTCGCCTACCAGCTGATAATGAAGCTCTGTCTCGATTCCCAGACCGTTTAACAGGTTAGCCGCGTCGGACTCTGCCTCCCAGCCGTTCATGGTGGCGAACTCGCCCTCCAGCTCTGCGGCCTTCACGCCGTCCTCCTCAGAGAAATCCTCCTTCATGTAAATGGCTTCCTTCTCCTTCATAATCTGGTACAGACGGGCATTTCCCATAATAACTGTGTCCAGAACCGGATACTGGTCGTACTTAAAGTGATCCTGCTGTAAGAAGGAGAGACGCTGTCCTGGAGTGATAATCACGTCTCCGTTGGTCGGCTCCAGCTGGCCGGAAAGAATCTTTAAGAAAGTAGACTTTCCTGCTCCGTTGGCTCCGATCAGACCGTAGCAGTTGCCTTCCACGAATTTAATATTTACATCCTCAAACAGTGCCTTTTTTCCTACGCGTAATGTTACATTGCTTGCGCTAATCATGGTTGTTTCCTTTCTTTATATACATTATTTATGATTTCAAAGTTTCCTTTTGACAGAGTATCAGCTCCTTGCAGGGAACCGCTTCTGCCCCTGCGGATCTGAACCGGCGCGCCGTGCCTCTTCTGCAGAAAAACGCGCCCCTTCATACCAGACTCCGCCTATTTTATTGTACAGGAAAATCCATATTTTGCAAGAGGAACCGAGAAAAAAGCAGGGCAAAATGCAGTTCCTCTGATCTGTTATGCACGAGAAAAAAGAATGTTTTTCACTCAATTTTCTTTGCACGACAGCTCCTCCACCGACAGCCTCAGCACCTGGACCCGCGCCGCTCCCTCCGGCTTAAATTCCCAGTCTTCTCGTCCGTCACTTCCCTGTCTCTTCTTCTCATGTGTTTCACTCCTTAACCCTCAGTCCGGCTGTAAAAAAGCTTTTATTTTAATATTCAGCCCTCTCCAGCTCCAGAAGCGCCTTCTTCGTCTCGATTCCTCCTCCAAATCCGGTCAGACTGCCGTCTGCTCCCACAACCCGGTGGCAGGGAATGATGATTCCAATGGGGTTATGCCCCACTGCGCCGCCGACCGCCTGGGCGGACATATGGGGGCGGCCCTCCTCCTCTGCCAGCTTTTTTGCAATGCTTCCGTAGGTGACGGTCGTTCCGCAGGGAATTCTCAGCAGCTCTTCCCACACCCGGCGGCGGAAAGGGCTTCCCTCCGGTTTAAGAGGGGGCAGAAAATCAGGACTTTTGCCTGAAAAATAGCAGTCCAGCCAGCGCGCGGCCTGAAGGAGCGGGGCAGGAAGCAGCTCCCGGCCTTCGCCGCCCTCTCTGTTCCCAGAATAACCAGGCAGAACCG
>OGEB01001383.1_pt1 | contig 9960 bp, 14 predicted proteins | sample 1570541 | NCBI WGS metagenome assembly OGEB01 (sample SAMEA2581975, study PRJEB24529) | metagenome | biome: Human gut stool | place: China | collected 2011 | reverse complement strand
GTGGAGTATTTGCAGAACTTGAAAGAGATATTATAAGTCAGAGGGTAAAAAGTGGGATGCAAAATGCAAAAGCTAAAGGTAAAGTATTAGGTAGACCACAGACAACAGCTGATGATATACCAAGTGTATTTATGAAACATTATCCAAAATACGAAGCAGAAGAAATTAATGTAACTGAATTTGCTAGACTTTGTTCAATGAGTAGAACAACTATCTATAAATATTTAAAATTAATTGAAAATAAATAAATTTGGAGGCAATGAAGATGCAAAGAAGATATAAGTATAATACTACTAATAGATGTGATAAGTGTGGAAATTTAGATGCTAAGCTATATGAAGTAATAAAGATTGATGATGTATGGAATGAATCTATAGAAGCATATGAAGAAGCTGAAATAGTAGACCATGAATTATGTATATGTACTAAGTGTGGTTATGAAGAGAGAATATAAAAATAAATAATAAATCTTAAAAGGGTATAAGGTAAAACTTATATCTTTTTTTATGCGTATGTATGTATCTATTCGATACATCTTGTAAATGTTGAAATTTCAATGTTTATTTTAAAAAAACACTTGAATATAAATACAACTAGGCGTATAATTATAATATAGGAGGTGATAAAATGACAAAAGAATACAAGCAGAAATTAAATCTTACAGTTGATAAAGAAATAAAAGAATATTTAAAGATTAAAGCTGTAAAAGAAAATACAACTGTATCAGCGATAATAACTGAAATAGTTGAGAAAATGATGTCTAGTGATAAAGGGGGCAAATAATGAAAGATAATTTACTAAATGAAGCTAGATCCATAAGTATATATGAAATTTTATCTTACTATGGAGTGGAGTTTTATAAGAATAGCTGTAAATGTATTTTTCATGAAGATAACAATAGAAGTGCGTATGTAAGCAATAGTAATAGATTTCATTGTAAATCTTGTGGAGCAAAAGGTTTATCTAACCTAGACATTGTAACTCACTTTGAAGGTATTATAGATATAAGAGAATCAGCTAAAAGAGTGCTAGAACTTAAAGGAACTACTGTTAATACTATAAAGTATTTTGATAATAACAATAAGCCTATTAAGGAAAAAAAGCAACTCACTTTCCAGGATAGAAAAAATTTAGCTGAAAATAAAAATATAGATACGTTGGTTAAATATTTGAATTCCAGGGGGATTAGCAAAGACATTTTACCAATATTAAAAGCAAATAACATTACTTATGGAGCAGATAAGTTAAACCAGGTACATTTCTTCTTTAATAGGCATAATTATTGCATCTATAGAAGCATCAAACAAGATAAAAATTTTAATTGTGGTAATTCAACGCCTATTTGTGTAAAATCAAACAATACCAACAAATGGTACATTATTGAAGGATTATATGATGGTTTGTCTTTGCTACAATTTAACAAAAATGTTATCATTTTAAATAGTGTTAGCAATAAAGATAAATTTTTGGAGAAATTTAAAACCAACAAAAATATGTTTAATTTTAAATATATAATTGCAACTGATAATGATAAGCCAGGATTAGATGCAAAAGCTGAATTGGAAAATTTCTTTAAAGATAATAATGTAGACTATGAAATATTTGAGAGTCTTTATAATTCAAAGTATAAAGATGTAAACGACTTAATAAAGGGGGGATTTAATGAAAATAATTAAATATCAAAATAAAATTACTGAAAAATCAGAAGAACTAAAAATGTACCTAGTAAAAAAAGGAAGGTATTTAGTGGTAGCACCTACAGGGGGTGGAAAAACTTACACTGTTATAAATAGCTTCAATGAGTTATCAAAAATATATAAAGATTATTATTTTATAATTGCATGTCCTAACAGAGTGCAAAATGAACAAAATGAGAAATCATATCCACATTGTGAAATATATTCACTTGTTGGTGGAAATAAAGTATATGAAGATAAAACAAAAATATCTATGGTATATGAAAAGGCAAACGAAATAATTGAAAATCATTTTATAAATGAAAATATGAAAATAATATTAGTAATAGATGAAGCGCATGAGTTAATATATTCAGATAAAAAAGATTTTAGGCATAGAGCAATAAGTCAATTAGAGGAATTGGAAAGTAAATGTAATACAGTAATACATCTTACGGCGACACCAAGACCTAATTCATATCTATATGAATATGATGATACGATAGTATTTGAGCCAATAAATAAAAAAAATATAAATAATATAGGAAAATTTTTAGCTTTAAGAAGTCCCGACTCAAAACAGACATTGTGTGATAGTATAAAAAAGCTTCTTTCTCAAAATTATAAAATACTTTTACATTATAATAACATTGAAGATTCAAGAAACCTACAGGTATTATTACAGGAGAATTTTAAGGGCAAAAAAATTAGTTTATATAATAGCAATAGGGAAACAACTAGACAAGAAGAATATAAAAGAATTCATAAAAGTATAACAGAAGATAGTTTAATACCTAATGATATAGATATATTAATAACATCTTCAAAAATAACAAACGGTACTAATCTTAATAACAAGGGATTTATTCCTATAATGTATATAGACAGTAAAATTCATTTTAATTTAGATACATCAGAGCAATTTTACCCAAGGCTTAGAGAAGGATCTGATTTAGCATTACTAATATATCAAGACACCGAGGGCAAAGGTGAATTGATTAACCTAAATGATATTATAAAATCAGAAATAAAAAAGGCAGAATGTGGAGTTAAGGCGATAGAATTTACATTAAATTTGATGAAGCAAAATACAGAAGAGCCTATTAAGGAAATAAAAAAACTTTTAGATGCTAATAAATGGAGTTACAAAGTAGGAACTAACTTATACTCTTTTGTTGAATATGATGAAGAAAAAGATATTGTTTTTATCAATAAAAAAAGACTAGTAAGATATTGTATAGGAGTTTCAGATACTAGTTTATTAAATGATAGCCAGGAGTTATTAAAGAAGCTAGAATCAAGAATAAAAGCTAATACTTTCTCCTATGGTGTAGACCTTCCTGGTGGAAACAAAGACTCTGAAAAATTAAAAGAGTCTAAGGCTAGTAAAAAGACATCTAAAAAGGAATACAAAGAAGAAAAAATATCTGAACTAAAAACAATGATACAAGATGAGGATAATAAGAAGATATTAAAAACTTATTTAACACAGTATAAAGACGAATCAGAAGACCTTAAATTGAAATTAACAAAGTCTAGTATGGCAGAAGATTTAAGAGAACTTGTAGACGAATTAGAACAAGAGGAAACAATATTTAAAAGTATATTAAGGGTATGCGAAAGCAACAGGATTCACACAGACACAGAAAGTTTCAGAGAAACATTAAGCATATATATAGATAGTGGCCTGGATGAAATAGAATTTAAAAACAGATTATATGTGCATTGGAATAATTTAGACTTTAAGATATTTGCATCTATACAAAATGAATATACGACAATTAGAAGGACATTGGATGAAGTAAAAGATAAACAGGGAAGATTAACAGAGCAGATACAATATGAATTATGCAAAAAAATATTCCCTAAGTTAAAATATGGGGAAAATAAAAAACTTCGACCTGGGCAAAAGTCGAAGCTAATAAAAGAACTCGAAAGAGTTTATGTATTCAAAAAAGACGGTAGGGTATCATCTTTAAAGAATACTATATAAAAAATCTATATTTTATGGTGGGTAGGGGCAAAACTACTCACTTTTTTTATGTCCTAAAAATGTCCTAAAATTTAAAAAAGTTAGGACAAAAAATTTTCCACAAAAAACACCTTCAAACCGTTCCAATTACTAGCTTTCAGAGGTTTTTTCTTAAAATAAAAAATGCAAAAATTTTTATTAATAATGCTGTTTTTTTTAACTTTTTTTATTTTTGTTTTTATTAAATAATAGCCTATTAAGGAAGAATAATTTTCCCTTTTTTTAATAGGCATTTATTGTATTATATTCAATTCAAATTAATCCTATACATAATAACATATGCACTAAAATTCGACAATGCTATAAATATATCTATGTATACATAAGTATACATTGTAATTAAAAAAATATTTGTTGCATTTGTGCAACTAGATAATTAAATACATACTTGCATTTAAGCAACTATATTGCCAAAAAAAAATATAAGCATATGTATCGTATAGATACATTTTATATTAAATGTTGTATGTTATGCAATAAATTTCATGTAAAAAATTTCGTAGTGTTCACGAAAAGCTTAAAAATAAAGTTTACACTTTTAATCAAGAATTTATCTATATTTCATTAATTAAAAAAATGTATTCGAAAGCATACACGAAAACACTTGATTTAGTGAACACCTATATTAAATAAATAATTATACTTATGAAAAATAAACACATGGCTATAGGAAGCCATTTCTGTATATTTCTATTAGTCTTTTCTTGTTCTTTGGTTAATGGTCTTATAACTTTATATACTTTCCATTTATCCGACTTTGGTGGTGGATCAATTAGTTGTTTTATTTTAGATGCTGAATTATATCTAGGTTTATAAAAGTTTATATATATTAATTCTTTTTGTAGAGCTTCAAATTCATTTTTACAAGTCATATATTCTATTCTTTGTATTTGTTCATATAAGCCAGAGCCATGAAGGTGGCTTTTCTTACTAAAATGATTTTTCATTCTTGCATCCATATTTATAGTTTTACCCACGTAGAGTACCTGGTTTTTATCTGAAATAAATTTATACACGAATCCTTTCCTTTGTATCATTCCTTATCACTCCTTAAAAATATTTTTGCCGAGTGAGGAACTTTTTAAACCTGGACACATAGAATTTAATATATATATAAATCCACGCACGAAAACCACGTACGGAACGAGGGAAAAAATTAAAAGCAGATAATCCATATATTCTTTCTTAATAGGCATATGTATAAGATGTTGTACGAGGAACTAATGGAAAAAGAGTATCGCATAGCTTCTACTTTCGTTTTCGCTATTCTTTTTGCACCATTTGACTATATCAAAAAAATTCAAGTTTAAAGGGGGATTTTATATGATTAATATATTAGAGCCTATAGCTGATGCAATTATTTCTTATTGTAAATGGACTTATAATGTTTGGTTTGGTAATGATAGTTTTAATTTTAAAGATTTTTTTATGAAAGTTAAGCTATGTAACAAGGATGAAGAATATCCAAAAGTTGTTAAAACATACCAGGGTAAAAAGGGGAAAGTATATCTTATTACAGTACCAATAGGAATTGATGAGAGCCATTTTAAGAAGCTTCAAAGAACAATTGAGATACAACTAGGGGAAAATATAGAAATTAGAAATAAAGGGCATTTTATAGAAATTGAAATAATAGAAGCAAAACTTCCAACAGATATAAAATATAAGTTACCAATAAGAGCAAAAGGTGAAGGTATAAAGATACCTATAGGCAGAAGTTTAGAGGATGAAATAATTCTAGATTTAAAAGAAAATCCAATGACATACATTGTTGGAACTACTGGAAGTGGTAAGTCTGTATGTACTAAAGTTATATTAACAAGTCTGATAGAAATGTATAGCCATAATGAGATAGAACTGTATTTATGCGACCTTAAAAGAGTTGAGTTAAATTTATTTTCAAAGGTTAAGCATTGTAAAAAATTTGTTTATACGGTGGAAGATACAACAGAAGTAATTGCAGATTTATTAGCTGAAACCAATAGAAGATATGATTTATTTATGAAGCATAATGTAACTAATATATTTGAATATAACAAAATACCAGGAGTTAAAAAATTAAAATATCAGATATTGTATTTAGAAGAAATGATTATGTTATTAGAAGATCCTAAAAAGAAAGCTATGAAGTTATTGAAGCAATTAATGGCTATATCCAGGGCAAGTGGATGCTATGCTATATACACGACACAACGACCAAGTAATGATGTTATAGACAATGTTGTTAAAGCTAATACAAATAACAGAATAGTGTTCAAGTGTGAAGATAAAAAAAATAGTATTGTAGCACTTGATAAATTAGGAGCAGAAGCCTTAAGAGGTAGAGGTCATGGTTTTATAAAACGTGGTGCAGATATAGAAGAATTTCAAGGATATTTCATAACAGATAACCAGGTTAAAGAAGTTACTAGAAAATATATATCAAAAGAGCCTATTAAGGAAGATAAAGCTGTAGATATAGATGTTAAGAACACTAAAGAAAACAATATAAATGACTTAAAACTAGATTTATCATTTTTAGATTAATAAGAGGGGGATTAAATGAGATTAACCGAAAGAGATCTTGAGATTATAGATTTTTTAAAAAAGGTAGTTGTTGCAGATACTATTACATTACAAAGAATATTTTTTAAAGATGCATCTTTGAGAACTTGCCAGGCTAGATTAAAAATGTTGGTAGATAATAAACATATCAAATGTTTTAGAGAAAATATACTTGAACAAAATATATACTTCATATCCAGGAAACCAAGTAGTTATAAACATAAGATAATATTTTCAAGATTAATCGGAGAAATGTATCACCAGGATATAGAAATAATCAAATATAAGACACCTCTAAAGCTTCACAACATAATAGCTGATGGATTTATTATCTATAGGCAGAATGACCAGGAGAAGATGGCATTTATAGAAGTTGAATTGACTAAATACTTTGATTTAAAAAAATATGAAGATTTGTATTATAGTAGAGCATGGAAACAAAATTTTATAGATTTTCCAAGCATACTTGTAATAACAGATAAGAAGGTTAAAACAAATAATAAATTTGATATAAAAGTCAGTAAGCTAGATTTATCAGATTTGGAATTGTAATAGATTTTCTCTTTTAATAGGCTATATAGTTAGTCTATTTTTTTTTATAAATCGTTCGACAATTACTGGAAAAATATACCCCCATAAGGTATAATATAATTAAGTAGAACATAGTTAAGTCAAGGGGTGAACGGGTAATGGAGCAATTTACATTAAGAATTAACAAAGATGATTTGGAAAAAATAAAAGCTATAGCAAAAGAACAAGATAGAAGTACAAATTATGTTATTAGTGAAATAATATCTAAATTTTTAAGGGGGATAAATTAATGACAAAAGAAGCTGATAAGTTAGAAAAATTATGTGAAATAGATAGACTAAAAAGAAGTTTTTTAGATAATGAAATAGATTTTACTATACCAGAGAATCAAAACAAATATATATCAGATAGTTTAGAGGTAATAGAATTAGCATATAAGCAATATAAAGACAATGTTGCATCTGTATTAAATAATAAAAAATATTCACATACATATAAGACAGAAAAAACTCAAGAACTTAAAGAACAATTTATATTATTCAAAGATTTACAATTGTCAAAAGCTAGAGAATCAGTTGCGCAAATGCGTGGGATATTACAAGGAATTGATGATTTAGAAAAAGAAGATAAAGATCCATTATTAACAGAAATAACTAAAATGAATTTACTAAATATGATGAATATTGGATTAAAGTTTGAAGATGATACATTTATAAAAAGTAAAATATCTGAAATAATTGAATACGAAGATTTAAAAACTATATTACAAAATAAAGTTAAGAAAACTAGAAAAGGACACTTACTTTCTGATATAGAAGCAGAGTATCAATCTAAAAATGCAAAATACATAAATCTTGATAAATTAGATAATCAATTACAAACAATGAGAAATTATAAAGATACAGTATTCAATAGATTAGATATGTCAAAGCTAGAAATCATTAAATAGTCACCTAGATAGTGTTTTAACTATCCTTTCAAGAGCCACTTAGAAGTTTTATAAGTGGCTTAATATAAATACATACCTTAAATTTAGAAAACCACGAAAACGTTGAAATTTAAACAATTTGTAAAGGGGGGTACACCTATAAATGAAACTAAAACTAAGTACACCAAAAGAGGTTAGAAAGTCATTGTCTACTGTAGCAAATATGGTTATCAATGATGAAATAGATACTAAGAAAGCTAATGCTTTTGTATATGTAACTAATTCTATACTAACTTCAATTAGAGTAGATGAACAACAAAAAGAAATAGAAGAATTAAGGGAAATAGTAGAGGAAATAAAGGAACAGAGAAATGAATAAAGAACTCTTAAAGCTAAAAAAAATTATTTCTAGTTTAGAGAATGACAAAGAGCATATACAGTCTAAAAGGTTAAATACAATTTTGAATTTAGTTAGGAATAATGAAATAACCTTTGAAGAATTTCTAGAGGAGTTTAAAACAATAGTATGAGCCTATTAAGGAAAATGAAAAAAGATTTATTAAAGATAAACGCACCAACTAGAGAACAAGAAGTATGTAGAGCATTACAGACAATATTTCATGATATGCAAGTTGGTTTAACTGATAAAGAAGCATTTAATATATTAGGGTGGGAATATGAAACTAAAGAAGAACTATTCAATATTTATGATAAAGATAAAATAACAGTAACACCATACGATAAGTATGAATCTATTATATTTAATAGTGATATAAGTAAAGAACTTGAGGGTATAGAAGGGGCAATAGTTTTTAATTTAGATGTTCCAGAATAAAATACAAAAGGGGTAAATAGTATGGTTTTAGCTGATAAAAACAAAGTAGATGATTTTATAAAAGAATATATAATAATAAATTCTAAAATTAAAATAGCAAAAGCTAAAATTATACACGCAGAATATCAAAATAACAAATTTACAGTATTAAAAAATAAAAAGATACTCCATGAACTAGAGCAATTAAAGGAGATAGTAGAAAGTAATGTTAAAACTGAATATTTGGATAAGTTGGAAATATTTAGGGTTAATAGTAAAGAAGCTATAAAAATGTTTGGTATAAGTAAAAATAATTTATTTAAGCTAAAAAAAGAAATAAGAGAAGAATTTTACAAAGTGTACCAGGAGGAATAATGTTAGAAGAAACATATCAAGAATTAATATTAAAAGGATATTCAAAAGAATTTTTAAATAAAATATCAGATATAATTTCATCAGAAAATAAAATGCATCAAAATATAAGATATATTAATTTATATAAAAATAGGACTATAGTAAAATGTATAGCAATAACAGATGAAGGAACGTATTACAGAATAGTAGAGCAAATAAGAGATAAAAATAAATCATATGAAGCTACTGAAAACTTTATATCTAAAGATATGATAGATATATTAGCAGAACTTTAAACCCTCCAGGAATAATGGAGGGTATTTTTACATCTACAATTCCATGTATAGCCTTATCAGACTTATCAATATTAATAAGATTATAGGCAAGATTATAAGCACCTTACAAGCTGAAATAATTATATTTATATCCATATTATCACCACCACCTGGAGTATTGACATATATTCCTTTTTTAATAGGCTTTTTTTAGTGTTCAGAAAAACATCTGATATTGTGGTCAGTTTATTTTTCAGAAATAAGTATAAAAAACCTAGCATTTGCAATAATAAAAATAAAATACTTTCGTGAACACCTTTTTGTTGACACTTTGAAGTTAATTAACTAATATTATAGTATAAGTGAATATAAGTGAATGTATTTAAAAGGAGTTGGATAGATATGATATATGGTTATGCTAGATGTAGTACAAATGAAAGCAAACAAGATATAAATAGACAAATAAGAGAACTTAAAAATCTAGGAGCAAGTGATGAAACAATATACCTAGAGTATGCAAGTGGAACAAAAGCAGATAGAAGGGAATTTAATAAATTATTAAATATAATTGTTCCTGGTGATGCAATAGTTACAACGGAAGTATCAAGATTATCAAGGAGTACAAAACAACTAATTGAGTTAATAGACTTCATAAGAGATAATAAGTTAAAACTTATAATAAGGGATAGTATGACTATAGACTGTACTAATGGAGAATTAGATCCAATGACAAAAGCATTTTTACAAATAAGTGGAGTATTTGCAGAACTTGAAAGAGATATTATAAGTCAGAGGGTAAAAAGTGG
>OGEB01001354.1_pt1 | contig 10180 bp, 11 predicted proteins | sample 1570541 | NCBI WGS metagenome assembly OGEB01 (sample SAMEA2581975, study PRJEB24529) | metagenome | biome: Human gut stool | place: China | collected 2011 | reverse complement strand
CGTGTAAAATGTAGTTGGTAAAGCCCCTTGTGCCGATTTTATAGCCCTCTGCGGTAATACGGGGATTGACGAGCTTTACACGTTCCTCAAAGTCAAAATGTTTCTCTCCGGCTTCGGCAGGGAGGATAACCACAATATCATCCGCCCTCTGTACGTCTGAATAAAGGTTGAAGCTGCGAGAGAGTACCGCTATGCGTCCGTTGATTCTTCTCTGTTCTGTTTTGTCTTCTCCGGCAAACTCCAAGTTGCCGAATGTTTTTTCCATGTTGGGGATAACAAATTTTAATTCCATATAGATGTACCTGTCCTTTCTGAATGTTGTGTTTGATGGTAGGTTTCGGGTTCCGGTCTGGAAGCCGGAGGGGAACGCTCCGGCGGTGGTGATTTCTTCGTGGTATCACATCCTTTCTGGGGCTATTGAAGAAATTACAGGGTTGTGATATTATCTAGGTGTTAAAAATTAAATAGTCATGGTTAGGATTGTTAGCTTGTGTTTTCTCATGTAGCTCTGTCATGTACTCCCAACAACTTAAAAGTAGATTTCAGTGGAGATTTATAATATCAGGAGGTACGCTTATGACAATAATAACAACTGTAAAAAGCATTATGGTGGGCGACGGAATTTCTGGGAATTTTTGCTAAAATGTGCAGGGGCAATGGAAAAAATTACGGCTGGCATGACATGAAGAATCCGGGAGGGTCAAATCTCCAATTCCCATCGGGGCTGTTTTCAGCCCCATTTAATTTTGAAACAAAAAATAGACGCTCATTGTTGAACGTCTATTTTTGGATGATATTGAGGTTTGCTGGTCTATCTTATAAAATCTGAATGTACTTCGATTGCATTTTTATTGCATTTTTTATTTTTTTTCACATAGATTTTAGTGGTTGATAGTTCCTGAAAATGCCTTAAAATCAATGATTTTCACTTATATAGCATACTGTCTGTCTGGAGTTTGAATAACGGATTAAAATGCCGAAAGCCTGTATTTATGCGGGTTTTCGGCATTTGTTTTACAAAATGGCTCTACTTTGGCTCTATTTGTGGAGTGGCAAATAATATCGATTTTTCTGTTGAGAGTGATATATCTGAATACGAAATATAATGTGACCAGAGATTAAGCATTTTAAGAATTTCAGATGATAACTGCATCAAGCTTAAGCGGTTGGTGGAGACAGAAAAGTTTTGGAGAGTAAGAAACGAGCGTCCGGGGTGGCATGATACCACTTCCGGGCGTGTTTTTTATTTGACAAGATTTGTTAAGTTATAAAAAATGAAAATAAAACTATCTTTTTGAGGTAGTCAGTTGTTACACATATTAGAGTGAGATAAACGTTTATTCATTACAAAATGAGGAAGGAGTGTAACTTGAATGATTTTATTTTAATCCTGCAAATGAAACAGGGCAATGATCAAGCCTTTGATAAATTTGTACGGAAATATTATGCGGATATTTTGTCTTATTGTAGATATCACTGTTTGAATCAGACAGAAGCGGAAGATCTAACACAGGAAACCTTTCTTCGCTTTATAAATAACATACAATCTTATCAGCATATGGGAAAAGCAAAGAATTACCTTTATGTGATAGCTGGTAATCTCTGTAAGAATAGTGCAAAGAAATGGAAGGCAGAGAGCATAGAAACGGAAGTATTGGAAAGAGAGTTAGTTTCTGATGGCGATATCCCCAAAAAGGAAAATCAAATGTATGTGGAACATGCACTTGAACAGATGCAGCCGGAATTAAGAGAAATTATTATAATGATCTATTTTCAAGAGCTAAAGCTAAGAGAAATTGCTGACATAATGCAGATTGGATTACCGCTAGTAAAGTATAGGCATAAGAGAGCAAAAGAAGAATTAAAAAGATTATTGGGAGAGGAGGAGTCTCATGAAACTTGAGAAGATGATGGAAACATATAAAAGAGAAAATAGTGTTACTCCAAGAGAAGAAAAAATTTTGGAAACTATACAGAAATCAAAGAATGTCATGATGGAAGTACAGTCTGAAAATATGATGAGTTATACAGAATTCTTTTTTTCGCAGTTTCGCTTGATTCGAAAGAGATGGTGGATATTACAGGCAATGTTGCTTGCCTTGGTATTTTTGATTATGCCATTTTTGAAGGATTCGATTTATCTTATGAGAACATTGGGAGTTGCTTCTGTATTTTTTGTAGTGATGATTATTCCGGAATTTTGGAGAAATAAGGAGAGTAATTCCCGTCAAATAGAGGTGACATGTTTGTTCTCTCTTAGACAGATTTATTCTGCAAGAATATTTCTAATAGGAATAGTTGATGTATTCATGCTAACAGTATTTTTAACAGTGGTATGTATCGGCATGAAAATGCAGTTTATGGATTTACTGGTTCAGTTCTTGTTCCCTATGGTTATTACAGCGGGAATTTGTTTTGTAATGTTGAACTGTAGCTTTCTGAATGAGGCAACATCTATATTAGGATGCTTTATATGGGGCGTGATATGGTGGGGCGTTGCAATGAATAATGCTATTTATGAACGTATTGCTATGCCTATATGGATTATCCTGTTCGTATTTGCAATATGTTTTTTGATTGGTGCAGTCTATAAGACGATTCATGAGTGTAATCGTTTTTTGGAGGTGAATTTATATGGAATTACAAATGGTTAATGTTACAAGAAAGTTTGGTGAGTTTTGCGCTGTAGATGATCTGAATTTAACAATAACCAATGGCGTATATGGATTGTTGGGTGTGAATGGTGCAGGTAAGACAACTTTTATGAGAATGATTTGTACCTTATTGCCGCCAACAAGTGGACAGATTTTATGTGATGGAAAAGACATTTTCCAAATGGATGGAGAATATAGAAATTTGCTTGGATACTTACCACAGGAATTTGGATTTTATCCAGATTTTACGGTAAAGGATTATCTGATGTATATTGCCAGCTTAAAGGGAATCCGTCCTATGGTAGCAGGAAAACGAGTAAAAGAATTATTAGAGCAGGTGGGACTTACAAAGGCTGCCAATAAGAAGATGAAGAAGCTATCAGGAGGTATGAAGCGTAGAGCTGGAATCGCCCAGGCTATGTTAAATAATCCAAAGATTCTTATTTTGGATGAGCCTACAGCCGGACTTGACCCATCGGAAAGAGTTCGTTTTCGTAATCTGATTAGTGAACTGTCAGAGGAGCGAATTGTTATTTTGTCAACGCATATTGTTTCAGACATAGAGTATATTGCAAACGAGATCTGGCTGATGAAAGAAGGACAGATTGTGCAACAGGGAAATCTGGATGATATGATTGCTTCTATGCAGGAAAATGTGTATGCGTGTGAAGTATCACAGGCAGATGCAACAAAAATGATGAAACAGTTCAAAGTGTCAAATATGAAGTCGGAGAGAGGAATGGTGGAACTGCGTATTATTGCTGATAGACCGCCAATTCCTGAAGCCTGCGTGGTAGAGCCAACACTAGAAGATGTGTTTCTGTATTACTTTGGAGAAAAGGGTGGTGAGACAGAATGATACGTTATGAAATCAAGAAGATTTTTTCTAAAACCATCTGCAGGATATCTATGATTGTGCTGCTACTTTCACTTATTATATCCTGCTATTTTGCAATTACAAATATCACTTACATTGATGAACAAGGGGTATCGCATGCAGGAATAGCAGCAGCTAGAGATCTACGAACAGAAAAGCAGAAATGGGAAGGCACTTTGGACGAAGAAGCCTTGCAGAAAGTTTTGGATGAATATAGAAAGAGAAATGAAGAATACCCAATTCGTCAAGGAGATTACACAGTCAATATGCTGCATGATTCCAAAGTGCAGGGCATTTCAGAAATCAAAGATATGATTAATATCGGATTTTGTGAGTTCCGAGATTTCAACTATTATCGTATTGATTCTGTATCAAAAGATGAAGTTGGTAAGCTATATGAGAATAGGATAAAAAGTTTAGAAAAATGGCTAGGTTCTGAAGATGCAGAAGGGTTATTTGATGAAAATGAGAAAGCCTTTTTGCTTGAAAGATATGGGCAGCTAAAAGCTCCATTATATTATGAGGATTATGATGGATGGAGGTCAGTACTACACTATGCTCAAACTATTGTAATGTTAGTCATGCTTGTATCTGCATTTTTGGTATCTGGTATTTTCTCAAATGAATTTAGCTGGAAGGCAGATTCCATATTTTTCTCGACAAAGTATGGAAGGGATAAAGGAACGAAAGCCAAACTTACAGCAGGGCTTATTGTGGTAACGGCTATTTATTGGCTGTTTATTGCTTTATATTCCATCATTGTATTAGGGGTTCTCGGATTTGGTGGTGGAAATGTAATGATACAAACTGGATTTTGGTATTGGAAGTCCTTTTACAATATTACTTATGTGCAACTGTATGTACTTACCATTTCAGCCGGTTATATTGGAACATTGTTTTGTATGTTACTGTCTATGCTTATATCTGCGAAAACACATACAGCAGTAGTGGCGGTTACTGTTCCATTTGTTATTTTGTTTTTACCATTATTCTTGTCGAATTTCCACTTCTTAGAAGGTGTACTTGGATTATTCCCAGACCAATTATTGCAGATTAATGAGATTATAAATCTTTTCAATTTGTATCAAATAGGTGGGAAGGTTGTTGGTTCGATTCCGATTATGATGGTAATATATCCTATTTTATGCGTGGTGCTATTGCCGATTATTTATTATATATATCATAAAACGGAGATAAAATAGATGAAACGTAAAAAGAGAGGCCATCTAAAAAAGATGGCTCTGTTGATGTTTCTGCTCTTGGTCGCTTGCGTTGGGTATTTCTTGGTAGTGAATGGTGTCATTCATTATTCAAGTAAGTTAAAAAGTTTTGGGATAATAAAGCAAGAAGAACATAACACTGCAAGTGACAAGTATGGATGGGAGTTAATGCTGGTCAATCGTGATAATTATGTTCCTGATATTTATGAAATTGATTTTATGGAGCTAAGCAATGGACAGAAAATTGATTCCAGAATATACCCATATTTGCAGGAAATGTTTGATGATGCGAGGAATGTAGGTGTATATCCTTTTGTTAGGGAAGGATACCGAACCGCAGAGGAACAGCAACAGATTTTAGATGATAAAATAGCTGCTTATCGAAGTGAGGGATATACAAAGCACATGGCAGAAGAAACAGCAATGGAGTGGGTAGCGTTGCCGGGTACAAGTGAGCACCAACTTGGAATAGCAGTAGATATCAATGCAGATACCTCAAAGTGTTCTCGTGATGATGTTTACAACTGGTTACTTGAAAACTCTTATAAATATGGTTTTATCCAAAGATATCCGTCAGGAAAGACAAGCATTACGGGAGTTGCTAATGAACCGTGGCATTATCGCTATGTAGGAAAAGACGCGGCAGAGGCAATTCATCAGAGTGGAATGTGCTTGGAAGAGTATATTGATACATTGGATTAGTGGAGGGCCATAAGTAATAATATGAAATGAATTTGTATGAGCGTCCGGGATGGCATGATACCACTTCCGGGCGTATTTTAACTATATAAAAAACATGTCGAGAACAAACGATTCTAGGAGTAGATAATCATGTTGAAATACTTGGAAGAAAATAATAAAAAACTGAAAGAAGTGCATGTACCCTTGCAGAAGCATTAGTTCTTATGTTAGGATACTATCTAAGGAAAGTACCCATGACAGGGCGTTAAGCGTCCGGGGGACGCTTGTTTAGCGCCGACCGGAGCGAAGCGTAGAGGTAGCCTCCCGAGTTTATGATACCGGGCAACCGGAATACATAGGAAGGGGTGCTAGGTGCCAGTGGCACCTGCTTAGCACCGACCGAAACGGAGTGTAGACGTGGCGCCGATGACGGCTTATGAAATCATTTCGATTTTCATTGGGATATTAGCATTGTTGATGTCCTTTGGTAGCTTGATTGTAGCGTTGCTTGCCTTTCTCGATAAAGAGAAAAGCTCTTCGAGGAAGAGCAAGCGCAAATAAAAATGCCTATCCTGTCTGATCCACAGGATAGGCGGTGTCCGTAAGGACATTTCTTTAACCTAAACTCGGAGCATCCACCTTTGGAGTGGGTGCTTTCTGTTTAATTAGATATTATCATCTTATGTCTGATAATTCAAGAGGTTTCACTAATTTGGATAATTTTTTACAGTAAGGCGGTCAGTGCCTTTTTTGACAACCATATTGTCATCAAGCAGATGCTGCTTGATTTCTTCGATGTTCTCATTAATACGCTGTAAACTGGCGTTGAATTCTTCTTCAGAATAATCATCTTTCGCATTTATCATATTTTCACGAATTTCCAGAGCTTTTATATAGGTACAAAGTTTCTTGTTGATGAGATTGTTCTTAAATGAGAGCTTAACAGTTGAAGGCTTGAAATTGCCCTCATCATCTTTATCTGCTTCAAATTTCATATCAATCTGATCGTCTAATTTAAACAGCAATGATAATACATCAGAAACTGTTTCTATATCAAAATCCATGAAAATGTTAATACTGATGCCTAATGCATTGGCAATCTTTAAAAGCTGGTCAGGCTTTGGATTTCGGATTCCGTATTCATATTTCTTTATGGTTGCGGAGTTTATGCCGGATAGCTGACCAAGCGTATCTTGCGATATTCCACGCATATTACGAAAATATTTAATCTTTTCTCCAGTAGTCATAAAACAGCTCCTTTATGATTTGTTAGATCTATTCTATCACAATAGGACACATTTGTGTATAAAAAGTTTGATGAATTACTTAATAGACACAAATGTGTACCGTATAATACGGATAAATAAGGACACAAAAGTGTACCAATGTAAAACACGAAAGGAGAATGCAATATGGAGAATACGATGAAGATGTATGTAACAGCAGATGAAGCAGCACAGATTCTTGGAGTATCAAGAGGATATGCTTACAAAATTATTCGTGGTCTTAATAATGAATTGAAAGAAAAAGGCTATCGGGTGATTTCAGGCAAGGTACCTACAAAGTATTTTGAAGAAAAGTTTTATGGTATGGCAGTTGGTTAATGGAGAGGAGATGATAATATGCCGGCTACAAGAGATGGTAAGGCTTGGCGTAGCCAGTTCTATTATGAGGACTGGCAAGGCATACGCCATAAGAAGAACAAAAGAGGTTTTAAGACAAAAGCAGAAGCTGAGGAATGGGAGCGTAATTTCAGGCAACAGCAGAGAAAGGATCTGGATATTAACTTTGAGAATTTTGTTGAAATCTATTTTTCTGATATGGAGAACAGACTTAGAGAAAGTACGATTAAGAATAAACGATATGTGTTTGATTTGAAAGTTACACCATGTTTGGTATGGAAAGCAGTGAAAATTTTTACTTTGCTACACAATCTAAAAACTTAAATGAAGGACTGGAAGAACAGCTCAATCAGTTTGTAAAAGAGCATTCGGACGCAAGGCTGATTATCATTGATACCTTGCAGAAGGTAAGGGAAGTTGGTGGAGATAAATTCAGTTATGCAAGTGATTATGAGATTGTAACCAAGCTGAAAGCATTTAGGGTATGTTATAGGAGTATTCTTGGCGCATATCGGTTTATAAACTGACAATAGAATAGGTTGTAAACTTTCAGTCTTACAGAGAGATTGAAAGCAACAGAAGATTTGAAGTTGTGGAGGTAATATGATTATGAAAAAATTTCTTTCTTTGTTTTTGTGTCTTACTTGCGTACTGACTTTAGTTGCGTGTGGAAAAAAGGTAGCTCCTATTACGCTACCTCAAACCGACGAGATTACATCTATTGATATAACTTTTGGGGAAAACACAGTAAGTCATTCAGATAAAACTTGGATAAGTGAAATAATCGCCGATATTTCCAGTTCTGAACCGACTAAGAAGGAAAGTGTTCAAGACTTTCCACAAGTAGAAAGTTATATCAAAATTGACTTCCAGTTTGAGACAGGAACAAGCACTATCTTTGCGTATGAGGACAGTGGTAAATACTATATTGAACAGCCTTATCAAGGAATTTATAAAATTGATAGCCAACTATTCGAAAGGTTACAAGAAACTGATTAATTCCAGGTTTCGTTCCATTCTGTAAAGAAAAATGAATAAATGTCGATAAATATTATGAGCTAAGGATGGCGTCTGTTTTCAAGGGATTGAATGTGAAAATAGACGCTGTTTCTGTTTGGATTGGAGGTTATATTATGAGAATACAAGCGGCAAATACATTTTATACAGGTACTTACGCTGTTTTGAATACGAAGTCATCATTTCCATATGCTGTGAAAGTTGAAGGTTACGGAAATACAAGAAACCAAAGGAGTTTATTTCAGTTTGCACATGTGACAATAACAGAACATATGGTAAATGCAAAATATGGTACAAAGATTACAAACGGTCCGAGAGTGCAGATGCAGACCGCAGGTAGTAAGAAAAAAGAAGATTGGACTGAGGTTTCCAAAGAACAGTTGGCAGAAGTAAAACTACCGGCATCATTTGATAAATTGAAAGAACAAAATTCTTATTTTTATCATGGAGAAAACATATCGGATTATGAACTAGTGCAAACTGCAGTAGCATTGGGGAAAATGGAATTACCAACAGATGAGAAAAAGTGTATCCCAGACAGAGTTGCAATGGATGCATTTGAAGTGCTTGTCAGAGACCAGGCGGCTCCAAAAAACTCATGGTCAAATACATTGTATTCGGAAGATGGAAAATATACCTTTACAAAGACTGAAAGCGGAAGATGGCAGATGCATTTGATTGATGATGCTGCCATAGGTGCATCTTTGGAAGATATAGCAAATTGGATGATGAGCGGCACGCCCAATAGAAATATTGAGACACGCTACCTCAATTATCTTCATACTGTTGATCCGGATTTATATAATGTGGCGATGCGAATAGGTTCCGAGGTTCGTTCTTATGGTTTTATGGAGGATTTACATCAGCAGGGAGTATTAAGTGATAGTCAAAATCAGTATGATATGAGTCTGTTGGGTATGTTATTCGGTAAAGATGCGGATAGTATGCGTATGATATTGCATGGGTGTAAGGAGTCTGGTAATTTTTTGGAATTATTGGATTTGTATAGCCCGGATGGAGCAAAATCGTTGGATAAGCTTCGGGAACAGCAATATAAGTACGGTGGAATTGTTTAATATAGCGAGTTTTATGACAGGATATGAAAAAACAATTAATTCTCGAAGTAGAAGAGTGTGAAACACTATTCGCTTGAAAATTTCAGTTCTACGGTGCCTTTATTTTGCTGAAATGCTGATTGATTTAATTACGGGTTGTGCTATAATATTTTCATGGCAACACTTTGGCAACAGAAAATCAGTAAGCCAAAATAAAATGTGCAAATGAGGTAAAATATCGGCAGATTTCAAATTAAACTTAAACAAAATAGTTTAAGTAAAAGTAACAACTTGCCGAGTTTGAATAAAAAGGTAAATCCCTACAAAGCCTGTATTTATAGGCTTTGCAGGGATTTTTTAGATGGTGTTGGGTACGATTTGGGTACAAAAATTCTATTGTACCAGATTTGAAATCTGTATTATGTTTTTGACATCTTGTTCTATATAATTATATTCTGTACTGCCTTTTGCAAACACAAAATGTGGCACTTGGTTTTTGCCTGGAGCAACACGATAGATACTAATCATTGCATAGTTATCCGTTACTATTATTGCTAAGGTGTTATAATTAGGATTAAGATATAGAGAAAAATTATGTTTATCATTACATTTCAATTTAAGATTTTTAATATCATAATTTATTAAATTTTTAATTTTGTTTTCATAATAGTCACCTTCATGTCCATTTTTTCGGGTGAGAGCGTTCATGACATCTACTTGATTGTAATCCTGAATAATAATATGAGTTGAATGATATTTTAGTTGTAGTCGTTTTTCTAAAAGCTCTTTATGGTTTGAAATGAAGTTTTTACCATCATTCATAACCAAATAGAAATTTTTGCTGTTTACAAATTCATTTTTAAATTTTTCATCATCAAGAGGAAAATCTTTATAAATACCGGTAAGACCATATTCCTGACAGTATTTTAATACAGAAAAGTTTTGTTTTGCTATTTCACATAATTCGTTATCTTTAAACCTATCTGAAATAAATGCAGCAGAGACCGTTTCAAGTTTTGTGTAAACTATAAAAACTGATATAAGATTTGTGAAT
>OGEB01001352.1_pt1 | contig 10186 bp, 16 predicted proteins | sample 1570541 | NCBI WGS metagenome assembly OGEB01 (sample SAMEA2581975, study PRJEB24529) | metagenome | biome: Human gut stool | place: China | collected 2011 | reverse complement strand
ACTTACAGCTCAGTCTGCCACCCCGTGTCAGCAGGGAGACTGCGTCATCCACCGGGCGCGTCAGGGACCAGGCTTTATTGCTCTGCTTGGTGATCTTAAATACACCATCTGACAACTGAATTCCGCCATTCTTAATGCTCCAGCCCTGCGCAGCAGCGTCTCCGGCTGTCGGCAACAGGGAGATTGTGCGTATGGATGCATCTTCAGACGGCCCCGATGGCGTGTCGCCGCCGGGCGAGAGTTTGATTTCCGGTGCCTTACCACTAATGAAGGCTAAGGTGCGACCGGCTACGTTCAGAATAGCAGTTGCCATACGATCGGGAATAATGCCACGACGCGCCCATGAGCTGAAATGCGTCGGGCGATTTGATGATACCCAGTTTTTGTTCGTTCGGGATGCCGAACCGTAATAACCAGACCCGACAATATCAGGATCTTCTGACGGGTTGTTTGTCGGTGTATTAACTCCGCTACCATCGGTCATAAAGGGAACAAAATAAATCTGCTGGGATTCTTTACCTTTATATGCACCATATACCACTTCATATTGCGTACCGTGTTCTTGTTTCCACGCGTATGTCGTGTCGCCACAAATCCAGGGGACTGATGCCGGACTTCCACCGTGACACTGCGCTGCCAGCCCGGCAAGGTCAGCACGGAACTGCTGTACCATTGCAAGAAATGCTGCTGGCTGCTGGGCGTAACTGGCATTCGTCATATCGAATTCCCCCTGCATCCAGCATATCGCCAGCAAAACGTTTTTCGGGTTTTTCTGCAATGCTGCCTTCGTGCGGAAAAGCAGATCCTGATATAACGGCTTACCCACTCCCCAGCGAGCCGAATCCTGACTGGCTCCCGTGGACTCGCTGAATGTCCCCTCCGTGCCCTGGGTGAATGCCGAACCACCACGACAGCATGGTACCAGCAGGATCCCCGCATTATTAGGGATATACGGAAGCAGTTTTTTGGCAATATGTAAGCCCTGTCCGACACAGCCGTACTGCCCTTTGCTCAGGTCAGCCCGGGGATGGTTAATCGTACTCATATCCTGAACATCATGCAGACAATGGTCAGCAGGAATGATGTCGTTAAATACGCATACTTCACCACCGGGAGTCACTGTGTTACGACGGGCCAGTTGCTTAATGCGCGGATGGGGCGCATCGTATGAATCCGGAAGCGGAAGCCCTTCACCGTAAGCCATGGCATTGGATTGCCCGGCCAGTACGATGACGTAGTACCACTCCGGCTCAGTTGCACCACTGACGACCACATCACCTTCTGCTGCAATCGCCTGCATCAGGGTATAAGGGGTTATGGCCACCGGACTACCAAACGGCTGCCAGCCCTCTTTCAGTTTTTGTGTCAGTCGTTTCGCAAGGTCTGACGGCGATGCCGCCCTGACCACGTCATAGTGTTTAAATGCCATGAATCCTCCCGGGCGGGATAATGTTGTGAGTCAGATAAGGAGCAGGCTGAAGTCCGGAAGTTACAGGACAATGGCAGAAGGGAGACTACAGCCCGCAATTCGAAAAAGACCGCGCAGTTGCGCAGAGTGATTACTATGGGGTATTATTCGCCAGCTGAAATATTACTTCACGTTTCATTGTTTATTCCTTGCCGCCCGCGTCTCCCAGCGCGGGCTTTTTTGTCCATAAGAAAGCCCCTCCGGAGAGGGGCTGGAGAGTGGCGCTATGTGCCATTGCATGGTGCCGGGTGCCTCCCGGTGAGTTCAGCCCGGTGCCACTAAACCCGCGTCATTCTCGTTTTGATAATCAGAGATTATACCGTCACCAGTCGCCCCTCCGCTCAGGGGGATTCACCATGCAGTTTTTTTCTAACAAATTCTTATCCGGGCAGACAACATTCAACTGACTTAATTGTGAGGTATGTAACATTCCTGTTGAACGGATACAAAAAAAGCCAGCCACCAGGGGAGGCTGGCAAACTCGTAGAGCAAAATGCTGTTACGCAAACTTCGTTACAGGGTTATCCTGCAATACTTAAAATATACAATATTTAGAAAACTAATAGTGCTATATGAGATTTTTAAGATTTTGTTATTAATTGCGGTCGTACCTTCCTTTCTGTGTACTTTCCGTATAGCTCACAGGATTCTGGGTACAAAAAAACCCGCGCATCGGCGGGTTCGGCTGCGTGGCAATGTAACCACTCTTATCATGATATGCAGATTTTTACGATCGTAAACTATTTTTTCGCTGATAAAATACAGAGCTTCTCCCTCCCGGCAATTCACGCTCAACATACCGATCCATCTCAAGCCTCACTCCCAGCATCATCAGCATGCCTTCAACAATCCCCTCCGCTTTGTGAAGGCGTTTACCTATACAGGTGTCAGAGCACCCATGTTTCCGTGCCAGCGCCATGAACGTCTCCCCCAACACGTAGTAATCAACCAGCAAGTCATGCAGATCGCGATTGTTCCGGTAAAGGCGGGCTATGCACCCGCATATCACCATCGCATCATCGTCACAGCACTGTGGACGTGATTTTACTTTTTCGGGGATCAGTCCCTTAAATCCGGCAGCAATGGGCGACCATGTAACATCCTCATAGTTATTTACCGCCCATGCCCCCCAGCGCTCAAGAACCTGCCGGATATCACGCATCAGTATCTTTACCCCATCCGCGATGAACCATAAGGACGCCATTGACGACGGCGTGCTTTTTCGCATCTTTATCATCAATGTATTTTCTGACTGTAGCACGATTGCAGTTCAGTATTCTGGCGACTTCTGTCTGATTTCCCCTGGTGCAGATCAGTAATTCAGGTATCGTTTGAATTTTAGCATTCATCAAATGTTCTCCAGTTCGGTGATTTTTATCCCCACTCTACCGCCAGGCACTTTCACGCCGCGAATTACGCGAATGTCATCGAATTGCTCGTCGTCTTCCGCAAATCCGGCGTGGATAAGGGAGTCGAGTAAACCTTTCAGGATGTTGTCGAGGTCGCGGCGGCGGGAGTCTGGAACGTCTGCGATGACTTTGATGCGGAGTCGTGATTTGGTGAAAATGTCTAACTTAAGTTGGCGGATGATTTGCTGAACGTCTTTTCGGTATTTCTGGCCTTTATCGCTGATGTAGTATTGGCTTCCCCGTCTTCGCCAGTAGGTATTCACCGACGGCGGGTATGGAAGCACAAACTGATATTCGTTCATGGCTTAATCTTCCCCTCCTTCAGTAGTATCGCCTGCGTCCTGATCACGCCTTCGAGGTGGTAAAGTCTGGCGTCTTTGTTGTCGAGAATCATTGTGCGTCGGTCGATTTCATCGTGACACGCGCTACAAGCCCATGCGCCGATCAGGTCGGCAGGCTTCATTCCCGTTCCGCAAATTCCAGCCATCCGGTAATGTGCCAGAACTGTAGTTTCAGGATTACCATTGCATACGCCGTAAATACGTACCTGGCATTCTCTGCCGCGCGCTTCTTTGCGTAGGTTAGCCATTAAGCAGCCTCCCCTGTTACTTTCAGCATTCCGTTATCGAGCAGCTTTCTGGTCAGCCACTGTTGACCACGCCCGGTGATTTTTGTGGTGAACGAGATCTGTATTCCGTGATTTGTATTGACCGCTGTTTCTTTCACTGTGAAATAGCCGCGATCCATATATTCCTGCATTGGCACATTGCGCCGGGAACCTGAAGCAATAAGGATTTTGTGATCGCGCATCCACGCAAACAGTTTGTTTGGACCAATTCCAACAACCTTTGCATAGTTTCCAATCAAAATTCCGCTGGCCTCGCCAACTCGATCGGCAAACTCAACTTTAGGTGCGGCAATTGCGAGCTGGTTTTCCAGTTGCATTTTCTGCTCAGCAAGATCAGCAGCAAGGCGCAACGCTTCTGGTAGCGTTTTGGGGATATTAACCGCAGTTTCTTCAAGCTCTCGCCAACGGTCAACAAGACGAGCGGTGAATTCCGGCGACAATTGGGCGACGACAATAATGCTGTCTCGCTTACCTTGTTCGCCTTCGAAGACGTAAGCCTCGACACTACGGCGCAGTCCTAAGTTATTGATTTTTTCGAAAACCTGCAATGCAGGAAGTTGAATAACTCCAGATTTAGCCAGGCGCTCTATTGATATTTTTACGTTATCTGGACGACTCCCCACCAACTCAGCGATTTCAATGCTGGTCATTTTGATGATGCTGCTATTTATCAGCTCATTCATTGTCATGTCCTCTCATATTGAAAATTCAGCAATAAAAAACCCAGCCGAAGCTGGGTTTGTTAAGTTGTCAATTGTCAGTAGCGATGCAGTGAAGGCGGCAACTCTTTGTTCTTAAGCCTTTCCCATGCCAGAAGGTTCGTCGGCCCGTCAGGCTCATAAATATCTATATCCCGCGTGTGATTAATTAAAACGCCCCTCGCCCTCCCGATGATATACGAGAACTCATAGCCGTAGTCGTGGCATATGCCGGAATAGCCAGACTGAATCAGTTTTAATGCGGGATACAACTCACGGAACAATGCCTGTGAGCGGTTGGCATAATCCCACAGCCATACAAGGCTGTCTGTTTCTTTTGCGGAAAGCCCGTTGGGCTTCTTCTCTTGTTTGCCAGTATTTTTCTCGCACTGGCTGAAATAGCAGTCTTCCAGTTTTTCGAACACATCCCACGCCTGATCGGTTTCTAGCATTTTGGCGTGACGGGCTGCGCCTCGTTCTGTCCAGAGGATGAGGGAGCGGGCTTTCGGGGAAATTTGTAACCCTCTTAAAGATGGTTGCAAATTTTGTGAGTAGTTTAAAGCTACCCGCAAATTTTTCAGGGCATCGCCAGCCACTTTGAAAAAATGCTTTCCTTCAATAAAGCGCTCAGCATTTCTGGCGTAGTTATTTTGAATGTTCTTAACTTCAGCACCGTACAACTGCGCCAAAAGTTCGGTGGTAATAACAGGAATCTGGTTATGGGTGACCGGGGAGAGAGTTTCAACAGAGATTTGAGTTGTCATAATGACGCCCTCGAGTGGTTTCTTAATAACTCACCACCGACGACGCCAATCGTCTGGTGGTGAACTGTGCAGGGTTGGCGTAACCGGGAAACCGACCGGCGCGGATCTCTCCGCCCCCACACAGCCCACCATAATTCAGATGTGCGCGTGCATACGACAATAAAAAACACGCTCGCGGCGTGTATCTGTCGCGGTCTCTATCCAGGACGCCAATCCCGACGCCAGATTTTGCTGGCGCGTGAGGAATATAGCCCCGAATAAATCATCACGTCAATCACCTTGTTTTCCTCGCACGATGTCTTAGCCACCGGATATCCCACAGGTGAGCCGTGTAATTGAAGGCTTTAACGTCAGATTCTTTTGGGATTGGCCTGGGTTTATTTCTGGAACGTTTCGTTGGAAGGTAATTGCAGTTTTCACAGACTATATCGGTAATGCTTCGTCGCTGTCGTCTCATTCATACCTCCTGTCGGTAAATCTGACACCCTGCTCCACAGCCCAGGAAGTTGTGTACTCAATCAGGCTTGCCATACGCTTCACGCTCATCTGCGCACTGCTTTCGCGGATATTGACGTATTCACCTTCAAGACCTGGCAAAACATCAGCTTCCTGTTTTGTCGCCACGGCATGACCGCTGATTAACAAAACTTTCCACTGTTCTGGTTTTAGCCATCTGCCGCACCACTGAACCTGTCGGGAGATATCAGCGACCATCGCGTAAAATTTGGCATTTTGATCGAGATTCCGCTTGTAATCGGTGATGCGGATCGTAACGGGTTTGTCTTTATCGAGAGTTGTTGCAAGGATGGCGTTAATGGCGAATTGTTGCTGCTGCTTACTTCGGAGGAAGATAGTCTGGTTCATTATTCCCTCTCACTGGATTTTCCCAACAAAAAAGGAGCCGAAGCTCCTTTAGTTTCAGAATTCAAATTGTCTTGCCCGCAGGCTTTTCAGCATTGGCATGGCCCGCTGGATAACGGAACTTGACATGTCGAGACGTGTTACCTCCCTTAGTAGCGCGTCTCTGTTCTTCGTCACCATGTAGATGGTCTCAAACGCAATGTCATACAGCTTGTTCGTGTATGAGGAGTTCAGCTCTTTCATAATGGGATACAGGTGTTTGCTGATGTCCTGGGCTTTTTCCATCCAGAGCTGCATGTAGCAAAGGAGGATGATTTCTTCGGCTGTGAATTGTGGCTGAATCTGCGGCTGCTGTTCGGTTGGTGCTGTTTTTCCCTGGCTGAAATAGCAGTCTTCCAGTTTTTCGAATACCTCCCACGCCCGATCGGTTTCGAGCATTTTTGCGTGACGGGCTGCGCCGCGTTCTGTCCAGAGGATGAGGGAGCGGGCATTTTTACCAACTAACCCGATTGTTTCGGGTCTGTTCTTAAACTCGCGTAATTCGTTTTTTTCAATTTTAAAGTAATGCTTTCCGGGCATGAATCGCGTCGTGTTGTTCAGAAAGTTATCAGAAATGTTTTTGATTTTTGTTCCGTAAAGGTGAGCCAACAGTTCAGTAGTAATTACGGGGATCTGGTTATAGGTAACAGGGGAAAGGTTTTCGACAGAAATTTGAACAGCCATAATGACCTCGCGTTTCGATAATTTTTACCTCGCCACCGTCAGGTGCTAATCATCGTGGTGGCGAACTGTGCGGGGTTAGCACTACCGGTCGAAACATCCGGCGAGCCTTTCGGCTCCCCCACACAGCCCGCCATAAATCGCGAATGTGACTGTGCTTAGCGCATAAAAAAACCGCCAGCGCGGTTATGCACCGTTTCGATATCCGGGGTGCTAATCCCGACGCCAGATTTTGCTGGCGTGCGATGAATATAATCCCGGATACGCGACGTTGTCAAACTGATGGCATTGCAGATCCCTACGCAATGTAATACTATGTGTTATACATTAATAACGGAACAAAAAATGCGCATTTTTAAAAACGCCTGGTTTGAGCGATTTGCACGCAAAACAAAATATCCGACCAGTCACTGCGCGAAATTGTTAAACAGGCTGATAACGGGCTTATCTCAGCAAACCTGGGTAACGGCGTTATCAAGCAACGTCTGCCACGAGTCGGTGGCGGCAAATCTGGCGGTTATCGCACAATCATTTTCTATCGCGTCGGCACAAGGGCCTTTTTCGTATATGCATACGCAAAAAATGAACGTGAAAATATAACCGCTACTGAGGAAAGTGCATTTCGGAAGGGGCTCCTCACGTACTCAATCTAACAGATGAACAACTGGCACAACTGATTCTACAGGGTCAGTTTACGGAGGTACCCAATGAGTAAAAATTACCACAGTGATGCGCTTGCATCCGTACATGAAATGATGGAATCGCTTCATGATATCGGCGCAGTAACGAAACAGACTATGCGAGAATTCGATGAAACTTGTCTCCAGCCAGCGCCGGTAATGTCTCCGGAAAGGATCCGTGCACTGCGCGAACGAGAGCATCTGTCTCAACCTGTTTTTGCCAGATACCTCAACGTCAGTAAAAACCTGATATCAGACTGGGAACGTGGTGTAAAACGGCCGGGAGGTGCCGCTCTTCGCCTTCTTTCAGTCGTAGAGAAAAACGGAATCCAGGTAATATCATGATACTCCAATACAACAAAACCCGCCGAAGCGGGTTTTCATTAGAAGCACCTTTAGTTTTGCTGTTCTATTTTAAGCTTGATAGTTTCATACAAAACAATAGTTGCGCCTGTTTTACATAATTCCCGGCTGTCATACGCACGAGACCAATAACACAACCAGTTCTCGAGATCTTCTCGAGTATAGGTTTTGCAGGCCAGTCCCTCTGCCATTTCCACGATTTCATCGCCTGGTGCTGTTAACTCATAGCCATTCAACAACAAGAAGACATAACCAGCCATCATAGCTGTTCGTTTGTTTGCATTAGCAAATGGATGATTCTGAATCAGACTTTCAATCAATACTGATGCCAGTACAAACATGTCATTAGTCTGTTCATACCATCGAACCATGCTGGGACGAGACTGAGAAGAACTTAAATTATCAACACTCAGCACACTAACAGGTTCATCTGGTGTTTGAAGCTCAATTAAAAGGCGATTAATTTCGGTAAGATCATCAAACGAAAGGTAGTGCACTCCTTCAACAATCTCAGCCATAGAGCACAATACCCATCATTACACTTTTGAAAGTTCTTCCATTGCCTTCTCGTAACGAGAAAAACCGAAATCGAAAGCATTTTTCACCTGCTCACGATGAGTGCAATTTTCATCGATAGCCGGGCGCGGAGCTGCCACAACGCTTTTATCGCGAGGGGGAATAGTCAATCGCGGGTGTTTTTTTAGTGCGTAGCTCATTGGGTGTACCCTTACTTCTCCGTCCTGTTCTTTAACAAAAATCAAGTCAATACAAAATTAGTCAGGCTAATGTTGTTAGCATAGCCTAATACCAATCGTATTCACAACCACAGTACGTGAAAAAACCCGCCGAAGCGGGTTAAGTGCGGGTGCGTTGAGGATGCCTGACACATCAGAGGTGGCGAGGGATTTCTCCCTCGCCTGGTCTCTTACTCCTCAGGTTCGTAAGCTGTGAAGACAGCGACCTCCGTCTGGCCGGTTCGGATTCGTACCTCGCAGAGGTCTTTCCTCGTTACCAGTGCCGTCACTATGACGGTTAAACAGATGACGATCAGGGCGATTAACATCGCCTTTTGCTGCTTCATAGCCTGCTTCTCCTGTCAACGCAAAGCAGAAGTGTCACCTTCGGTGCGAAACAGAGATGTCATGCTTTGGTTCAGAGAATGCGTTTGACCGCCTCGCTATATACTTCCGAGCGTTCTCTTTTCCCAACAGAAATCACGAAAACGACAACTTTCTCGTCTATAACCTGGTATACAAGGCGATAGCCTGAAGACCGGAGCTTAATCTTGTAACAATCAGGCATACCACGGAGCTTGTTTGCTTCAATCCGGGGTGACTCAAGTACTTCAACCAGCTTCTTTTTCAACTGTTCACGTACCGTCGAGCCCAGCTTTCGCCATTCCTTTAGTGCCCGCTCGTCAAAATCCAGAAAATACGCCATCAGAGTTCATCCAGCGTCACACGTACTGGCTTAGGATTACGAAGCCGTTCTTTCACTATCTCCACAAGTTCAGCATCTTCATCACTCAGGAGTGTCTGTTTGAACGGCAAGCGTTCATTGTCAGCGATATACTCGAGCATGAGACGAAGCGCTTCAGAAGGAGTTACACCCATTTTTTCAAGCGCGGCGTAAGAACGCGCTTTAAGTTCATCGTCAATACGCAGGTTAATGCTACCCATGTCTTACACCTCTTGTAATTACAAATGTCATTACAAGTATCGCACTACAACATGCTTAGGGCAAGTCACGAAGGAAGTCAGAAAGTAGTCGTAAGAACGGTGATCACTGTCCGCTTTGTGCCAGGAGCAGCCATTGCTAAGTCCATCCTGTATTGTGCAGGTCAGCTCGTTTTTAAAGAGTCCGGCCATCATCTTACTGGTACAGACACCATATACTTTGTGACGGTCAGGCTACATATGCACAACTCAACTTATTCATCTATTTTTTGCTTTAGCATGTCAGTGTTGCTTTCTCGTCGGCGGGTGAGCGGTGACCTGACCTGTCGATAAAGGAACGTAACACGTTTTATGCAACACCCGCATGCGGCAGAAAATTATTGCCGAACGTTTACCCCTGTCAACAAGCTTTACTTTCTGAGGCGCGCCAGCCCGCGAGGAAAACAATCTGAACATCAAACAATTAATGACACAAGAAATACGATTAAAGATTTTTTTGTGCATGCCGATAGTGCTTTTTTAAAAGGAGAAATCTATGTCTGTCACAATTCAGGGAAATACCTCAACCGTTATTTCAAACAACTCCGCCCCGGAAGGAACATCAGAAATAGCCAAAATCACAAGACAAATTCAGGTGCTGACTGAAAAGCTTGGGAAAATCTCATCGGAAGAGGGGATGACGACACAGCAGAAAAAAGAAATGGCTGCATTGGTACAGAAGCAAATTGAAAGCCTCTGGGCTCAACTGGAGCAGTTGTTAAGGCAGCAGGCAGAGAAAAAGAATGAAGACGCGACAGTTCAGCCTGATAAAAAAGAAGAGAAAAAAGACGATACAAATACCGCTGGCACCATTGATATTTACGTCTAAGGAAGGTGCGAATAAGCAGGTCATTTCTTCCCAAGCTGACTCGCTGATTAA
>OGEB01001346.1_pt1 | contig 10234 bp, 7 predicted proteins | sample 1570541 | NCBI WGS metagenome assembly OGEB01 (sample SAMEA2581975, study PRJEB24529) | metagenome | biome: Human gut stool | place: China | collected 2011 | reverse complement strand
CGAAGGTATGGGCGTTATCGATGAAGCCGTTCTTGTGGCTGTGCTTGCCGGTCAGCATGCAGGCACGGCTGGGGCCACTGATGGAGTTGGCTACGAAGCTATTGGTGAAACGTACGCCCTCGTTTGCGATGCGGTCGATGTTGGGGGTTTGGATGTATCGCTTGTCGTAGGCGCTGATGGTTTGGAAGGAGTGATCGTCCGTCATGATGTAAAGGATGTTCATGGGCTTGGCGGGCTGTCCGGACGAATTCTCTTTTTGGCCACAGGAGGTGGAGGCTATCGCCGCCAGACCTGTCAAGATGAATAGTTGATTTGTTTTCATGTCTTCCGTCTAGATTTATGTGAGGATGAGACGGGGCACACCCCGTCTCTACAATTGATGATATTAACCTTGGTGATATTAGCCGAGGAGGTCTTTCAGCTTGCCTTCGGATTGCAGCTTCACGATCAACTCGCCAAACAGAGTATTCGTCCAAGCGAACCACGAGCGGGTGTAATCGGAAGGATTGTCCTTATGGAAAGACTCGTGCATGAAGCCCGTGCCTCCGTCCGTATCGCGAAGCGTCTCTATGCAATACCGGATCTCCTTCTCGTCGTTGGAAGTCGTAGCACGCATGATCAAGCTCATCGGCCAGATATAGTTGAAACCGATATGCGGACCGCCGATGCCCTCGCCGGCCTTTCCCTTGAAGAAGTAAGGGTTGGAAGGGCTCAGCACCAAACGACGGGTATTCTGGTAAATCGGGTCGTTCACGTCCACGCAACCCAAGAACGGCAAGGCCAGCAAGCTCGGAACGTTAGCGTCGTCCATGAAGACACGGCTGCCGTAACCATCTACCTCGAAGGCGTACACCTTACCGAATTCCGGATGCTCCACGATGGCATATTTCTTCACGGCCTCCTCTACCTCACCCGCCAACGCCTCGCAACGACCGGCCAAGTCCGTGTTATTTCTTACGGCACGAAGAATCTCAGCCACCTGACGAAGCGAGGTGATAGCGAACAAGTTCGATGGCACCAAGAAGCCAAACAGCGTAGCGTCGTCGGAAGGACGGAAAGAGGAGACGATCAGGCCCACCGGATTCACCGGGCTACCCCAACCATCGTTCAAGAGGGTATCGCCTTGGCGGTCCGTCACACGGGAGAAACGGTACGGCCCGAGGCTGTCCTTGCGCTGTTGCTCACGGAAAGTACGGTAAACGGCCTCCATCGCCTGCTCCCATTTGCTGTCGAATACGGAGGTATCGCCTACTTCCTTCCAATAATGATACGCCAAGCGGATCGGGTAGCAAAGCGAGTCGATCTCCCATTTACGCTCGTGAAGCTCTTTCTTCATCTCCGTGCGGTCGCTCTCCCACTCGCTCCCGGTAGGGCCTTCGTTGAAGCCATTAGCGTAGGGATCGATCAGGATGCAGGCGGTCTGGCGATTGATAGCACCAACCAGCATCTGCCGCAAGTCCTTATCCTTCTTCGCCAAGGTGACGAAGGGGTAAACCTGCGCCGAGGAGTCACGCAACCACATGGCGTGAATATCTCCGGTGATCACGAACGTATCCGGCTTGCCGTCTACCATCTTGAACTCACAGGTCGTGTCCAAGGTATTCGGGTAGCAGTTCTCGAACATCCAAGCCAGTTTCGGGTCCTTGATACGGGCCTTGGAAGCCTTCAGTTGCTCCTCTACCGCCTTGGAGGTAAACTTACGGGCCTCGGGAGCCGGGCGCTTGCTGGCGTAATCGCCGGTCACCTTAGAGGCGATCGTGCTAAAACTCTTTTTATTGTCGGGCGTACTCACGGCGGAGTATACCTTCTCGCCAACCAACAGGCCGGCCAAGGAAATAGATCCTGTTTTCAGGAAATTACGTCTTGTAGTCATTTATATAGTTTTTATGGTATTATATTCCAGTGGCAAAGTTAAGAAAAAAAATAAAGGCTCCCAATCCTTTTCGGACCGGAGCCTTCGCCAACTCAATAATTCCTTAAATTAGCCTAAATACGATTTGAGGAGCTTGCTACGAGTTCCTTGTCTTAATCTTCTGATTGCTTTTTCCTTGATCTGGCGGACACGCTCTCTAGTGAGGCCAAATTTGTCGCCAATCTCTTCCAATGTCATTTCCTGACAGCCAATACCGAAAAACATCTTGATAATCTCACATTCTCTTTCGGTCAGTGTAGCAAGCGCTCGATCAATTTCCTTAGCCAATGACTCGTTCATTAACGACCGGTCCGCGATAGGAGCGTCATCGTTCACAAGCACATCCAAAAGGCTGTTGTCTTCGCCTTCCACGAACGGGGCATCCACGGAAATATGACGTCCGGACACCTTCAAGGTATCGGAAATCTTATCCACCGGGATATCCAACTCATCAGCAAGTCCCTCTGGAGACGGTCTACGCTCGTTTTCCTGCTCGAACTTGGAGAAGGCCTTGCTGATCTTGTTCAGCGAGCCTACTTGGTTCAACGGAAGACGCACGATTCTTGACTGCTCTGCCAAAGCTTGCAGAATAGATTGGCGAATCCACCATACAGCATAGGAAATAAACTTGAAACCTCTCGTCTCATCGAATTTCTCAGCAGCCTTGATCAAGCCTAAGTTACCCTCATTAATAAGGTCGGGCAAACTCAAACCTTGGTTCTGATATTGCTTAGCCACAGAAACGACGAAACGGAGATTCGCACGGGTCAATTTCTCTAACGCCCTACGGTCTCCTCTTTTGATAGCCTGTGCCAATTCCACTTCCTCTTCTACCGTGATAAGATCTTCTCGACCAATCTCTTGAAGATATTTATCCAGCGAAGCGCTTTCGCGGTTGGTAATGGACTTTGTGATCTTTAATTGTCTCATTCAATTTGTTTAATTGAGAATACGGGGTGCAAAGATAACCATTTTTGTTGAAAGAATTGGCTGGATGCACCCCACATCCAGCCAATTAAAAACCTTTAACAATCTTTTCACACCTATAAGACTACAGTCCTTGTTTATCTTATTCGGCAAGATCTATCGCATAGTACTTCGTACGTCCGTTCGGGTAGAAGCCTTTAATGAAGAGGCCTTGATCTTCCGTACGTCCTTGAAGTATGCTTTCCACAATCTTTTCCAAGTCTTCCGGAGCAGAGATCTTCTGGTTGTTTACAATCATGATAATGAAGCCTTTCTTTATACCGGCGTCTTTCAGCTTGCCGCTGGTCAGACCGGTGACCTCGATACCATAACTTACACCTAACTTACGTTTCTGCTCGTCGTTCAAAGCCTTGAACGCTGCGCCCATAACCTCTGCGCTGTCGCCACCCTTCACGACCTTGGTGCTACCTTGCGCATTACGGAGTTCTACCGTGAATTTCTTCGTGCTACCGTTGCGGTTGATCGTCAACTCTACCTTGTCGCCCGGACGGTATTTGCTGATCTGCTCTTGCAAAGCGCTAGACGATTTGATCTTCACGCCGTTCACGGCTACAATCACGTCACCCTTCTCGATTCCGGCTTCCTTAGCGGAGCTGCGCTCGGCGAAACCACCTACGTAAGCGCCCTCGAATACTTTCACTTTCTCTTTCTCAGCGTCGGGCACGTATTGCGGGTCTTGTATCAATACGCCTAATACGGCACGCTGCACGGTTCCGAATTGCTTCAAGTCGTTAGCCACCTTGCCGGCGATGCTGATGGGCACGGCGAAAGAGTATCCGGCGAAGTTACCGGTCTCGGAGTAGATAGCGGTATTGATACCGACTAACTCGCCTTTCGTGTTCACTAGTGCCCCACCACTGTTACCCGGGTTCACGGCGGCGTCTGTCTGTATAAACGACTCGATCTTGCTACGATCCTTGCCACCGGCGCCGATGTTGCCACGGCTCTTAGCGCTCACGATACCTGCTGTAACGGTAGAGGTCAAGTTAAACGGGTTACCTACCGCCAACACCCACTCACCTACTTTCAACTTCTCAGAATCACCAAAGGGGATCGTAGGTAAGTCGGTTGCCTCAATCTTGATCAAGGCGATATCTGTTGTCGGATCAGCCCCTATAATCTTTGCCGGGAATTTCCGGTTATCGTTTAAGGTAACCTCCAGCTCGTCGGCTCCGTCGATCACGTGGTTGTTCGTGATGATATAACCATCCGTAGAGATAATGACACCCGAGCCAGCGCCCACACGAGGTTGCTGTTGCGGACGTTGGAACCCTCCACGGCCAGCGAAGCCGAAGAAATACTCGAACGGGTCCATATACTGCTGACCGCCGTCCCCGTTAGAGGCTTGCGCGTTAGCCGTGGCCTTGATATGGACAACCCCGTGGATGGCGCTCTCGGCGGCCGTAGTGAAAGCGAGATTCTCGGCGGCCACGGTTCCATAATTCGTCAATCGGTACGGTTGCTTGAAGGTATTCTCAACTCCGGAGGCCAACTCCGCCGGACGTTGATTCTTATTCATCAGGTAAGTACTCGTTCCGATCGCGGCACCAGAACTAATGGCTGCTATCAGAGCAACACCAAGCACATTCTTCCAGATATTTTTCATACTTTTCTTATTTAATTAAACACTTAAATTTAACAGTTTCTTTACGGCAAAGAAAACTCAAAAATTGTGCGGATATTCCATTTCCATCGTATTTTTTATCACTTTTAACGAGGCATCACAGGGGCTTAACCGCACTTAACAGTACTGTGTATTGCAAAGTACCTTTTTAACAATTAAACAGCAGACGAATTGACAGTTGACACGCGATAACTGACAGTCGGCAATCGATAAATGACAGTCGGTTACTGGCAATCTAGAATCTCTGTTCGTATAAAAAACACCTAGGAGACAGAATATGTTTACGGCTGAAAAAGAAAATGTTATCCTATCTCTCCTATGCGTCTACAAAATAATTGTCAACCGCCGACCGTCAACTGTCAACTAAAATACCTATCTTTGTCCTATCGCAGTCTGCTGGTCTGTCGCTCACCTTCGGGTGTGAGGAAAGTCCGGGCAACACAGAGCACCATACTTCTTAACGGGAAGCTGTCCGTGAGGGTAGAGTAACGTAACAGAGAATAACCGCCGGACTCGTCCGGTAAGGGTGAAAAGGTGAGGTAAGAGCTCACCGGGTCCCGTAGCGATACGGGATGCCGTACGTCTTATGGGTTGTAAGGTCATGTATACCGGCGCATGTAGGATGGCTCGTCCGATGCCGGGGGGTAGACCGCTAAAGCTTACCGGCGACGGTAAGACAAGATAAATGGCAGGCACCTCTTTCCAAAGAGGTACAGGACCCGGCTTATAGGCAGACTGCTTTTTTTATTTGCCAATTAAATCATGTGCCGATATGCCCAAAAACAAGCCACGGGAAGAAAAGAAACCTATTGGAGAACGGATCAGCGCATTATTAGCACGAACCATCCGTTTCGTTACCTACGACATTTGGCGGATTACCGAGAATGAAGTTAGTGGGCTGAAGGAGATTTATATCAATATCATCAAGACGGTCATACTCGCCGTGCGGGGTTTCCAGAGCGAGAACCTGCAAACCAAGCCGTCGGCGCTTACCTACAGCACCTTGTTATCTATCGTACCTTTGCTGGCCGTATTATTAGGTATAGCTAAGGGCTTCGGTTTCCAAGGGACGGTACGGCAGGAGTTGTTCGATTATTTCCCCGGGCACGAGATGGAGCTGAACAAGGCGTTCGAGTTCGTGGAGAGCTATCTGGCGCAGGCGCAGGGGGGAGTGATCATCGGGGTCGGTTTGATTTTATTGTTTTATACGGTGATCAACTTGATCTCGTCCGTGGAGGATACGTTCAACGACATCTGGCAGATCCAGAAATCCCGTCCGTGGTACCGGAAGATATCCGATTATCTGGCCTTATTCCTCGTGCTGCCGGTGCTGATGACGGCATCCAGCGGTTTGTCCATCTTCATGTCTACCTTGCAGAACTCGTTCTTGGGGCAATACTTGTTTTTTACGCCACTCGTAGAGCTGTTCTTGCATATAGCGCCTTATATTATCACGACATTGGCTTTCACGGGGCTGTACGTCTCCTTGCCGAATACGAAAGTAAGGTTCGTGAACGGGTTGGTGGCAGGCTTTATCGCTGGTTGCGCCTTCCAGTTGTTCCAATTTATTTATATCAGTGGGCAGATTTGGGTGAGCAAGTACAACGCTATTTACGGTAGTTTTGCCGCACTGCCTTTGTTGTTGCTTTGGTTGCAGCTTTCTTGGTTGATTTGCTTGTTTGGCGCAGAGCTGTCGTACGCCTCCCAGAACGTGAAGAAATTCAGCTTTGAGAGGGACAGCAAAAGTATCAGCCGCCGGTACAAGGATTTCTTGACCTTGCTGATCGCCTCGCTGATCGTCAAACGGTTCGTGAAAGGCGAGAAACCCTATGCGGCGGCCGAAATATCCGAAGCTTACCGCATCCCTATCCGCATAACGACACAGATCTTATACCTGCTCACGGAGTTGAACATCATCATCGAGGTGAACTACGGGAATGACGACCGTGTGGCATACTACCAGCCGGCGATCGATGTCAATAAGATCACGGTCAGCTACCTGCTGACCCGCATGGACGAGTATGGCTCCGAGAACTTTAAGATTGACACGAGCAAGCTTTTCAGCAAGGAATGGAAAGCCCTGCTGAAGACACGTGAGGATATGATAAAGGCAAACGACAATATCCTGCTGAAAGACCTATAGGGAATTGAAAATTGAGAATTGAGAATTGAGAATTAATACAGGAAATAGGGATTTGACGAGTGGGGCGGTATGGAAGGTGATCCTGCGTTTCGCTTTCCCTTTGCTGATCGGCAATCTGCTGCAACAACTCTATAACGTGACCGACAGCGTCATCGTCGGGCAGTTTCTGGGGAAAGAGTCGCTGGCGGCGGTATCGGCTTCCTTCTTCATCTATTACTTTATTATCTCGCTGGTGATCGGTATCGGGAGCGGTACGTCGGTGGTGATCTCACAGTTTTTCGGGGCGAAGGAGTTCGATAAGGTGCAGAAGGCCTTCTCCTCTTTCTTTATCTTCATGTTGGTCGCAGGGGTATTGCTGTCCATAGCGGGAATTATTTTTGCCGAGCCGATGTTCAGGCTGACGAACACACCGGAGGACGTGATCCCGCAGGCGGTCGCTTATTTTAGGATTTATGTAGGGGGTACGTTCTTGTTTGTCACTTTCAATAGCATTATCTCCATATTGCGGGGTGTCGGGGAGTCCGTGCGCCCCATGCTGTTTATCCTGCTTACCACGATTTTGAATATAGCCTTGGATTTACTCTTCATTGTCGTTTTCAAATGGGGGATCGAAGGGGCGGCACGGGCTACGGTGATCGCCCAAGGGATCGGCATGTGCGTGGCCCTAGGCTACGTGAACAACACCCATCCCCTGCTCTCTATCAAGAAACAGGATTTATTGTTCGATATGGGACTGTTCAAGGAAGGGCTCCGCATCGGGCTTCCCTCCAGCGTACAGCAATGTGCCATCTCGCTAGGATTGATTGCCTTACTGGGGATCGTGAACAGTTTCGGCACGGATAAGCTCACCGCTTACGGGGCAGCGGGAAAGATCGACACGATCATCATCCAAGCGGTATTGACCCTCTCTGGGGCGCTAGCTGCTTTCTGCGGGCAAAACATCGGAGCTGGGCACTTGGACCGGGTACGTGACGGGGTACGATTCGCCATGCTTGTCAACCTATTGCTGGGTCTAGCGACCTTCACGGCCATCTATTTCTTCGGGGACAAGATGATGCTGGCTTTCACCAAGGACCCGGAGGTGATCCGGATTGGCAAGGAATATTTATTGATCATGGGAGGATTCTTTATCGTACACGGCGGCTTGAACGTCTTCAACGGGGCATTACGGGGAGCTGGCGATACCCTGTTCCCAATGGCAGTAAGCATCACTTGTCTTTGGCTGATACGCATTCCCCTCGCCTATTGGTTTAGCTCTATCTGGGGACGGAGCGGTATCTGGTGGGCCATCGGCGCCAGCCTTTGCATCGGGCTTACAATCACCTATATCTATTATAAATTGGGATTCTGGAAGAACAAAGGGCCTTTACGGAAGAAATAAGCATAGCTTATTATTCGTTTCCATCGGGGTCGCATCGCCCGATCGCTTGATTGAATAGAGAAAAAGTCCTCAAGTCAATGACTTGAGGACTTTTTAGTTGCGGAGGCAAGACTCGAACTTACGACCTTTGGGTTATGAGCCCAACGAGCTACCACTGCTCCACTCCGCGATATAGTCGCTATCATTTCTTGATTGCGAGTGCAAAGGTATATATTACATTCCAAACTTCCAAACATTTTCAAGAAATATTTTCAATTTGTTTGCGTACACCCTTCGCTATCGGGCAGTGAAGCCTTGTTAAGCAGCAATTTGACACTAGAAATTCTCGATCGTATCAAAACCGAATGGTTCATATAAATGCAGACGGTTTCTCAACGATTGTATCTCCGCCTGCAAATTCCGCATCCGGTCCAGCATATGATGAATGGCCTCGATTCCCTCGATGTTAATAGACAAGTCGTAATACATACGTGTGTATTGTTCCAGATCACGGAGCTGGGAAGAGAAGAGATACCTCTCTCCATCCGTGATATTAATGTCTATCAAACCTCCCTCTTCCAGCAAAATGATGAACGAAGGGTCTATATGGCATTTCTGGCAGTATTCACTGACAATAACTAAATCTGTTTGCATAATACACCTGTTTTTAATTTAGACTTTGTATTTCCCGGAACAAATCCTTCTGTTTCTCCGTCAAGTTGGTCGGCACCTCGATCGAGTACGTGACAATCAAGTCACCAAACTGCCCCTCCTTCTTGTAAACAGGGAATCCCTTACCTTTCAACCGGACTTTCGTATTGTTTTGCGTGCCCGGTTTTACTTTCAGTTTCACCTTGCTATCCAAGGTATCGATAATCTGCTCGCCACCCAAGACCGCCGTATAGAGGTTCAAGGGGACGGTCAGGTACAGATCGTCTCCCACCCGTTTGAAACGGCTGTCGTCCGGAATAATGAACGTGATGTACAAATCACCGGCAGGTCCTCCATTCATGCCCGGCCCGCCTTGGCCTTTCAGCTTAATGGTTTGCCCGTTGGCTACGCCGGCGGGAACCGTGATACGCAGGTTCTTGCCGTTCACGGTGATCACCTGCTTATGTGTCTTGGCCGCATCCATCAAGGATAAGTGCAATTCGGCCGTGTAATCCTGTCCACGGAATCCATGATTAGAACGGCCACCGCCACCCCGGCGGGAACCAAACATAGACTCAAAGAAATCCGAGAACTCTCCATCATCGCCGGAGGAGGACCAATACGTACCTCCGCCGTTCGAGAAGCCACCGCCAAAGCCGCCACCTTGCTGGCCATACTGCTTCCGTTGAGCCTCGAACTCATCCGCATGTTTCCAATTCTCCCCGTACTGGTCGTATTTCTTACGCTTTTCCGGATCGCTAAGCACCTCGTTCGCCTCATTGATCTCCTGAAACTTACGATGGGCGTCGGGATCGTTCGGATTCAAGTCAGGGTGATATTGCCGAGCCAACTTCTTATAGGCTTTCTTGATATCATCCTGAGAAGCGTCCTTGTTCACCCCCAAAATCTTGTAATAATCGATATAGGCCATAATCTGATATGTTTAGTCTATTTTTCTCATATAATTATATAACAATAAACATACCAAGGATAGTTTTGGTTAGTGAAAATTTACTTAAAACGTTTTTAATCGTACACGCACGGAATTAAGATTGTCCGTAGATAGAAAAGGCTCTAGCCGGGATCATCAGATACCGCTAAAGCCTTTTATGGATAGGAAATTCTTCGAACCTTATTTAAACTGCATCATCTTGCTGATATACTTCCCGACAATATCGAACTCTAGGTTCACTACCGTACCTTTCTCGATCTGGCAAAAGTTCGTGTTATCGTGCGTATAAGGGATGATAGCGACTTGGAAACTGTTTTGCTGGGAGTTGCATACCGTCAGACTGACGCCGTTCACGCAAACGGAGCCTTTCTCCACGGTCATATACCCCTGCCGGGCCATCTCCTTATCAAAAGCGTACTCGAACGTATAGTACCAGCTGCCGTCCGCCTCCTTCACCTCCGCACAAACGGCAGTCTGGTCCACGTGCCCCTGTACGATATGCCCGTCCAGACGGCCGTTCATCAACATGCTACGCTCCAAGTTCACCTTATCGCCCACTTTTGAAAAACTATATTCTATAGCTTTTTGGGTCTCCTTGATAGCGA
>OGEB01001345.1_pt1 | contig 10251 bp, 7 predicted proteins | sample 1570541 | NCBI WGS metagenome assembly OGEB01 (sample SAMEA2581975, study PRJEB24529) | metagenome | biome: Human gut stool | place: China | collected 2011 | reverse complement strand
GGGGTTCAATTATACCTGCATTTAGGTATATAATATTTCTGTATGCATTGATTTTTAATATATGATATTTTGATATTCCCCAAATATTCATATATTTGCAATGATTAAACAACTAAGTTCTCACCGGACTCTTTTCTGGTGAAGAATGGTATATTTATTATCTAGTATGAATAGAGGAGAATTAGTACAATCTCTTGTGGAAGAAACAGGATTGCCGAAAAATGTTGTTAGGGCCGTAGTGAATGCGTTACCGACTGTTGTGGCGAAAGGAATACGGGAAGGAGAATCTATTTCCATGAAAGGATTTGGATCTTTTGTACCTTGGCAACAATCCGAGCGATTGGCACGTAATCCGAAAACAGGGGAGGAAGTAATGATTACTCCACGTGTCTCGGTCAAATTCAAAGCCGGGAGCGATTTACTTAAAGAATTAAATGAGTAATAAAAACTATTCAAACGAAAAAACGGTTTCCTCGTGATGAGAAAACCGTTTTTTTATGGGGTAAATCGTATTATAAACGTGCTTTGATAGCTTCGCTTTCTTTCTCGTATCCCGGCTTATTCAACAGGGCGAACATATTCTTCTTATAAGCCTCGACACCCGGTTGATTGAAAGGATTCACACCTAACATATAACCACTGATACCACAAGCTTTCTCGAAGAAATAGAACAACTGACCGATATAGAATGCGCTTACTTCTGGCATATTAACCTTAATATTAGGAACACCACCATCTACGTGAGCCAACTGAGTACCTAATTCGGCCATCTTGTTTACCTCGTCTACATGCTTGCCTGCCAAGAAGTTCAAGCCATCTAAATCGGCTTCATCTGTAGGGACCAATACGCTATGAGCTGTAGCTTCCACGGAGATAACCGTTTCGAAAATCGTACGCTCACCGTCTTGGATCCATTGACCCATGGAATGCAAATCGGTTGTCAAATCTACGGATGCTGGGAAAATACCTTTACCGTCTTTACCTTCGCTCTCTCCGTAAAGTTGTTTCCACCATTCTGCGATATAGTGCAATTTCGGATGGAAGTTAGCCAAGATCTCAATCTTTTTACCGTTCTTATATAACTCATTACGAGTAGCGGCATAGATAGCAGCCATATTATCAGCGAAAGGAACGCTCGCGTCTGTAGCTTTTTCCATGGAAACAGCTCCAGCAACCAAGTCGCGGATGCTGATACCTGCCACGGCGATCGGAAGTAAACCTACCGGAGTTAAAACAGAGAAACGTCCACCTACGTTATCAGGGATGATGAAAGTCTTGTAACCTTCTTGATCCGCCAAGGTACGCAAAGCGCCTCTCTTAGCGTCCGTGATAGCTACGATACGATGTTTAGCCTCTTCCTTGCCAACAGCATCTTCCAATTGTTTCTTCAAGATACGGAAAGCCAAAGCCGGCTCTGTAGTCGTACCAGACTTGGAGATATTGATAATACCGAATTGCTTACCTTTCAAAACTTCGCTTAATTCATAAAGATAATCCTCTCCGATATTGTGTCCGGCGTATAACATAACCGGGTTTTTACGGTCGTTTTGCAACCAGTCGAAGCTGTTGTTTAACGCTTCTACTACCGCTTTGGTACCCAAATAGCTACCACCGATACCAATGGCTACGACCACTTCACATTTAGAACGAAGCACGTTCGCCGTATTCTCGATGTCGGCCAACTCTGTGTCCGTGATAGAAGAGGGGAGATGCAACCAACCCAAAAAGTCGTTACCTGCTCCGTTACCGTTATGTAATGTGGCAATACATTCCATTGCCTTGGCCTCTTGAGCGTAAACCTGTTCCTTGGAGACAGTGCCCAGAGCCTTGTCGATGTTTAAACTGATGTTTTTCATATGCTATTTTATTTAAACGTTTCCGTTAATTGACGAATGACCGTTGTTGGCGATTTCTTCTCGTACAATATATCATAAACAGCGTCCAGTATCGGCATGTTCACTTTATATTTCTCATTGATCTCACGCATACACTTGGTTCCATAATATCCCTCGGCGATCATTTCCATCTCCAGCTGCGCTGTCTTCACGGAATATCCTTTACCGATCATGGTTCCGAAAGTACGGTTACGGCTGAACCGGGAATAAGCGGTAACCAGCAAATCGCCAAGGTAGACGGAGTCGGTGATATCCCGCTCCAGCCCGTGTACGGCGTCCACGAAATTACGCATCTCCTCAATAGCGTTCGAGATAAATACGGCTTTGAAGTTATCGCCATATTTCATTCCATGGCAAATACCGGCGGCGATAGCGTACACGTTCTTCAGTACGGCGGCGTATTCGATACCGGTCACATCTTTACAGAAGGAATTCTTTAAGTATTGATTCTTGAAAACGGGGGATATCGTACGGACCTTCTCGATGTCGGAACAAGCCAACGTAATGTACGAGAGCCGCTCCAGAGCGATCTCTTCCGCATGACAGGGACCACCGATAACTGCTATATTTTCTGTCGGAACCTTGTAATACTCCGCGAAGTAATCCGTAATCAACATGTTCTCATCCGGTACGATACCCTTGATCGCCGAGATGATAAACTTATCTTTCAAAGAGGTCTTCACCTTCTTCAAATGTTGTTTCAAGAAAGGGGAAGGCGTAGCGAAGATCAAGGTATCCGAGTCCTTGATCGCTTGGTTGATATTGGAATAGAAGTTTATCTTGTTCGTGTCGAATTTCACGGCGGTGAGGTAACACGGGTTGTGTCCCAACTGCTTGAACTCCTCGATACGATCGGGCCTACGCATGTACCAGTTGATACTATCTTGAGTTGAAAGTACGATCTTGGCTAAGGCGGTAGCCCAGCTACCACCTCCCATTATCGCGATTTTTCCGGGCAAATCCATCGTATCACGCTTTTATTCTCCTACATTGGCTATCCAAGCTTCTATTTCTTGGACCGTAGGATTTTGCAGTTCTAACTTATATTTTTTATTAAGCTCGCAAAGCTCTTGTCTTAATTTGTTTGCGTTCGCATTTTTCAGCATTTCAACCGTCAGATAGCCGGCTTTTTGCAAAGCGGGAACCCACTCCTCGGAAATACCCAAGGCTACGTATTTGTCGGCGTTATCTTTCTTTGCGGTTTTCTCCGGACGCATTTGCGGGAAAAGCAATACCTCTTGGATCGTTGTCTGTCCGGTCATCAACATAACCAGACGGTCGATACCGATACCGATACCCGACGTAGGAGGCATACCGAATTGAAGGGCGCGTAAGAAATCTTGATCGATGAACATCGCCTCGTCGTCCCCTTTCTCGCTCAAGCGTAATTGCTCCTTGAAACGTTCTTCTTGGTCGATCGGATCGTTCAGCTCGCTATAAGCGTTCGCCAATTCTTTACCGTTTACCATCAACTCGAAGCGTTCGGTCAATCCCGGTTTGCTACGGTGCATCTTAGTCAGCGGACTCATCTCAACCGGATAGTCGATGATGAAGGTCGGCTGGATAAACGTACCCTCGCAGAACTCCCCGAAGATCTCGTCGATCAATTTACCTTTACCCATCGTATCGTCGATCTCCATCTTCAATTCCTTGCAGATCGTACGGATCTCGTCCTCGCTCTTACCTTCCAAGTCGTAACCCGTCTTTTCCTTGATCGCCTCCAAGATCGGCAAGCGGCGGAAAGGAGCCTTGAAGCTGATTGTCTTACCGTCGATCGTGCTCTCGCTCGTACCGTTCACGGCGATACAGATACGCTCCAACAGCTTCTCAGTGAAGCTCATCATCCAGTTATAGTCCTTGTATTGGACATAAAGTTCCATACAAGTGAACTCCGGGTTGTGCGTACGGTCCATACCCTCGTTACGGAAATTCTTACCGATCTCGTATACACCCTCGAATCCACCGACGATCAATCGTTTCAAATACAACTCGGTAGCGATACGCAAATACAGATCGATATCCAAAGAGTTGTGATGCGTGATGAATGGACGTGCGCTGGCTCCTCCTGCGATAGATTGCAGGATCGGAGTCTCTACCTCCGTATATCCGGCCTCATCCAAGGCGGTACGCATGGTCTTGATGATAGCCGCACGTTTCATGAAAATATCTTTTACACCCTCGTTTACTACCAAATCCACGTAACGCTGGCGATAACGAAGCTCCGGGTCATTAAAACCGTCGTAAGCGACACCGTCCTTATATTTAACGACCGGTAGCGGACGAAGTGATTTAGACAAAACTGTCAATTCTTGCGCATGAACGGAAATCTCTCCCATCTGAGTACGGAAAACGAATCCCTTGATCCCGACGAAATCACCGATATCCAGTAATTTCTTGAAAACGACATTGTAGGTGTCCTTATTCTCATCCGGACAAATATCGTCACGGGAGATATAGACCTGTATTCTGCCTTCGGAATCCTGTAATTCCATGAAGGAAGCCTTACCCATGATACGACGGCTCATGATACGGCCGGCGATACTTACCGGGCGTGGCTCAGCGTCGTCTTTGAATGTCTCTTTTATTTCTTTGGAAAATGCGTTCGTTACATACTCAGCTGCGGGATAAGGCTCTATCCCCATCTGACGCAACTGCTCCATGCTATTACGTCTTATTATTTCCTGTTCACTCAGTTCTAATAGATTCATTATGCTATTATTTTGTATAATACGGCGCAAAAGTACAAAATATTTCTGATTTATGCTGACTTATGTGGTAAAAGGTTGAGGTCACCGATCTTGTTTGTTCATGGATAAAGTCTCTTAGGATCCTTGGTGAAGTATCTTAGGTTTGTAGGCCAATGAACTTAAGACCCAATAATTTTATCTTTCATCACTAAATACAATTCTCTATTTTGAATCCAAGGTTGAACTTTTCTCGAAGTTCCTCTTTGGAATAGTTTACTACTTCATTCATATCATGCATCGCTTTTTCGCTATGTATCCTTGAACGGAACATCCCATTTTGATCCCGGGGATGAGACAAATGGAATAAACAGCCCTCACTCCGATAAATCCGGTAGCCAAAACTCAACCAACGGTAATGTCTTTCTCCGTCCTCCAGGCCCCAGCCATAGAAATCCTCATTCTCCATACCCGCTTGCAGGTATTTTTCCGTTTGGGCGAAGACCGCTCCCCCGACTGCGCCTATCACTCCCTCTACTGTGTACAAAGAGTTCATCTTTGCTTGATGTTTTTTTAGGAAATCTAAGTCACGATGGAGCCAATAATGTTCCCTCAATATATCTGACGTATCTAAAAAATTACCATCATATGGATAAGCGACATCAGAAGTCCTAGTTCTAAGCTGTTTCACCGCATCCAATATTTGAAGGTGGTCCAGTATCACATCTGCGTCCCAAATACAAACAAGTGGAGTATCAACCTGCTTTGCGAGGATATTCAAGTATTTGGTCTTGTAGAATACAGGATCTTTATCCACGAGGAAAGTGTACTTCACCGTATCGTCTTTTATTAACGAGGGGATAATCTCATTTTGGTATGATGAGGCCTCCAGAATTAAGATGCGTGTCCGGAAATAACGTACTATTGAGTCCACGGACATCAACAGGTTCTCCAAACGGATCATGGAATCGATCCGTACGGGAATAATAAATGTTGTATCTGTCAAGTCTATTCGCATAAATATCTTTGCTTAATGTTTAACAATGCCAACACCGTACCGGGGAAACCATTCAGCAATCCTCGGTGTATATTATAGTAGTATTCGTTCTCCATTAGGGCATCCCAAGCGTCAGACGAGATGATCCGATCGTAAATTAGGTGCGGATTGAAAGGGATGGTGTATTCGGGGAAGTCCCTTTTTAATCCCTCTAACAAGAAATATAGAGAAGCGTATCCATTACTGATATAGATATCCTTGCCTTTGATCTCTCTATTATATATTATGTCTAGATTGATTGATTTTCTTAGTTCGTTCACATATCTTTGCCAATCCGGCGAACAATCCCGTAAAGGTAGTATGCCCCATAACAGATATAGTCGGTTCAAATGCAGATGAGGCAAATGGGAGAACATATACAGAGATAGTTGTTCCAGAACCTTTTGTATCCGATCCTTGTAAAAATCATATTGTATAAGACAGGACAGGGTTTTCATCAATATCGGTACGTGATATTGGTAAATGGAAAACGTATAGGATTCCTCGAAAAAGGAGGCGTCTATCAAATCGGCCAATTGATTAACTAACTTGATTGCTAAGCCCTCGAAAGGGAAACGCTCATTATCGTTTGTCTGGATTTCCAGCCTTTTATAAATGTAATATAAGAAATGGATGATTTGAGACAGGGAATACCTAGATTCCATATTTCCGAAAACCAGCTTCTTGAATAGCAAATCATCGATACCACTTAGCAAATCATTAATATCACCGTCTACAAATTGCTTTTTTACAATATAATCCAATCCTAACGCAACTCCGCATAAACCTTCCTCCACAGTAAGTTCTGCGTTTTTAGAGAGATCGTTTTCCAAGAGATCGTCCAGCAATCGCTCAGCCTTCTCTTTATAAATAGCTTCTTGCTTATAATCATACAAATGGTATAAATAGATGAGTAATCCCATTTTGCCGTGAGCCAACCCGAAAGGGTAGCTTGTATGTAATGAGCCTATCAAATGCTTATTTAGCGAATCTATTTGTGATGCTAATTTATTCATAGTACTTAATTTATTAAATACGACATATCCTTTAACTCATATTCTTCCGGCAATAAATAACCATTTGTCAAAACTGTTGGAGTGGAACTTATTGTATTGCGCCTAACCCATTCGTTTTGTGCTTGAAAATTGGCTAACATATCTTTGTCATTAGGATTTAATCTGTATCTTTTATAGCAATCCTCTTTTTTATGACGCCCTTTTGCATACCAGTCAGATAGGAATCGTAAATAATCCGATTCATTATTTAGTAGATACATGGAGGTCAGTAGCATGGCGCTAGGTTCTAATTCCTTGCTAAAAGAGGTCAAGATGATTTGTATGCAAATCTCTTCTTTATATTCTTTGAGTAACTTTTCTATTTGGAGATGTAATTTTGCGCAAGGAGCACAATGTGGATTAGAGATAATGGTAATCCACTCTTTGGCATCCCTATTGCCCAATAATATTCCTGTATTTTTGTCAATGTCATATTGAGGCTGTTCGTTTAATAAGCTCTTAAATACAGAGGCATTCAGTTTTATGCTGCTAAGTTTATTGTTGCTTCGTTGGATTTGCTTTTCTTTTACGTATAATGTAACAGTAAAATGGAGCGATAGAATGACGAGCCCATACACGCATCCAATGGTAGTGAAATCAAATAAATCCCATTGATTGAAATCCATGCCTATCGCGAATAGAGAGATAAGAAAGGTGATCCATACGGTAGCTTGTACAGATAAACATAAAGCGCACCATTGTTTTACCCTAAATTTTTGGTACCATACGCTCCACGCTGTATAAGGTAATGCGATTATATTCAGAGTCTCTGCATATATAACATATTGGGGCAACAAGGCGATAAACAATATTGCGGAAAGAAAATATCCTAAGCCGAAGACACTCCAACTGATCCCCAAGAAATGAGATGCTTGGGAATCCAATGTCCCGTTGCAATCACTGGATTTCAAAAACAGGGAACAAATTTTGTTGACATATTTATCCGAGCCTAAGATCTCTCGAGAAAGCAGGATACCGCAGAAAGATGCTCCGATCACATTAACACCCCATAACCCCCAGATTCCTATCTCCATTCCTCTGTTGGTGATAAGGGCACACCCTATTAATGATAGAAGTAATGAAACGAAACATGCGATTACTATCCGCTGTCGTAAGTATTCCTTTCTATGCTCTTTATAATCCGGTTCAATAGATTCATCGGTGGATTCGAAAAGAAGGACGATTCCTGACCATCGTTCCAAGAATACCGGGATAGATAATGTGATGTTTTTACCTCGCCATGAATAGATGATTGCCTCGGTAGAAACATGTCGCACCAATACAAACTCATGATCTACGTAAGCCACAAAGGGTACATCCAATGAGGATAAGTTTTCTTGTGTTTTTTGAATTTCGGCCGCTACATTCTCTATATTATAATAACGTAGCATCTCGGACAGTCCAAACAGATTGTTTTTGTGTGGATGGCTCTCGTAGAATCTTATGGTAAAATCTTCCGTGTGCTTTATCGATAAGATTTCTAAAATTTGGATGAATAGATTGTCATGTTCCATTGCTTTAGGTCTTTAATGATTACCTTAGTTTACCAATGAACAACACCGGGTTACTCTCCTCGTCCAGTCCGGGGAAACGCCTTGCGAACTCTTCCTTCTTCAAAACGTCTTCCGGATACATCAGCATGGCGCACCAGCCCTCATCTAACGAGAAGAACTGTTTGGGCAACCACCGGAAGTTGTCATCGAACTTGATGTTCTCTAAAACTCTTGCGTTCCCGTCTTTTTTGTCGATTAAGGCTATTCCGTTCAGGTCATCCCTTTTTCCCTTGAAGGAGAGTAATATTGTTTCCTTTGATTCCACGTAATCCGGGATATGCCCGATGTATCCTTTCTCCGCTTCTTCCTGTATGAGTTGCATGCCTTCTTTTCCCTCTTGCGTGTAAAAGCCGGCGGGCGGTATCCTGTTATCTACGTTTATTTTGTATCGTATTTTTGAACTATCCAAAGTGCATTCAAGGATGTCGTTGCTTTGATAACCATGAGAGATAATATGTCCTTCATACCGTTCAAATGAGTTTGTGAATGAACTGATATATCGATTGCAGTTGATGATGGAATCATACGAGTTTATAATGGCTCCCGTATGATGGTTGATGATACGGTATCGTAGCTGTTCGGGGGTAGGCATACATTTTATGATGTATAGACTATCGTTCAAAAGAGTGATCGCCTCTATATAGCCGACATTCTCGCAACGCTTTTTGTTGATGAATTGGTGTGAATTTGAATAGGTTACGATTTCAATGGGAGAAGCGATCGATAGATCTCCATTGGGCCATATCATGAAATGGTTAAAGTGGAGGTATGATTGCGGATCATTTCCCTTTTTGGATAAGACTCGTTTGAATTTTCCATATTTATCCCAAACGATTAATTGCTCTCCGGAGCCTATGTAAATATCCTCTTGAAAGATAGCGATGTTTTTAACATTGTAAAGCACATCTATCAATGCGTCATCCCTTGTTTCCAAGGGGACATACCGATATTCCTCAAACATTTCATCCACGTCTTTTTCTACCCGATGTGAGAGTGGAATAAAATACTCGATTGTTTCGTCCTTGCCATTATCCTTGGCTTGATCCGGATTACAACTGATAAGCAAAAGAGTGACTAAAAATAGAAGATAGATCATGGTCATTTTTGTTTTAAGAAAAAAGCTGGTTTTAGCAGATATCACCAGCTAAAACCAGCCCTTTCTTTTGTTGCTAACCTCCTGTAGTGTTACAGTTTTGTACGCCGCCATAATTTGAGCATTTATTACTGCATTCAGAGCAGCTTGTTACTTCAATTGAGGAAGAAAGATTATGACAATGACAATACGCACTTCCTCCCCCTAAGATTTTCATCATTTGTTCTTTTGGAAGAACTTTACTTTGTTGGTTTAGTACGACTTTTGTCAGTTTTTTTGAGTTTGTCCATAATTTGAAAGATTTAAAAAGTTAATAGATGTGTAATACTTTGATATTACAAAGAAAATTAAAAAAATATCAAACATGGGGTATATTATGTCTTTTTTATTGTTGTTTAATGTATATTGTCTTTCTATTGCTACAGTAGAAAATTAGTGGAGATATGCATATAAGTTAGCTATGCGAATTCGATTGTTCTGTCCCACGTTTAATTTGTTCGAGAAATGACTTATTGTATTGATGTAATTTGTTATGTAATAGTGTTTTATGTAATAGCGTAAGCTATAGGTACAAAGCCTCCCAAATGAATAACTAATCACTTGACAAGGCTCAAATTATATATTTGGATACTCCAAAAAGATTATCGGGTGAGCCTGTTTTGATGTTACGGGGATCATCTTTAACGGCTGTGCTGTAAAACATGTTTTAATGGGAATTTTGGCAGATTGCCCTAAGATGGCAAAGCTGTAAATAATCACGGTATAACTTCCCTTCTCGAAGAATATATACTTCAAGTGGCATAGGATATATACTTCATAGCCCAAGTAAGTATATCTTCTATCGCAGGTATGTCACTGATTTGCTACTGACCCGAAATAAGGCCGCACTCCTTCCGGCAGGAAGAAACGGATATCCTTGCCGGTTTGGTAAGCGT
>OGEB01001336.1_pt1 | contig 10287 bp, 14 predicted proteins | sample 1570541 | NCBI WGS metagenome assembly OGEB01 (sample SAMEA2581975, study PRJEB24529) | metagenome | biome: Human gut stool | place: China | collected 2011 | reverse complement strand
AAGGCCTTTGAATAAGACAAAAGGCTGCCTCATCGCTAACTTTGCAACAGTGCCCCTAATCGTGTTCAGCAGAATAGCCGGAGGAAGTTTCCTACTGTCGATAAGAAAGGATTGGCACAGGGAGTGTGAATATCGAAACACCATCACAGAATAATGCCAGATAGAAATGCGATAGTAGGGTTGGATATTTAAATAAGGAGCATCCCGACTTAAAATGAATATGACTGCGTAACCAGGCGCAATAAAAAAAGCGAAAGAATCGCTTTTATTCTGGTTGTTTTTTCGAAGAGTGACCGTTTTCTGAGATGACAAGAAATAAGGAAGTCCTATGATCGCTAGCGGAATAGTTCAAAAACTGAATGCGCAAATGAATCAGGAGTTTTATACCTCAAATTTGTATCTTCAGCTCAGCCAGAGGTGCAGCGAGAATAGCCTTAATGGCACCGCACTATTTTTGCGTCATCAGGCGCAAAATACGGTGACGCAAATGATGCGCATGTACGAATACATCAAACAGAGCGGCGCCACGCCGGTGTTACAGGAGCAACACGCCCGGTGCGGTGAATTTTCCACGCTGGAAGATCTGTTTGAGCAGACGGTAAGCGATTACCAGAAGCGCATTAATGCGCTGACCTCTTTGACGGAAGACGCCCAGGCAGCAAACGATAAGTCAGCGATTAACTTCCTGAAGCGATACAGAAAAGAGGAAATCGTGGACGGGACGCTGTTGCAAATCATTCTGGATGAAGTCCGCAGCGCTAAAAAAGCGGGCATCAACATGCAGCAAACCGACCACTATCTGTAGCGACCTGCATTTGAAATCGACCCGACCTGCATTTACCCCACTTTTTCAGCCCACATTAGCTGCAACCAGCGCGGGTCTCAGACCCACAATATCTGCAAATGAACCTGCATTTATCCGTATCGACCTGCATTCCATTTTCACTGGCTCACAATAACTGAAAATGAAAAACTGGCCAGTAGCCCTGAAGGCTACTGGTTTTTAAGTCGACGAATTAAATGGGTAACCCTGCGGCCAGAATGCGATCCCGTAGTTCGGCGGTGCGCGTCGGATCGAGCTGATGATTGAACAGTGCCCTGATTTCTGCCGGTTTGGCATCAAACTGTTCGACCATATCCTTCAGGCGATAACCATGGCGGGTGAGAGTGGGTTCCAGATCGTCAAGTTTACGTGACAACACGCTGTCAACCAGTTCCGCTGTAATGGGGCGCTCTCCGGTGAGGTAATGCCTCTGACCCTGGTCACTGAATATGGTGGCTGGCCAAATCGGAAGGTAATTGATTTTTATCTGCAGTTCGCCACGACTGTCTTTAAGCGTTATCGCCATAAAGTGAAGTACTGGATGACGTTTAATGAAATTAACTGCGTCAAGCATCATCCGTACGTCAGCGTGGGGGTTATTGAAGAGGATCATCCGGCTCTTGAACAGGCTAAGTATCAGGGCGCGCATCATCAGTTTGTAGCGAGTGCTCTCGCCACTAAAGCCTGCCACGAGATTATTCCGGAGTCTAAAGTGGGCTGTATGATCAGCTATCAGATCCTTTACCCGCATACCTGCCATCCGGATGACATTCAGGCCTGCGAGGATGCGCAGCGTGTTTCACTGTTCTTCAGCGATGTCCAGGCGCGGGGGGCTTATCCGGCATGGTCAGACCGGATGTTTGCCGCAAAAGGCGTGGTTCTGAAAAAGGAACGCGGTGATGATGAAATATTGCGCCAGTATCCGGTTGATTTCGTCTCTTTCAGCTACTACATGTCCAGCACCGTGAGCGCACATCCAGAAAAACTGGAAGGTGTGAAAGGGAATCTGATTACCGGTGGCATCCGCAATCTGTATCTGCCTGAGAGCGACTGGGGATGGCAGATTGACCCGAAAGGGCTACGTCTGGCGCTTAATCAGCTCTACGACCGTTATCAGAAACCCTTGTTTGTAGCAGAGAATGGACTGGGGGCAGTGGATGTTCCCGACAGCAATGGTGTAGTACAGGATGACTACCGTATTGAATATCTTAGACTGCATATTGAACAGATGCAGGAAGCCATCGCTGATGGTGTCAATCTGTTTGGCTACACCTGGTGGGGACCGATTGATATGGTCAGTGCAAGTACGTCACAAATGTCTAAACGTTATGGGTTTATCCATGTTGATCAGGATGATATGGGGAACGGTACGCTTAAACGTTCGCGTAAAAAAAGCTTCGGCTGGTACAAAAAAGTCATTGCTTCGAATGGTGCCGATCTGAATTAAGTCTGACATTCAGGGACAGCAAATAGCTGTCCCTGACAGAGTTAACCCTAAAACCAGGTACGGAAAATTGCGGGTTTCGACGAAGGAGATGCCGGAGCTTTTAACATCCGATTGTTTGGTAATACTTGTAGTGTAAATCAACCTGCGTATTTTTCAGATTAATGACCGACAATAGCACCAATAACTGCCGGCTCCAGATCTGTGCCGTCATTCATTGCCCAGCGAACAAAGCTGCTGCCTTCAAGCAGACTTAAAATCTGAAACGCTTTCTGACGAGGTGTGCTTGTTGCCGCGAATTCACCAGCCGCAGTACCTTCCTCTATGGTTTTCTCAAGCCACTGCAGTTGCAGGGTAAAGTATTTCCGCGTAAGGCTTTGCATAGTTTCCGGCAGGGCTGCCATTTCAGCTGCCAAAGCACCGCATAGCGGTAACATACCATCAGCCATCGCAGCCCGGAACAACGCGGCGAAAGCGCAGAGCCGACCAAAAGCATTTGGAAAGTCATGATCGATTTTTTCGAAATCCACGGCCGAACGACTGATGTAGGTTTCAACAATTTCCACACCAAGATCTTCTTTTTTAGGGAAATAATGGTGAATACTGGCCTTTCTGATACCGACCATTTTTTCCAGATCAGCGTAGCTGAAGGCAGCATAGCCTCTGGAACGCAGCATAAACTCTGCAGAATTGATTAATGATTGTCGGGTATCCATAGACATATAATCGACCTGTGTGAAAAATGACGAAGCAAGGGCAGGCGCTTGCTCCTGTTTCAGAACAGGGCGTCTGCCATCATGCAATTTAGGTTATTGTGCAATGACGAGTTTCGGCTCCATCTTAATGGAACGCGAGAAGTTCGCATAGTTTGGTGACGTCTTCAGTACGGCCTGATGAATTTCTTCAATTTCTGCTGGCTGAGCGTCAGCATCAATAAACGCGGTGTACTGGACTGAATCGTATCCGGGGTTAACATTTTCATCCAGCCCAAGGAAACCACGCAGATCCAGCTCGCCGGACGTTTCAATTTTCAGGGAATTAACCTTAATTCCCTTGCTGGCAGCTACCGCCACATACGCTACGGTCAGACAGGCATTCAGCGCAGCCATTAGCAGTTCCTGTGGGTTAGGTGCAGTATCGCTTCCAAGTATTTCTGATGGTTCATCAGCGGCGACATGGAAGGTACGCTCGATGCTGTCACCAAAGAGTTCATATGACTTCATGGTAGAAACTGAACGGGTCTGTCCTGCCCAGCGGGTCTCTACGTTAAACCTGGCTTTTGCTTTTTCCGGGTTTTGGGTCACTTTTTCGGCGAATTGCTGGAATGCAGCAACATCAATACCGTTCACTTTCTCTGTCATCTTGATATTCCTGTTCATTGATATTTACCGGGCAGCCGGATTACAGAAGGCGCCCGGATTTGAGTCTGTCGGTAACTAAACGAGCCGGAATTACAGCTCGTCGTAGGCGTCCATTACGCGTGCTGAATAGACAAAAGCAGCACCGGCGTTAAGCGCAATCGCAGTCCCTACAGCAGCACCGATTTCATCTTTCGTTGCACCAGCCTTTTTGGCGGCGGCCACGTGTGCGGAAATACAACCGTCACAACGAGTAGTCACTGCCACAGCAATGGCAATCAGTTCGTGAGTTTTGGCATCCAGAACACTGTTTTCGCGCGTAGCGGTTTCAAGACCATGAAACGCGTTAGCAACAGGTTTATTTGTTTTGGCCAGATTACCGACGCTTTTGATCAGCGCGGAGAGACGATTGCCCCATTCTGCAGACATGATGATTTCCTCTGATTAGTAAAAAATTAATTGCCGAGTTTCCGGGCTGCCATTACACCGCCATCCACATCCCAGACTGCCCCGGTTACCCACGAAGCTTTATCTGAAAGCAGGAAAACAATAGTTTCCGCAACATCGCGCGGTGTACCATTCCGGCCCAGCGGATGGAAGTTATTGAAACTGGCCAGCGCACCATCCAGTTGTTCACCCGGAATAAAACGTTCGAAAATTCGGGTTTCAACAATACCAGGGCTTACTGCATTGACACGGATACCGTGCTCAGCCAGCTCTGCTGCTGCGTGGCGTGTCAGAGTATCCAGACCCGTTTTGGCCATGGAGTAAGCTGAAGCGGTGATGGTTTCTACTGCCTGGCGTGCAGCGACTGCAGTAACATTCACAATAGATCCAGCTTTCTTCTGATCTACAAGTGATGCAGCAACATGCTGTGTAATAAAGAAGAATGCCCGGTTCAGATCGAGGAAGTTGTTGTAATCCACGACTGAATGCTCAAGGAAACTTTTTGGATAGTAAATGCCGGCGGAATTGACCAGCATATCAATATCGCTGTGCTCCTTTTTCAGGGCAGCGATGAGCTTTGCAACACTTTCCATACTGGATAAGTCCGCAGTCAGAGCGAATGCATTCTCCTCACCCGAAATAGCCACGAGTTCCTGGCGTGCGGCTTCTGCTTTTTCAGCACGGCTACCTACAATGACAGCCTTTCCGCCCTGCTCTAAAACCATCTTTGCTGTTTCAAGACCGATCCCACTGGTGCCACCAATGATCAGGACTTTATGATTCGTAAACTGTGTATCTTGCATAATGCCTCCGGTGAGGTAAGTTTCTGTAGTTGCCTATCAACTGGTAGGTAGTCTGGGCGAGAGTATTTTCTTTGTCAAGTTTACGTTTTATTTTTTTACTGACCGATGTCGGGTTCTGACATCTAAAACATCGTCAAAACCCAACGGATGGTATCGTCAGTGTACGTCTGCTTCGTGTTCGGTAATTGATGAAAAAATAGCTGCGTATTGCTCTGCAGTTTTCTGTCCTGTAATACGTTTCATCAGCTGACCATTTCTGAACACCAGAACAGAAGGAAGCCCAAAAACCTCATACCGAGTTGATAAAACAGGTGATTTATCAACATTCACCACACCAGCTTTGACATGTGGCCCCAGTTTTTTTGCGAATTGCAAATATTCCGCTTCACTCTCACGACAGGGTGGACACCACGGTGCAAAGAACCTGATTACGGCCAGTCCCTCACCCCATGCGATATCATGAAAGTTGTCTTCATTGTAGGTGCGTACATTTGTCATCGTTATCTCCGGCGTTGTACGTATCAGTCATTACGGCACGAAAAAACAGATTTTCACTTGCCTACCTAGTGGTAGGTTGATATGGTACGCACACTTTCACTCGCTGACAAGATTGACCCGACATCCATGATTTATGCTGCGGGTGATTTTTGACGGAGTGACCAGAACGGTCGTTGTGGCCAGAAATTTCGTGACTCTTAAGATGAGGAATGCAATGAAGACGTTATTTACCCCTTACAACCTCGGTGGCGTTGAGCTGAAAAATCGCGTGGTTATGGCACCTATGACACGTACTCGCACGTTGAATGACATCGCTGATGACGTAGTTGCTTTGTATTACGCGCAGCGTGCTTCAGCCGGATTGCTGATCACTGAAGGGCTGCCTGTTTCCGAAGAAGGTCGCGGGTATCTCTATACGCCTGGTCTCTATAATGATGCACATGTTGAGGGGTGGCGTAAGGTAACGGATGCTGTCCATGCGAAAGGTGGCCGAATTTTCGCGCAGCTGTGGCATGTCGGGCGTATGTCTCATACCTCACTACAACCTGGTCATATTGCCCCCGTCTCTTCAGGCACCATTCCTGCGACTAATACAACAGTATTTGCCTGGGACGAAAGTGGTAAACCCGGCCCGGTTGCCCCAAGCATTCCGCGCGCACTCGAAACGCATGAAGTTAAACGCGTTACCCGCGATTTTGTGAAGTCAGCACAACTGGCGGTGGAAGCCGGGTTTGATGGCGTTGAAATCATGGCGGCTAACGGTTTCATCTTTGACCAGTTCCTGAGCAGTGAGCTGAATACCCGTACCGATGAGTATGGTGGTTCGGTAGAAAATCGTCAGCGCTTCCTGCTGGAGACCATTGATGCCGTTTCCGATGCAATTGGCGGCAACAAAGTCGCAGTACGACTCTCTCCGTTCGGTCGCATCTATGATCTTGCCCCCTATGCCGGGGAAGAAGAAACCTGGTCAGAAATGGCGAAGGCTCTTAGCCAGCGCTCCCTGGCCTACGTGCACCTCTATTTCCAGCCGACCTACGTCACCGCACCGCAAGCCGCTGAGAAATTTAAAGCTGATTTCCGTGAATCATTTGGTGGGACGATCATTGCAGCAGGTGGATTCAGCCGTGATATTGCAGAAGAACGCCTGAATAACAACGAAGTTGACCTGGTTGCGTTTGGTGTGCCATTTATCGCCAACCCGGATCTGGTTGAAAGAATGAAAAATAACTGGCCGCTGGCGGAAAGCGATCGCACGACCTATTACGGTGTAAGCGGCTCTCCGGAAAAGGGCTATACCGATTACCCGGTATACAGCGAACAATAATTAAGTCGGCCCGGATAATATAAATCCGGGCATTTTACTTTACCTGTCATATATCATCAGAGTACAAAATGAAATCATTAATGCCCCGAATCTCAGTAGATGTCTGGTCTGATTATGTCTGTCCGTGGTGCTGGATCGCTAAAAAACGATTTGAAAAGGGTCTGGAAGAGTTTGAATATTCTAAACAGGTCGATGTACGTCATCACAGCTATCGTATTGCGAGTGACCACCCCCCTATTCCATTCAGATCGGCTTTGTATCAGAAGTTTGGTGGTGAGCATGGTGCAGAGTTAATGATGAACCAGATTGAAAGCACGGGGAAATCAGAGGGATTGATCTATAACTTTGACACTATGCTTTTTGGCGATACACGTGAAGCGCATACCCTTGCAGCTGCTGCGCGTGAGGCAGGGCTCGGAACACAGATGTCAGAAAAGTTGTTCTCTGCGGCCACAACTGAAGGGCGTTCTATTTTTGACAGGGATGTATTGATTGCTCTGGCAATTGAAGCCGGTATGACACAGTCTCAGGCTGAAAGTGCCCTTGAAAACCCTGTATTCAGGGACTCTGTTGATGACGATGAGGCAAAGGCTCGTGCGATAGGTGCAAGTGGCGTACCTCTTTTTGTGATCAATAATAAATATGCAATCAGTGGCGCCCAGCCAGCCGCGAATTTTTTGAGCGCCTTGAGACAAGTCTGGGAAGAAACCAAAGATGAGTCGATGTTGATGGAGGGGCAAGTTTGCGGAATAGATGGCTGTAATTAATTATTCAGACATTCATAACGAAGGTGACTCCCATAAATAAACTACAGGTAAATAAATTTACCGGGAGTCTATCTGAGTAATTTCTACCATTAGTAAATCTGTACAATCATCTTGCTTTTGATGATTTACATCGAGTGATAAGCTTGAAGACGTTCACTCATGTTCTGTATTTACAAGTGAGTATATCACGCAAGCCCTTATAATATGCATTTCTTCGTGACGACCAGAACTGCGTATAGGGTATTCAGACATAACTAACCTGTCTGTTTCGTCTCTGCTACGACATCACGTTTTTGTCGTATTATCCGGATTTCGTAGCAAGACGATATGTTTCAATTTCTTTACTTCGCATCTGTTTTTCTTATAGAACTCGCTGCCAAATCCTTAAACAGTTGCAATAATATGGAAGGATCACGGGTCCGCCAGGCAACTGCGATTTCTAATTCAGGTACCGGTGCTGCTATGTCAACAAATTCTAATCCTTCAGATGGAATATCATCTGTTCGGCCTGAAACGAATACTACGCCAAGACCTGCTCGTGCAAGTCCTACACATGTCTGGTTTTCTCCACATGAACGCAGTCGGGGACGGAAACCAGCCTCTTCGCACATCCTGATAATTTCATCATAAACGGCAGGGAACTGCTCTTTGCAGGGGATAATAAACTCATCATTCGCAAAAGCGGCCAGTGGCAGTGCTTTATCTTTTCCTGCTAAAGAAGCTTGCGGGTGATGACTTGATACCGCTAATCTGAGACGCTCTTTATGCAGCGGAATAACTGTCAGTGCATCGTCTTTTACAGGAGTCAATACGAAACCTAAATCGATTTCGGCAGACAGAAGTGCCTCAACCTGCGCCTGGGTGGTCATTTCCCTGACGTCCAGCTCAATTTCAGGATGCTTTTCGTTAAATTGCCTCAGTAAATCGGGAGTGACTGTTTGCATAGCCAGCGTGGTATATCCAATCGTGAATTTTCCGCTTTGTTCGGCAACAACATGACGAACTGTCTGCTGGACAGATTCAACATGCGCAATAAGCGGCCGAACCTCATTCAGCAAAACAGTACCTGCGGGGGTTAATGCAACGCGTCGGGTAGTCCTGTCAAAAAGTTTGGTGCCCACCTCATGTTCGAGCTGGGCTATAACCCGAGTAACAACGGGTTGTGAGATATTGAGTCGTTCAGAAGCTCGATTAAAACTAAGCGTCTCAGCTACTTGAAGAAAATAACGTAATGCCTTGATATCCATCTAAATATCCTCCGGAATGATACGTAGTGCTACGAACTGAACGTGCAAACAAGCATACCTTATTAATGCATAAATTGAATTAATATTGATTCTCTATTGCGAATTAACACTCACTGTCAGGCAACCTACAATACAGTCATCCAAGAGCACTGTGAGAGGTATCCTATGTCAGTCAAGAGTGTCAACAAAGAGACTTTTTCAAACGAAGTTCTGAACAACGACATGCCCGTTCTGGTTGATTTCTGGGCACCATGGTGTCCGCCATGTGTTTCGGTAGCACCTACCGTAGAGCAGTTGTCAATCGAGAACTCAACGCGACTTAAAGTCGTTAAGGTTAATATCGATGAAAATCCAGAGTTAGCCACATCTTATAACATTCGCTCCATACCATCTTTTAAAGTTTTTAAAAGTGGGGACATTGTTATGGAATTTGGTGGAGCTTTGCCAAAAAAACAGTTTGAAGAAAATTTGAAAGATTTTTTAAAAAACTGACAGATAACAATCTGTTAAATTACGTCAATAGTAAATAAATGTAGTGGTGTATTCGCTATATCCATAATCATATTGATTCCTTCGTGAATGTGAATGCGAATGTAGAATGCGAATGCGAATGCGAATGCGAATGGATATATTATCCATAGTAGTATTTAACCCACTCCTATACATCCATTTAAGTACCGATAAATATCTGAGGAAATATCATGAAATCTATTAATAAATTTATCATTATTACAACCCTTTCTCTGGTTTCTGTAACCAGTTTCGCTCAGTCTGTAACCGCAACAGGCAGTACGCTTGATGAGGTTCATGCAAAGATTGCGGCTAAAGCAAAAGAAGCCGGGGCGGGGTATCGTATTACTGAGGCCTATACTGGAAATAAAGTACATATGACTGCAGAATTAACTCACTGATTAGTGGTTATGATAGCCAAGTACGCGGGAGTAGATAATTAAGCATCTACTCCCGCCAGCTTTCATGCAATAAGCACATAGTATATTCAAATTATTATGTAGTGGCATAGTGAATTTGGTCACCTGAAAAGAGGTGATATCATCGCCTCATAGCCAAAAGCAGGTGACATTATGACCGGACGTAACAGACGCAATTTTAGCCCCGAGTTTCGCCTCGAAGCTGCCCAGCTTGTACTCGATCAGCATTACACCGTTGCCGCCGCTGCCACGGCAATGAATGTCGGTAAATCTACGATGGATAAGTGGGTCTGCCAGTTGAAAGAAGAACGAGCGGGAAAATCCCCCATAGCTTCACCCATGACACCTGAGCAGATTGAAATACGTGAGCTGAAGAAAAGACTTCAACGCGTTGAAATGGAAAGAGATATATTAAAAAAGGCTACCGCGCTCTTGATGTCAGACTCCCTGAACAGTTCTCATTAGTTGAGAAACTCAGGGCGCGGTTTCCTGTTGCCGTTGTGTGCAACGTGTTTGGGGTTCATCGCAGCAGCTATAAATACTGGCGGCAGCCAAAGAAGCCTGATGTCACACGCGTGACATTACTCAGTCTGGCACTGTTGCAAAGTTAGCGATGAGGCAGCCTTTTGTCTTATTCAAAGGCCTTA
>OGEB01001332.1_pt1 | contig 10300 bp, 8 predicted proteins | sample 1570541 | NCBI WGS metagenome assembly OGEB01 (sample SAMEA2581975, study PRJEB24529) | metagenome | biome: Human gut stool | place: China | collected 2011 | reverse complement strand
CAGGTCATCTGGTGGATCCATCCCTGTGCGCGGGGGGGTTGATGCATCTCTTCCCCGTCCGGGACGCCCATCCAGCCGACCAGCAGACGGCGGCCATCCTCGGCCAGCATGGTCTGCGGCGCGTAGAACTCAAACCCGCTGTCCAGCTCGTGCAGCGGGCCGTGGTCGAAGGTGCCGCGCTCGGCGTCGAAGCGGCCTGCCATCCACACCGCAGGATAGGTATTGAGAAAGCGCTGCGCTTCACGGGCTAGCCCCTGCGGGCAGCAGATCAGCAGGTGGGTATCCGCCAGCGGAAAGAGATCCGGGCACTCCCACATATAGCCGCCGTTCGCCAGACCGTTAACGCCATGTCCGGCGATCTCGCCCACCAGGCGCCACTCCCGCAGATCGCTGGCGGTGAACAGCAGCACTTTACCGTGCTGTTGCAAATCCTGCGCGCCGAGGACCATGTACCAGCACCCGTCCTGCTGCCACACCTTGGGGTCGCGTACATGGCCGGTGTAACCGTCAGGGAGCGGCAGCACCGGCCCCAGCTTGCGGAAGGTGCCATCGGCATTCTCTGTCGCCAGGCACTGCCAGGCGGTACGCCCGCCGTCGGGGAATTTCACGTTGCCGGTGTAGCACAGAGTCAGGGCGCCCTCGAACTCGACCGCGCTGCCGGAGTAGCAGCCGTTGCGGTCATACTCTTCGTCCGGCATCAGGGCGATAGGTTCATGCCGCCAGTGCAGCAGATCGGCTGAACTCCAGTGTCCCCAGCACTTATAGGTATGGTCACAGGCGAGCGGGTTCCACTGATAAAACAGGTGGTAACGCCCGGCGACCTGGCAAAAGCCGTTGGGATCGTTCAGCAGTCCGCTGACCGGCGCCAGATGCCATTGCGGATAATGGCTGTCGGCCAGCGCCTGCGGCTGGCCCTGCATAACGGCCTGCAGGATCGCAGGCAGGCGTGACGGTAATGACATTATTCAGCGTCCGTTTTGTATTTCAGCGTCAGAGAGAGCATAAAGGCCACGGCGAAGGCGATCGCCATTCCGATAATGTAGTTCAGCAGCGAGCTGGCCTGCACGATGGCCATCCCCGGGATCGCCGTCAGGCCCACCGCGGTCATATAGACGTGCATTGACACCACCCAGGCGCCGCCGGCGGCACCACCGACCAGCGCGGCGATGAACGGCTTCACAAAGCGCAGGTTAATCCCGAAGATTGCCGCTTCCGTGATCCCCAGCATCGCCGAAAACGCCGACGGCAGGGTGATGGCTTTGATTTTGGCATCTTTGGTTTTAAACCACACCGCAAAGCAGGCGCCGCCCTGAGCGACGTTGGCCATCGCCCAGATCGGCAACAGGAAGTTGACGCCAATCGATGGGTTGCCCAGCAGACCCGCCTCGATGGCATGGAAGCTGTGATGGATACCGGTAATGACGATCACCGAGTAGAGGCCGCCGAACAGCAGGCCCGCCAGCCAGCCGGCGTGGCTGATAAGCGTGCTGAGGATAAACGAAATACCGTCGCCGAGCGCGCGACCGGCCGGGCCGATCAGCAGCAGGGCGATAAAGCCGGAGATAATCACCGTCAGGAACGGGGTGAGGATCAGGTCCAGCGCGTCAGGGATAACGCGGCGCAGCCGTTTCTCGACCATGCTCATAAACCACACCGCCAGCAGCACCGGGAAGACGGTGCCCTGGTAGCCGATCATCGCCACTTCGATGCCGAAGAAATTCATGGTGTGGAAGCCGGCGGCGACGCCCCAGGCGTTGGTCAGCGCCGGGTGGGTGAGGATCCCGCCAAGGGTCGCGCCCAGATAAGGGTTACCGCCAAATTCGCGGGCGGCGGTAAAGCCGATCAGGATCGGCAGAATGATAAACGCTGCCGAGCTGCACATATCCAGCATGATATAGATAGCGTTGCTCGGGTCGACCCAACCGTAGGTTTTCACCATCCCCAACAGGCCCATCAGCAGGCCGGAGGCGACGATGGCGGGAATAATCGGTACGAAAATGTTGGACAGCAGGCGGGCGATGCGCTGGAACGGGTTCAGCTTTTTCGCGGCCAGGTCGGCGGCTTCGGATTTGCTTGATTCGCTGATGCCTGCGGCCTGGATAAAGGCGGCATAGACTTTATTGACCACCCCGGTGCCGAAGATGATCTGCATCTGTCCGGCATTGCGAAAGCAGCCTTTCACCCCGTCGATTTTGCCAATGGCCTGTTGGTCGGCGAGCGCGTCGTCGACCAGCACCAGCCGCAGGCGGGTGGCGCAGTGTGCGGCGCTGGCGATATTTTCCTTGCCGCCCAGCAGGGGAAGCAGTGAGCGGGAAATCTGATCAAAATCCATAGTACCCTCTAAATGCATGATGATATGGCGTGGGCGGCGCCAGCCGTGGCAGGCGCCGCGAACCTTATATTTATGTGTTATTTACCCTGTCGTCCGGGTTACCGTCAGAACCAGGTCTCCATTTGCATACCGAACGACCATTCGCCGCCCGATTTGAACCCGTTGCTGCCTAATGCATCATCGTTGGCGTAGTTATCCAGTTTTTTGCTCCAGTCCATCCACGATGTATAGAAGCGGATCTCCGGACGCGAGAAGAAGTCGCCGATGCTGCCCACCTTGAAGGTTGGGGCGAAGGTCAGCTTGTAGAAGCTGCCGTTCACCGCGTGGCGATCGTTGTAGCCTTCAGGCTGCAGATCCATGTACTGATAGCTGCCCTCCCAGGCGAGGGCGAAGTTCTGCGTCACTTCCTGAATCAGGCGCAGGTTGAGAGTGGCCCACTGATAGCTGTCGCCATCGACATAACGATCTTTACTGCTCTGCGCCAGCACGGCCGGGGCAATAAACCAGCGATCGTTCAGCGGCGTGGTGCCGTAGCTGGCGAAGCGCCAGGTATTGGCCCCCGGGCGCAGCGCACCGTCGGAGCCGATGCCTTTAACCTCGGCGCCCAGCCCGTGGCCGTACAGCAGGGCCGTTTTGCTGGTCCCGTCGCGCAGGCCATAGAAGCTCTCATTGTGCAGGCCCAGCAGAGCATGGACCCCGGTGTTAGCGGCATCGCCTTTCACCAGATTGCCGTTCGCGTCCTGGCGGTCGTCATTATCTTTCGCCCGCATCCCGCTGACCATCATCTGCACCGGGCCGGCAAAGTTATTCATGCTGACGATATAGTTCTGCACGCTGTTACTGCTGTCAGCGATATCGCCAAAGTTGCGGCCGTATAACGAGAAGTTGCTGCGCAGGCTGTCGTTCCATTTCACGTCGTAGATCCCGCCGCCGGTCCCGGCGAGGAAAACCACATCCGAGTCAATCCAGTGGATGTCGAAGTTGTCACGGTCAAAGCGTTTCCCGGCCCACAGGGTCGAGCCTTTGAACGGGCCTTCGAAGGTGGGCAGGTTGCCCAGCTCGACAAACGCCTGGCGCACGTTCAGGTCGCTGCTGCTTGCCGTCCAGTCGTTATAGGTGGTTTGCCCGTCGGCCACCATCACTTTGAAACGGGTGGTCGCCCCGTTGTCCAGCGTCTGTTTATGTTCGAGGTTCATTTCCACATAGGTGTCGGCCTGGTTGCCCAGACGACCAATGGCGCCACCGGTCTCCCCGGCGGGGGTCATATAAGCGCCGGATTTGGTGCTGGCGGCCGAGTCGTTCATGATCACGCCGGAACGGGCATAGCCGTGGAACTCAAAGCCGCCAGGCCGTTCGGCTTTTTCTTCCAGTTGAGTGGTGCGCTTGGCCACCTGCTGGGTGGTGACCTGGGTTTGCTGCTGCTGCTGGGTTAACTGCTGAACTTTCTGCTCCGCCGAGGCGGCACGGCTTTCGGCAGTGCTGGCGCGGGTTTCGGCGTCCTGCAGGCGTTTTTCCAGGGCGGCGAGACGCGCTTCAATGCTGTTCAGGTCTGTCTGCCCATGGGCGGCGGCGGTGCCGGTTAGCAAAGCAATAAGAATGGCTAACTTCCGTTTTTTATACATGCTGTTGACATCCAAAGGTGAAAATCAGTGAGTGTGCTAACTTTTGCTAAACCGGTTTAGTTAATATGGTAAACATGTCAGTAACGCGGTGAAAATAAAAATTGCTAAACCGGTTTAAGAATTGTGATGTCGCCAGCAAAGTGGGCCGTTAGCCGGCCCAACGGGATCACAGTGAGCGCTGAAGATCGTCCCTGTAGGGCAGGGCGGTCATGGCGCCTTTGGCGGTGGTGGCCAGCGCGCCGCAGGTTTGCGCCAGCGTAAGGTCGGGAGCCAGCGCGGCGAGGTTTTCAGGGATACCGTGAGCGGCGAGGCCGGCGAGCAGCCCGGCGACAAAGGCATCGCCGGCGCCGGTGGTATCAACGGCCACCACCGGGCGAGCGGGGAAGTGGCTAACCTGCCCGCGCAGGGCGGCCTGGACCCCCGCTTTGCCCTGGGTCACCAGCAGCAGCGTCGGCTGGAAGCGGGCGTTCAGCCGGGCGATGCCGCTGACGATGTCGTCGCTGCCGCTGACAAAGGCCAGCTCCTCTTCCGAGAGTTTTATGGCGTCGGCGAGGGCCAGCGCCCGGTCGAGACAGTCACGCAGGTCCTGCGGATCCTGCCACAGGTCGCTGCGGATATTGGGGTCGAAGCTGACATAGCCCCCGGCGCGTTTTATCGCCTCCATTGCCGCGAATGCCGTGCTGCGGCTCGGCTCGGCGCTGAGAGCGATGGAGCAGACGTGCAGCCACTGGCCGGCGGCAAACGGCGGGAGATCCTCGGGCTGAAGGAACAGGTCGGCGCTCGGACGGACCATAAAGGTAAAGGTGCGCTCCCCGTGCTGATCGAGATCGACCACCACCGTGGAGGTGCGCTGCGCCGCATCGAGGCGCATAAAATCCACATCGACCTTCTCCTGCGCCAGGGTGTGACGCATAAAGCGGCCGAAAGGATCGTCGCCGACGCGGCCAATAAACCCGCTGTCGCCGCCGAGCCGCGCCACGCCGACCGCGACGTTGGCCGGTGCGCCGCCGGGGCATTGCAGCAGGCGGCCCTCGCCATCGGGCAGGAGATCAACGACCGCATCGCCGAGTACCCAGATTTTTCCATTCATTCGACAAATTCCTCTTAGCTAAACTATGTTAAACCGGTTTAGCTAATTAAAGCATAGCCCACCGGTAAGCGGAACGATCGGGTCACGAAACAGGGAGGCGAGGGTAAAAAATGTGAGCCAGGCGGAATATTTCGCCACTCCAGATCTGGACTTTTCCTTCCCCACCCGCTTAGGTATAGTTCAACAGGTCGCGGTTAGCCCCGCCGCGGTGGCCAAAGGTAAAGGAGTGCGCAGCGCGATGAACCCCAGTTTTGGCGATATTTACGATCGGTACCAGAAGCTGACGCTGACCACGCATCTGCCGGCGGTGATCGCCTGCAGTGAAACGCTGAGTTTGGGCAAAGACCAGGGCTTTATTCCGCAGCCGGGCTATCTCTACTTTCTGCTGCAGGGGCAAATGACGCTGGCCTTTGGCGATGAGCAGAACCTGGTCGGGATTGTTATCGCGCATATGCCGTTAGGATTACTGGAACATTATTGTCCGTCGGTCGCGCTCTATTATCAGTGTCTGGGCGAGTGCCAGCTGGCGAAAATAACCGCCAGCGATTTTGAGCGAATATTCTTTCATTCGTCGCCGGGCTATATGCAAGAGCTGACCACGATCCTGGCCTATATGGGCATATTTGCCCTTGATGCCCACTATGAACGCGGCAGCCAGACCAGTTTTCAGACCATTAAATCGATGCTGTCGCGCTATTTATATCGCAGCGAAATTGATGGTGGTCAGCATGAAAGCCTGTCGGCATTTATTATTAAACGAACCAATCTCTCGCGCAGCTATGTGTACCAGGTGCTGGCCGCGCTGCGCGAGGGGGGATATATCACGGTGAAAAAAGGCAAGCTGATCTCCATCGACCGTCATATTCCTGAGAAATTCTGAACCCGATTCGGCAGATTCACGCCATCACGTTGCTATCACCGCCAGGGAAAGCGCTAAGCGCGCTTTTTCCCCGGCCCCGTTACGTCTGAATCTGGCTGTTTTATTAAGTTAACCTTTCACTCTGGAGTTATTTTATGACCCTGGATTATGTTGCGCTGGCCATTCTGATCGCCGTGGCCTTAATACTGTTTTATGGCGTGATTGTTATTCACGATATTCCTTATGAAATTGCCAAAGAGCGGCGCCATCCTCATCAGGATGCGATTCATTATGCCGGCTGGGTCAGCTTATTTACCTTGCACGCGCTGTGGCCTTTGTTATGGATCTGGGCAACGCTGTGGCGCGAAGATCGCGGGTGGGGAATGCGCCACATTGCCGACGATCAGCAGGCGCTGCATCAGCGTCTGGAAACGGTGGTCCAGCAACTGGAACAGGTCCAGCGCGAGGTGGCTGCGCTGAAAGCGGAGGAGGCAAACTAATGGAAACGTTAATGTTACTGACCTACGCCGCGCTGTGCATCGTGGTGTTTAAAGTCTTCCGCATCCCGCTCAATAAGTGGACCGTACCGACGGCGGTGCTCGGCGGTATCGCCCTGATTGGCGCGGTGATCTTCGGGATGAACTACAACTTCCCGTATACCGACGTTGGTAACCAGGTGTTTCGTACCGTGCCGATTGTGTCGCAGGTGCGCGGCCGGGTGCAGAGCGTACCGGTGAAGCCTAACCAGATGCTGCATAAGGGCGATGTGCTGTTTACCCTCGACCCGACGCCGTTCCAGGCAAAAGTAGACGATCTGCAGGCGCAGATAAAAGCGGCCAGTCAGGATGCGCTCTCCTTAAACGCGGCGTTAAGCCAGGCGCAGGCCGAGCTGAGCAGAGCGGTGGCCCAGCGCGACCAGTCGCGGCGGGAATATGCCCGCTATCGGGAGGGTCATGCCCAGGGCGCCTTCTCCGATCAAATGGTTGATACCCGTCTGCAGACGTGGAAGGCCGATGAAGCCAGCGTCAGCGCGGCTCAGGCAAAGGTGGTGCAGGCGCGCAACGCGCTGGACTCGGTGGTGAAGGGCAAAAATACCACCGTGGCCTCCCTGCTGGCGCAGCTGCAAAAGGCGCAGTTTCAGCTGGAGAACACCGTCGTCCGTGCCCCGGAGGATGGCTATGTCAGTACCGTCGGCTTACGGCCGGGCACCATGTCCACTGCCCTGGGGATGATCCCGCTGATGACCTTTGTGCCGGTGGAGGGCGCCGCCTCGCGGGAGTACGTCGCGGCATTTCGCCAGAACGCCCTGCAGCGTCTGCACAAAGGCGAGCCCGCGGAGCTGATGTTTCCGGCCATCCCGGGCACCGTCTTTCGCGGAGAAGTGGCCGACGTGCTGCCGGCGATTGGCGAGAGCCAGTTCCAGGGGCAGGGCAAATTGCTGACCACAGACGCGCTCAATACCCATGGCCGGGCGCTGGTGGTGCTGAAGGTGACCGATCCGCGATTTGCCGAATACGCTCTGCCGCAGGGGGCCACCCTTGAGGCGGCGGTCTACTCGGATCACCTGAAAGAGCTGTCGCTGATCAGGAAGATCCTGATCCGCATGAAAAGCTGGGAAAACTACCTCTATCTCGATCACTAAGCCGGCGGAGGGCGGACGTGCCGCCCCGCGCCGCAGTCAGGCCTCGCTGTCCACCAGGCCGTCAATAATGACCTGCCGCACCCCCTGCGAACAGGGTTCAATACGCCCGCGCACCCCATAGACGGCCGCCAGGGTCTCGGGGGTGATGACCGCGGCCGGGGTGCCGTCGCCGAGCAACTGGCCCGCCTTGAGCATCAGCACGTGGTCGGCATGACGCAGGGCAATATTGATATCCCGCACCACCGCCAGGGTTACGATGTTGCGCCGTCGGGTCTCCCGGCGTACCAGATCCATCACGTGAAACTGGTAGTTGAGGTCAAGGGCGCTGAGCGGTTCGTCGAGCAGCAGCAGGCGCGGCTGGCGGATCAGCGACTGAGCGAGACCCACCAGCTGCTTTTGATCGAGGTAGCTCATCGCCAGATGGGCAATCCCCAGCTGCCGCAGCAGCGCCATCACCTCCTCCTGGTGCTGCGGACTGTGGCGTCCTCCGGCGGCGCGCTGGGCAACGATAATCGACTCCAGCACATGCAGATGCACGCCGGCGGGCAGCGTCTGCGGAAGATAGACCACCTGCTCTGCGCGACGTGAGAACGGCTGCGTCAGCAGATTTTCCCCCTCCAGCAGCAGCTCGCCGCGGCAGGGTCCCAGACCCGCCATCGCCCGCATTAACGTTGATTTACCGCTGCCGTTTGGCCCCAGCAGCGCGGTGATTTTCCCTCGCGGCAGATGGGGAACCGTCAGGTTCTCGATCACCTTGCGTCTGGGGTAGCCGGCGCTGAAGTAAGACAGCGACAGCCCGGATAACGTCTGGTCGCTCATGCCTGCCCCCGATGACGTAAAATAATGCTCAAAAAGAACGGGACCCCGACCAGGGAAGTGACGATCCCCACCGGAATAATGGCCCCCGGGATCAGGTTCTTCGAGGCGATGGAGGCCAGGGAGAGCACCAGAGCGCCGATCAGCGCGCTTGCGGGCAGATAAAAGCGATGGTCTTCGCCGAAGAGCATCCGCGCAATATGCGGCGCCACCAGGCCGATAAAGCCGATTGGCCCGACAAAGGCCACCGAAAGCGCCGACAGTATGCTGATCCGCAGCAGCGTGGTCAGGCGCAGGCGGCGAACGTTAATGCCAAAGCTGATGGCCCGGTCCTCGCCCAGCCGCAGGGCGGTCAGCTTCCACGCGCTGCGCAGCGACAGGGGCATCACCAGCGCCAGGGCGACCAGCAGGATGGCGACTTTGCTCCAGGAGGCGCGGTCGATGCTGCCCATGGTCCAGAACACCAGCCCCTGCAGCGTGTCTTCGTTGGCGATGAACTGCAGCATCGAGACCAGGGCGTTAAAGGTAAAGACCAGCGCGATGCCGAACAGGATGACCCCGGAGGTGGCCACCTGGGTCCAGCGGGTGATGCCGTCCAGCAGCAGGGCCGCCAGCAGGGCGAAGATAAAGGCGTTGGCCGAGATAAACCACTGGCCGGGAATACCGGGCAGGCCAATACCCAGCACAATCGCCAGCGCGGCGCCAAACGCCGCAGCCGAGGAGACGCCAAGGGTAAACGGACTGGCCAGCGGGTTATTGAGGATGGTCTGCATTTCGGCGCCGGCCAGTCCCAGCGCCAGGCCGACGATAATCGCCATCACCGCATAGGGCAGACGGATATCCCAGACGATGGCGCGCGTGCCCGGATCGGCGCTGGCCGGATCGGTTAACGTCTGCCACAGGCTCTGCAGCGGCAGACCGGAGGGGCCGAGCATAAAATCGAGCAGCAGCGACGCGACAATCAACAGCGCCAGCAGGAGCATCAGCAGCAGACGGCGACGCACGATACGGCGATAGTCATCTATCACGCCAGAGGTCCCGGCGGGCAGCCCGTCGAGCACGGAGTCGGAGGTTAAACGCATGCCGGATTACTCGCTCTGCTGCCAGGAGAAGACGAACGGCTGGTCCGGCAGGTCGGTGAAATGGCGCACGATATAATGGTAAGTCTCATCCGGGTTGAGATCGCCGAAGGCCTGCGGGTAGATATCTTTCGCCAGGTATTCCATGCCGACAATATTCCACGGGTGGTTATAGAAGTGGTGATAGACGCCATAGGCCCGCTTTTCCTGTACCGCCGGGATCTGGCTGACCCCAGGTCGCGCCAGCAGGATCTGTGCCTGGGCCTTCACCGCCTCCGGCTTAACCTCATAACCCAGGGGCAGCACCTGGCTGTTGCCGCGCTTCGAGCCGGTCATGATCCAGGCGTCGGGCTTCATGCTGATGATTTTCTCCAGCGAGACGAACCCGGAGGCGCCCGGCAGCAGCTGCGAACCGATATTGTTCGCCCCGACCGCCTCCACCAGCCCGCCCCAGCCGCTGTGGCCGTGGGTAAAGCAGCAGGCGTCGCTGTTGCCGGCCAGCGCTTCCACGAAGACGTTGGCCTTCGGCGTGATGGCCGCGGTTTTCTGGCGAATCGTCTGCAGCTGCTGACGATAGTAATCGGTAAAGGCTTTGGCCTGGCTCTCGCGGTTAAGGACTTTGCCCAGCAGGTCGATGCTGGGGGCGGTATCTTTCGCCGGGTCTATCTCATAGTCGACAAACAGCACCGGAACGTGCAGGGCGCTGAGCTTGTCGATGACGCCGCTCTCCATCAGCGCTGGCCTGGCGCGCAGCTGGGCGATCATCAGATCCGGCTGACGGGCGATGACGCTTTCAAGATCGACGTTCCCTTTGTCGCTGAAGCCCATGTCAAGGATCGTGGCCGACTGGGGCCACGTCG
>OGEB01001325.1_pt1 | contig 10346 bp, 6 predicted proteins | sample 1570541 | NCBI WGS metagenome assembly OGEB01 (sample SAMEA2581975, study PRJEB24529) | metagenome | biome: Human gut stool | place: China | collected 2011 | reverse complement strand
CGCTGTTCGACGCCCTGCAGCTGAAGGACGCCCAGTGGCCGGCGGCGGCCACCTGCCTGCGCTTTTCGCAGATCAATAAGGCGATCGGCTGGGAGTATGACAGCGGGGAAAACGTCCTGCGGGTGAATATGCCCCAGGCGCTACTGCAACCCCATTATCGGGGGGCGGTGAACCTGAAGAAGGTGGATAGCGGCGTGCCCGCCGCGGTGCTGCGCTATCAGGCCAACAGCTATCAGAGCATCGTCGACGGGGATAGCAGCAGCCATCATTACCTCGGGCTGGATGCCAGCCTGCGCGCCTTTGGCTGGCGTTTACATCACCAGTCCAGCTACCAGGCGCAGGAGGGGAATACACACTGGGATAGCATTGCCACCTGGGCTGAGAGAAGTGTAGTGAACTGGGCGTCCACGTTACGGCTGGGTCAGGGATGGACCGACGGAACCTTCTTTGACAGCGTCAGTTTTATCGGCGGCAGGCTGGCTACCGATGTGCGCATGCTGCCGGGCTCCCGCCGCGGCTTTGCGCCGTCGGTTAGCGGCGTGGCGCGCACCAATGCCCGCGTGACGGTCACCCAGAACGGCGCCCTGTTGTACGAGGCCACGGTTCCGCCGGGCAAATTCACCTTTAACGATCTCTATCCCACCAACGCCGGCGGCGATTTACAGGTAACGATCCATGAGGCGGACGGCAGTCAGGAGACCTTTACCGTGCCGTACGCCGCGCTGCCTGGCCTGGTGCGGGCAGGCGCGGTCTACTATGACCTGTCGCTGGGCTATCTGGATGAGGACGGGATCGCCGGGCGGCCGGGATTTGGCGAAGCCACAGTGCAGTACGGCTTCAATGACTATGTCAGCGGCTATACCGGCGCCAACGCGACGACGGATTATTACTCGACGCTGGTCGGCAGCGCCTTCAATACCTACTGGGGGGCGCTGGCGGTCGATCTTTCCCGTTCTGCGGCGAAGGGCAGGGACCGCCGCTGGCAGGGGGGGTATCGCTGGCGGGTATCCGCATCAAAATCCTTCGCGTCCGATACGCGGATGCTGGTCTCGATGAGCCACAGCAACGACGGCAACTATCGTTCCATTCGCGACGCCGTCCGGGAGCACGACCGTTACCCCAACGACTGGCGGGAGATGACCCGCTACAGCGCGACGTTGTCTCAGCAGGCCGGCAGCGGCAGCCTGTCGTTTAACGGAATCTGGAGTGAGGATGTCCGCCACCACCGCTGGCGCTCCTATCAGCTGGGGTACGCCAACCGCTATGGTCAGCTCAATTACTACCTGTACGCCCAGCAGAGTCAGGATATTCATCACCGCAATAATCAGGTGGTGGGCGTCTCCTTTTCGCTGCCGTTCGGGCAGGCGGGCAGCCTGACTACCCGCTTTAACCATGATAAGAGCTACGGCAGCCAGCTGCAGTCCAGCTATACCGGCAGCGCTGGCGAGAAAAATGCCTTTAGCTATGGCCTGACCGCCAGCTACGACATGCCGCGGGAGAACCCGCACGAGGCCAGCGTTGGGGGCAACGGTAGCCTGCGTACGGATTATGCGTACCTGAATGCCAGCGCCAGCGCCGGTCGCCACCAGCAGCAGTACTCGCTGGGGGCATCGGGCGCCCTGGTGGCGCATCAGGGCGGAATGACCGCCACCCCCGAACTGGGGGAAACCTTCGCCATTGTGGAAGCGCCCGGCGCGGCGGGCGCTCGGGTGGCAAACCGCCTCGGACAGCCGATAAACCGCCAGGGTTTTACGATCATCCCTTACCTCGATCCCTTTACCGATAACTGGCTGGATCTCGATCCGCAGGGTCTGAACGACCATGTGGAGATTGTCTCCAGCAGCACGACGGTGGTGCCCGATTCGGGCGCGGCGGTGAAGGTCAAATTTGTCACGCGTACCGGCTATCCCTGGTTTGCCCATGTCACGCTGCCGGATGGCGCGGCGCCCCCGCTGGGCGCGGAGGTGTTTGACGACAGCGGTCGGGCGATTGGCGCCGTCGGTCAGGGCGGGCTGCTGTATGCCCGGGTGCCGCAGACCGACGGCAGCGTCTCGGTAGTATGGGGCGAACGCAGCGGGCAACGCTGCCGGTTGGCCTATGCCATCCGCGGCGACGCGGCGCAACAGGTTAGCCGCGGTACGCCGCATCAGGTCTGCCGGCCGGGAATAAAGGAGAAGTAATATGAAAAAAATCATCGCATCAGGGGTACCGCTTCTGCTGGCCGGCGGATACTGCGCCTCGCTGTCGGCAGCGTGCCAGATGGTCAGTGGCAAAACTATCGAGTATTCAGTGAACGTCAGCCAGGCCAGTATCAACCTTGACGTCAGCAATCGCCCCATCGGCTCCCTGCTATACAGCTACGGAGGGATGATTATCACTAATAACGAACGCTGGGAGATCGCCTGCAGCGGCAGCGAGCCCGGCGGGTTTCAGAGCATCGGCGGCTCACGGGTCGGCCCGGCGGGAGACGGCAAGCCCGGGGATATCTACAGCATCGACCGCCTGCCGGGCATTGGTTACAGCTTCCAGATGGGGGAACAGGATGGCATTAATTTCGATCCCCTGTTCACGGCCTGGCCCTCAGCGCCGGTATTTTCCGGCCAGCGCGCATTTCAGGCGGAAAATAAAAAACCGACCATCTATTTCTGGCGGATTGCCGATAACGGCGGTCTACCGCCGCCGGGCGAGTATTGCCTTAACGATTACCTTGGCGATATTTATCTTGGCGGAGTACAGGCGATGCGCTTTAGCGTCAGTGGGCTCTGTATTCAGGTCAAATCACCCACCTGCAAGATTACTGACGACAGTAAAAACATTAACGTCTTCCTCGGGCGGCATAACAAAACCGCGTTTACCGGGCTCAACAGCACCACCGCCCCGGTTCCTTTTAACATCAACCTGACGAACTGTGAAAATGTCGGCAGCGTGTTTATGCAGTTTAACGCGACGGTGGACAGCGCTGTCGCCGCCAACGAGGTGATTAAAATCGATGACCAACCTGAAGGCGCATCCGGACTTGGCGTGCAAATCCTCAGCGCCGGCGGCGCGCTGGTGCCGCTAAACCAGGTGAGCCAGGTCTGGTCCGGGAATAAAGGCAGTCAGACGAACTATCGTTTATCCTATCAGGCCCGCTATATCCAGACGCAGCCCGCAGTGACTGCGGGCGAGGCGAACGCCAGCGCGACCTTCGTGGTGACTTATAACTGATCGGCCTGACGGCGTGGCGTCGTCAGGCATGCGCCAGTAAAGGAAACATCAACTTCCTGTCTTTAAACAGGTTTTCCTTCTGGTCATAGACGAAGAGGATATCTTCTCCCTCTATTTTCTCATACTCGCCGAGCCGGTCTTCATTAGGGGTAAAACCGAGGATGGCCTGGTAAACATGGTCATCGGCCAGTTCGTTGACCAGCGTCGACAGGCTCTTACCCTCCTCGCAGAAGAGGTCAAAGCAGATCAGCACCGGACCGTTTTGCATGGCGATGACCACTGCCTCATTTTTTGCCGAGTAATAAACAAAATGCTTCATAAAGGCTGAGCAGTAAAACATCAGCAGGCCAAAGTTATGCTCTACCCGCAGCGGTGAGAACGGGTTGGATTTTTCATAGTAATGGCGGAGCAGGGCGACATCGTCAGCGCTGTCCATATCCAGTTTACGAAAATCACCGGCTCGCGGGGAAACCGGCATAATATATTGATGCTCTTCGCTGCGGGTGAAGCCAAATTTGGGGTAAAAATCCACCGTGGTGGGATTGGCGAATAAAAAGAAGGCGTCCGCCTCCTGCTGCCAGTCCTGCAGGATGTGATGGATAAGCTGGCCGGCTAATCCCTTATTACGGTGGTCCGGTTCGGTCATCACGGTGCCAATCTGAATATAACGCCGGGGCTCGCCCTGCCAGCGCAGGTCGATGATATTGGCCGAGGCGTTAGCGATAACTTTATTGCGTTCGACAAAGGCGTAGGGGATATAGGCGTCGGTCCAGTAACCTTGCTGATACCACTCTTCAAAAGACAGATCAAAAGTCTTAACGGCAAGGTCAATGAAGCTTTTTCTTAATGGGCTATTTTCTCTGACTTGCTTCACTAATTGATAATTCATTGTCATAGTTCCTTCTCACTATGGCTTCTGAAAGCGGCGACGTCGGCAAAGGCACTTGCGTCGAATGAGCGCTGTAAACGTAGCATATCTGGGAAAAGGATCCGCAATGTCGATGCTTAACCTTTGCCCCAGTCACAAATAACCGCATGCTGGCCATATCAGACCGGGCTGAACGGCCTGTTTGCGTTTGCTATCGCCATAATAGAGCGTGAGTAAACGAGGCACTGGTCGAGAGGCTGAGGCAAATGTACTGGCGATTTTATCGACAATCGGCCGCGCCGTAGAGGTTAGGTTTATTTATTTATGCATTAAACAGGAAATTTTACGCGATCTGCCTAATAATAGAGTAGCCGTCATCGCAAGGGCTGAAATTACTCAAGGAGCGACGTATAATAACGCCCTTTGTGTCTGAGTATTACCGCACGAATTGGAAAAATATAACATGCAGGATCCGCTACTTTATTTCGCGGTTTTTGCTCAGCTATTATTGAGTGAATTAACAGGATTACTATGTCAAATTTACCCAAATTTTCCCGCGCGCTTTTGCACCCGCGTTACTGGCTGTTGTGGCTGGGAATTGGCTTTTTGTGGCTGCTGGTGCAATTACCGTATCCGGTGATCTACCGTCTGGGAACGGCGCTTGGGCGGCTGGCAATGCGGGTGATGAAAAGCCGCGCGCGGATTGCCAGACGTAATCTCGAACTCTGCTTTCCCGAGATGAGCGCCGCCGACCGCGAGGCGCTGCTGGTGAAAAACTTTGAATCGCTGGGCATGGGGCTGATGGAGACCGGCATGGCCTGGTTCTGGCCGACGCACCGGGTGGCGCGCTGGACCGAGACCAGCGGCGTTAACGAGGTGGTGGAGCTTCTGGAACAAAAGCAGGGCATCTTACTGATCGGTATTCATTTTCTGACCCTCGAAATGGGGGCGCGAATGTATGGCATGTTTACCCCGGGCATTGGCGTCTACCGGCCCAATGATAACCCGCTGATTGACTGGCTGCAGACCTGGGGACGCTTGCGTTCGAACAAGACCATGCTGGATCGAAAAAATCTGAAAGGGATGGTCAGGGCGCTGAAAGAGGGGGAGATCCTCTGGTACGCGCCAGATCACGATTACGGCCCGGCCAGCAGCGTTTTTGCCCCGCTGTTTGCCGTCGAGCAGGCGGCGACCACCACCGGCACCTGGATGCTGGCGAAAATGTCCGGGGCGACGATTGTGCCGTTTGTTCCGCGGCGCAAGCCCAACGGCATGGGGTATGAATTGATCTCTCTGACGCCAGAGCGCACGCCGCCGCTGGCGAGCGCCGAGGTCACGGCGGCCTGGATGAATCAGATTATCGAACAGTGCATCCTGATGGCGCCCGAGCAATATATGTGGCTGCACCGGCGTTTTAAGACTCGCCCGGAAGGGGTACCGCCGCGTTACTGAACGCTTCGGCCGAAAAATAAGCGCATCGGTAGCACGCTCAGTAAATCGCCGTCTATACTGAAAGAGCCTGACTGAAGGCTAATTCCAAGGAGATTGCAGGATGAAAAAAGTGATAGTCGCGTTAGCCCTTTCCGCCGTTGCATTTGGCGCGTCCGCCGCACAGTTGATCACCAAAGAAGAAGTGAAACACTTCAAACTGACCAAGGTCGGACCGATCTCGGTAGGGCCGTCCGGTGGCGAGTTCTCTTCACCTTCCGATCTGCACGATCAGCTCTCTAAGCTGGCCGATGAGAAAGGCGGAAAATATTACGTGATTACCGCCGCGCGCGAGCATGGTCCAAACTTCGAAGCCACAGCGGAAGTGTATAAATAACCTTTTTAAAAGCGTGCCGTAGCGGCGCGCGACGCATTGAGCCTGGAGCGCGTTAAGCCTCCGGGCTCATTTTTTTTCTGCCATCGGAATTGCCTTAGGCAATTGCGGCAGCGGAAATGCGTTTTTATCGCTATATATAAATTTCATGATCACGATGTTAATGAATTATTGCTTTTTATTGTTGATAAAAAGCCAATTCTGACCTAATGCCTGAGGGAGTGACCCCTGGCAAAAATAGGTAGGACAAATGTGTTATCATCGCGCCTTTCCCTTTTTGTCTGGGGCTTTCTTGTATGCTACAACCTGTTGTTCGCGTCGGTGAATGGCTGGTAACCCCCTCTGTAAACCAAATCAGCAGGAAGGGGCGCCAGCTTACCCTTGAACCGCGTTTAATCGATCTTCTGGTCTTTTTTGCCCGCCATCCGGGGGAAGTGCTTAGCCGGGACGAGCTTATCGAAAACGTCTGGACCCGGAACGTTGTGACCAGCCACGTCGTCACGCAGAGTATTTCCGAACTGCGCAAGTCGCTCAAAGACGGCGACGACGTTAGCCTTGAGTACATCGCGACGGTACCCAAACGGGGGTATAAGCTCACGGTGCCGGTGATCTGGTGCACCGAGGAGGGGGAGGAACTCGCCCCGCAGGTGGAGGCGCTGACGCCTTCGTCGTCGACCGCTATTCCCGTGCCACCGGCTGCCGGTGGGCCGCCAGAAGCCCCCGACTCCTCCGCCGATCTTACCGCGCCGGTGACAGCGCCAGCGGCGGCTCCCGCTGCTGTCGCCAGCGCGCCATCGGCCCGCAAACGCCTCACCACCGCCCTGGTGTGGGGGCTGTTCCTGTTGGCTCTGGGCACCTGTGTGGCGCTGGTGGCGCTGTCGAGCATGGAGTCGCGGCCGCCGGTCAACAAGGCGCGCCTGCTGCTCAATCCGCGCGATATCGATATCCACCTGGTCAATGGTAACTCCTGCACCAACTGGTCGTCGCAGCACTCTTACGCGGTCGGCCTGGCCAGCCTGATCAGCACTTCGATGAACAACTTCTCGACCTTTATGGTGCATGACAAAACGGACTACAACATCAATGAGCCGAGCAGCTCCGGGAAAACGCTGACCATTGAGTTCGTCAATCAGCGCCACTATCGGGCGCAGCAGTGCTTTATGTCGGTCCAGCTGGTGGATAACGCCGACAGCTCGACGATGCTGGATAAACGCTACTTTGTGACCAACGACAACCAGCTGACCATTCAGAACGATCTGATGAACAGCCTGTCGGATGCCCTGACGCAACCGTGGCCGGCGCGGATGCAGGCGATGCTCAGGCAATATCAGCCCTCGCAGAGCGTGGCGTTAACCTATTTCTACCAGTCGCATCAGCTGTTAATGAAGGGCGATGTTGATTCATTAAGTAAAGCCAGTAGCCTGCTGGATGATGTGATTAAGCGGGCGCCGGATTTTATTTACGCCTATGCCGAAAAAACGCTGGTGGATGTATTACGCCATTCGCAGCAGCCGCTGGACGATAAACAGCTAGCTGCCCTCTACAGTGAGGTTGAGCGGGTAGGGGAGATGCCGGGTATTAAAGACATGGCGATTTATTATCAAATAAAAGCGGTAGATTCGTTGGGTAAGGGTAAAGTCGACGAAGCGAATACCGCGATTAACAGTGCGATTGATTTAGAGATGTCGTGGCTGAATTATGTGCTGTTAGGCAAAGTCTATGAGATGAAAGGAGAGAACCGACTGGCTGCCGATTCTTACATCACCGCGTTTAATTTACGGCCCGGCGGGGATACCCTGTACTGGATTGAAAACGGTGTTTTCCAGACATCAGTTAATCGGGTGGTACCGTATCTCGACAATTTCCTCTCTTCAGAATAAGTAAACCCTCATCATGCGCAAGGTTTTGGGCATGATGAGGTTAAATTTATGTTTCTCATGAAGCCTCTGGTTGTTATTTGTATTGAGCATTCAGGAGGCTTTGAATAACACTTCAGTAACACTCACATCCCACTCTAACTCCATGTAACTAAACGATGTTTATCTTTTTCTGACACCCTGTTGTCATGTTTATATGTTAAGCGAAAAAGGTCAAAATATCATTTGTCTGATGTTTGTTGTTATTTCACTTTATCTTTAGGACTTATCTCGTACAAATCAGTAATCTTGTTGGCAGTTGGTCGGGTCAATTAATGGTTCTGTATCATGATCTGTACCTCCCAAATAAACTTAGGAGAAAAACAACCATGAGTTCTGCCAAGAAGATCGGGCTATTTGCCTGTACCGGTGTCGTCGCCGGTAATATGATGGGGAGCGGTATTGCATTATTACCTGCGAACCTGGCCAGCATCGGTGGTATTGCCATTTGGGGCTGGGTAATTTCAATTATTGGTGCGATGTCTCTGGCTTATGTTTATGCCCGACTGGCCACTAAGAACCCGCAACAGGGTGGTCCAATTGCCTACGCCGGGGAAATATCTCCCGCATTCGGTTTCCAGACCGGTGTGCTTTATTATCATGCAAACTGGATTGGTAACCTGGCCATCGGGATTACCGCAGTTTCTTATCTCTCAACGTTCTTCCCAATTTTAAATAACCCGGTGCCAGCAGGTATTGCCTGTATTGCCATCGTGTGGATCTTTACTTTCGTTAATATGCTCGGCGGGACCTGGGTCAGCCGTCTGACCACTATTGGTCTGGTACTGGTGCTTATTCCAGTGGTCATGACCGCGGTTGTCGGCTGGCACTGGTTTGATGTCGCCACCTATCAGGCGAACTGGAACACCTCCAGCACCACCGATAGCCACGCGGTCATTAAAAGTATCCTGCTCTGCCTGTGGGCCTTTGTTGGCGTCGAATCCGCCGCCGTGAGTACCGGGATGGTGAAAAACCCGAAACGTACCGTTCCGCTGGCAACCATGCTGGGTAATGCGATGGCCGGTATCGTCTATATCGCCGCGACTCAGGTTATCGCCGGTATGTATCCTGCTTCTCAGATGGCCGCGTCCGGTGCGCCGTTCGCGATTAGCGCCTCTACCATTCTCGGCGGCTGGGCTGCTCCGATGGTTTCCGCTTTCACTGCCTTCGCTTGCCTGACTTCTCTGGGCTCGTGGATGATGCTGGTTGGCCAGGCCGGTGTACGTGCCGCCAACGACGGTAACTTCCCGAAAGTGTATGGCGAAGTCGATAGCAACGGTATCCCGAAAAAAGGCCTGCTGCTGGCGGCGGTGAAAATGACCGCGCTGATGGTGCTGATTACCCTGATGAACTCCGCCGGTGGTAAAGCTTCTGACCTGTTCGGCGAACTGACCGGTATCGCGGTACTGCTGACCATGCTGACTTACTTCTCATCCTGTGTTGACCTGATTCGTTTCGAAGGCATCAACATTCGTAACTTCGTTAGCCTGATTTGTTCGGTACTGGGTTGCGTGTTCTGCTTCATCGCGCTGATGGGCGCAAGCTCCTTCGAACTGGCCGGCACCTTTATCGTTAGCCTGATTATCCTGATGTTCTACGGTCGCAAAATGCACCAGCGCCAGAACAACGCAACGGATAACAACAGCCCCGCTAACGCGCACTAATCAGTAACCCTTTTTCCTGAGGCTCCTTCCATCACCTGTCATCACGCGACGGGAGGGGCTTTCTACATCTGGAGATTTGACTATGAACGTTATTGCAATCATGAATCACATGGGTGTTTACTTCAAAGAAGAACCCATCCGTGAACTGCATCGTGCTCTCGAACGCCTGGACTTCCGTATTGTCTACCCGAACGACCGTGACGACTTATTAAAACTTATCGAAAACAACTCTCGTCTGTGCGGCGTGATCTTCGACTGGGATAAATACAATCTCGAACTGTGCGAAGAAATCAGCAAAATGAACGAGTACATGCCGCTGTACGCGTTCGCTAACACCTACTCGACTCTGGACGTTAGCCTGAACGATCTGCGCATGCAGGTTCGCTTCTTCGAATATGCGCTGGGCGCTGCGGAAGATATCGCGAACAAAATCAAACAGAACACTGACGAATACATCGACACCATTCTGCCGCCGCTGACCAAAGCGCTGTTCAAATATGTACGTGAAGGCAAATACACCTTCTGTACCCCTGGCCACATGGGCGGTACCGCGTTCCAGAAAAGCCCGGTAGGCAGCATCTTCTATGATTTCTTTGGCCCGAATACCATGAAATCCGATATCTCCATTTCGGTTTCTGAACTGGGTTCCCTGCTGGACCACAGCGGCCCGCACAAAGAAGCGGAAGAGTATATCGCTCGCGTCTTTAACGCAGAACGCAGCTACATGGTGACCAACGGTACCTCTACTGCTAACAAAATCGTCGGCATGTACTCCGCGCCGGCCGGCAGCACCGTGCTGATTGACCGTAACTGCCACAAATCGCTGACCCACCTGATGATGATGAGCGACATTACGCCGATCTACTTCC
>OGEB01001320.1_pt1 | contig 10387 bp, 10 predicted proteins | sample 1570541 | NCBI WGS metagenome assembly OGEB01 (sample SAMEA2581975, study PRJEB24529) | metagenome | biome: Human gut stool | place: China | collected 2011 | reverse complement strand
GGACTCGGCAAATGGCATGGGTTGCGTGCGGCTTGCGTATTCCCCAGTTACGAAGTGAGGCCAATGATCCTCGCCCATTCTCACCTCTTGCAGGTAAGGTTGGCGACCTTGGTAGAAGCCGCTTCCCGGCTGGTAAGCGTGGCATAGGTAATACATGCGTCCGTCCGGTGTTGTCGTAATCGTTCCGTGACCGATGGAGAGAACCTCCTTGCTTCCGTGCAAGATCGGGTTTCCTTGGTATTTCTCGTAAGGACCCTCCAGCTTCTTCGAGCGAGCCACGGATACGGCGTAATCGCTTTGCGGGCCGCAACAGCCTCTCACGGAGTAGATGATATAGTAATATCCGTCTTTCTTGAACCAATGCTGACCTTCCATGCCTTGACGCTCATCGTCACGCAGCAGGCTGAAAGGCTTTCCGTCTAGGCGAAGCCCATCGTCCGTCAACTTACAGGCCAATAACTCTATGGGTTGGTTATCCAATCCATAAGCCTTCCAACTGATGTAAAGTTTGCCTTTATCCTCCAAGATAAATGCGTCTATCGCTTCCTTCCCGAACTCTACCACCGGGCCGTGATCCTTGAACTTGCCCGTAGGTGAATCCGCCACGGCGACACCGATGCACGAGATGTTATCCGATTGCTTCCGGGCCGTATAATAGACATATACCTTCCCTTTATGCTGATACCATTCCGGAGCCCAGAAAGAGGACTTAGTCCATTCCGGCTTCTCGTCGAATACATGTCCGGTTTGCTGCCAGTTCACCAAATCGGTAGAGGTGAAAACCGGATAATAGGGGGCCCATTCCGAGGAGGTGCCAGTGATATAGTAAGTCTGGTCGATCCGGATAATGGAAGGATCGGCTACGTCACCGTGGATCACGGGATTGGTAAAATAGGATTCTTGTTGCGCTAGTCCTGTGGCCAAGGAGGCGGCACAGAAGAATAGTGTGAAAATCTTTCTCATGTTTTATCGTATTTTTTTAAGATGTTCTTACGTACGGTTCGCAAAGAGATTTGTAGTAAATCGGGTTCCGCCAGATCAAGTAGTGTCTTATACTCCAGTAATAGCTCTGGAATGGGACGGCATAACTCATATCCCAGTTTCATGCAAAGCGTTTGCACACCGGGTAATTCCTTCGCTGAAAGCATCCGGTCCAGGCAGAAGTTCAGGAAATCTACCCGTGGGGGATTCGCTTGAGGCTGTCGTAAAAGCAAATTCAATAGAAGACGTCGTTTACCGGGATGCTTGCAGACCAGAATCTCGTTTATCAATTCATCTTGTTTATCGTATAGCCATTTATTCTCATCTGTGGAAAAATGGCTACAGGCCCATAACGCTTGATAACCGATGGTCTCGTCCGGATCGAAGATCAAACCGTATAGTTCCGATTTCCGTTTCTGGCTTCCTTGCACATATCGCAATATCTCATGGATATCCTCTATGTGGATGCGGTCAGATAATCTCTCTCTTAAATCCATTTACAACATTGAATCTTATATCTTTCGATCTTTTATGCCGTAAAGTTATAGTCTTTTTAGCAAACTTTCTCTAATTCTCTTACTTTTGTTCCCATTCGTTTCATCGGCGTATACTTCATCCCATGCGTCACCTGCTCCTCACAGACAGGATCGCATCCGAGCTTTCTGTAGATGGGGATTGCGTAAGAAGAGGAGTTAACCGTCATTTCTGATACGGGCTGATTTAAGATCGCGGTCTTGAACAATTGTTTACCGATTCCTCTTCTATGATAAGACGGTTTGATAAAGAATAAGGAGATATGTTTTCCCTCGTTTTTTGTCGCGATTACGCCAATTAAAGACTCTCCATCGAAGGCTCCGTAGAAGGTTAATTCATTTACTAGTTGCTTATTATAAATGAAATTCTTGAAAGTTTCCAGCCCCTCTTCATCGAAATCCTTTCTTCCGCATTCGATGAAAACGTCCAGAGATAAGTCTAATGCCTTATCGTATTCATTTGCCGGTAATTGTCGAATTTCCATAGATATGTTATTCTTTTTGATTCTCTTCTAGTTTCTTATCTGCTACCAATTCAAAATGATGCGCATCAATGAATTGTCCGTTTTTGTAACAAGCCTTTCTGAAAATGCCGGTCTTCCTGAATCCAGCTTTTTCTAATACTCGCATGGAGGCCGGATTATATTCGTAGACCGTGGCGAATATACGAATAACCTCCGTATGCGCGAAATAATACTGGATGGCCTCGGTTAACGCATCCGAAACAATTCCTTGATTCCAGTATTTCTCACTAATCCAATAACCCACTTCCGCATTGAAACGCTCTACGTCCGTACCTCTCACAAAACCAATGTTACCAATAGCCTCGCCACCAACCGTAATACAAAAATCCGATATATCTGTTTTCTCCTGCGCTTGTTTGATGAAGAAGCGGGCATTCCCTTTTGTATAAGGATAAGGTAATCCATCCCGGCAGTTATCCCAGATTTTCTTATTGTTCAAATGGAAGGCTAGGGATTCGGTGTCTTGATCTTCCCAGCTCTTGAGCGTATATAAATCCTTTATTACTACAATCATAAGATGTTGTTTTTACGGGATAAGGACGGATTCTCAAGATAATAGCACAGGTGGTCATATATTTGCCCATTATACATTAACTCCGCTTGGTGAAGCAGCCCTTCGTATATAAATCCATTTTTCTGTAATACACGTTGTGAACGTTGATTATGAGGATAGCAATTGGCCGTGATCAAATGTAAACCCATTTGGGTGAATCCGTAATTCAATACGCTCTTCACTGCCTCGCTCATGAAGCCTTGTCCCCAGTATTTCTCATCCAGCCAATATCCCAGCATGCGGGCATGCGGATTCTCCCGCTTTGGATCGGGAATGATGCCAATGGAGCCAATGACTTGTTTTGTCTCTTTTGATACGATAGCCCAAACCCCTTCTTTCCCGATAAAAATGGCATTTAGAACATCGATTGTCTCCTCGATCGTTTCATGAGGTTTCCATCCGGCGTTATTGCCTAGGTTTGGATTCTTACAGCTCTCAAAAACATCAGGAGCATCGCTTTCGCTGAAAGGACGGAGCACAAGACGGTTGGTTTCTATGTTCGATGTTTGTGTCATATACGGATGTTTATTTAGTCGAGATAGATCATTTTCTTGGTCATCCCACCGTCAATCGTAATATTCTCGCCATTAATGAAATCGTTTTCCTCTTGACAGAGAAATAAGCACATACGGGCGATATCCTCCGGCTTGCCCACCCGTCCGGATGGATGTTGAGCATGATCCTCCGGACGAAGCTGGTCGTAATTGTTATTCTGTATCCAACCGGGAGCGATAGAGTTTACCGTGATATGCCATTCCGAGAGCGATAAGGCCAACGCATGTGTCAAAGAATAGATACCTCCTTTAGAGGCGGCATATCCCTCGCTACCGGGTTCACTCATCAAGTAACGGGTAGAGCAGATATTGATGATCCTTCCGTATGGGTTCTGTGCATCAAGGGATTGCCGATGGAGCGCTAATTGGCGGGAGGTGATAAACGCCGGGCGTAAGTTTATGGATAGTATCTTGTCGAAATCCTCTACGCTTGTTTCCGTGATGGGAGAGAACTGACTGACACCTGCGTTGTTGATAATGATATCAATATCTCCCCACTCCTCGATGATCTTTCGCAGGCAATCTTCTAGTGCGGTTTTATCACTAACGTCCACGAGATGGAATTGTGTCCCGGTTTGTAGGGCAGTCTCTTTTCCTAAGGTCTCGTTCTTGTCGCAGAAGGCCACACGATGTCCGGCTCCTCTGAAAGCCCTTACAATCGCTTTCCCGATCCCCTCGGCTCCACCGGTGATGAAGACTCTTCTTGTTTTATGAAGTGTCTTCGTTGTATGCCCCGTTCTAGTGCCGGAAGTCTTCCGGGCTTGGTATTCTGCGTACTTATTTTCCAGATAATTGTCTGCCATGATTCAGTCACTATTAAATGAGGACAAATATAGTTGTTTTCTGTCGAACCGATTTCTTTTAGTCGATATTCTGTTTGGGATACTAAAATAGAACCGGAAATTGCCATCTAAATTGCTTGTGGATTTGTTTTAATAGAAAAGTATTGATTATGAGAATAGCGATCAGCGGGGCAAGCGGATATATCGGTCAGCATCTTTCATCTTTTTTGGAGGGAAAAGGATATGATGTTATCCCTTTAGGGCGGGATTTGTTTAAGGAAGATTGTTTTGATGAATTATGCCGATGCGTGGAATCCTGTGAAGTCGTCATTAATTTGGCGGGCGCTTCCATTAATAAACGTTGGACGGAGGCTTACAAACAAGAGTTGTATGATAGCCGTATTTGCGTGACCAGACAGTTGGTGCATGCCATAAACACGAGAAGCGTGAAACTTGAGTTGTTTATTTCGGCCTCCGCCGTAGGTTATTATCCGGCTTTCGGGGAATATGACGAGTATCATGATTGCCGGGGAATGGATTTTTTGGCCCGGTTGTGTGGGGCGTGGGAGGAGGAAGCGTCCGCATGCTCATCGGATGTGAGTCTTGTCATTACCCGTTTTGGTGTCGTATTGTCTGAGGATGGAGGGGCCTTGAAAGAGATGCTTCGTTTGCAACGCTTCTCACGGGTAAGTGTCGTGATCGGTAACGGGCAACAGCGTTTTCCATGGATCAGCCTGTTTGATCTATGCCGCTCTTTTGGGTATATCATACGGAATAGGCAGATGAGGGGTGTGGTAAATTTGGTTTCTCCAGACCTTATCACCCAAAAGCAGTTGGCTCATACGTTAGCGAGAGCGGATAAGATCCGTAGGATCATCCCTTTGCCTGAGTTCTTTTTTCGGCTGAAGTTTGGCGAGGGAGCGTCGTTCGTGACAAAAGGGCAAACCGTCCATCCCTCTAAATTACAGGAATCTGGGTTTACATACATTTATCTAACAATAGAGAAACTTATGAATATAACAGATCATCATACCGTACCGGAACTGGATGTTAAACGGTATATGGGGCGATGGTATGAAATCGCCCGTTATGAGAATCATTTTGAGAGAGGCATGACGGATGTGACGGCCACGTATACGTTGCTTCCGGACGGAAAGATCCGTGTGGAGAACGAAGGATATAAAGGCGGCGTTCACAAGAAAGCCACCGGTCGTGCGAAACAACCGGACCCTAAAAATAATCCCGGAAAATTGAAAGTGGCTTTCTTCTTATGGTTCTATGCGGATTATTATATCTTAGAACTTGATGCGGATTATCAATATGCGGTGATAGGAAGCAGCACGGATAAATACCTCTGGATCTTGAGCCGTGAGAGGAACTTACCGGAGGCGGTTCGGGAAGATTTACTGGGGAAGATAACGGAACGTGGATATGATATCTCTAAATTGATTTCATGAGCTGATGTATAAAGGGGTAAAGCCGTAGTGATTACGCCTTTGCCCCTTTTATTACTCATATTGGAAAACAATATTAACAGAGGCGATCTGAGAGAGTTCCTTTTGCTCACATGATAGGCTTTACGATTTCAATTTTAAGGCCAAGCGCATCAATAATACGGAAAAATAAACCAACTCCCGGTTCTATGATTCCTTTTTCAATTCTTGATATATAGGTCTTATTAGTTCCTACTTTTTCGGCCAACTCGGATTGTGTCATTTTCTCTTGCTTCCGTGCGTCACTAATAATTTGCCCCACACAATAAGAGTATGCTTCTTTGCGAAACTCCTCTCTTTCTGGTGAGCCAACCTTGCCGTATAATTTATCTAATACAGCGTCCATACTCCCGATCTTAGGATTTGCTTGCATAATATTCATTTTTTTTCCATAGTGCAAATATAAATTAAGTTTACATATATAACAACTTTAGATAGACTTTTCTTTTATGTTTTCAGTTGCTTTCCATCAGCAAAGGCATTTCCTACCTTTTCGCCCACTCTCAAATAGTCGTTGTTGAATGGATCAAAGATGATGGGAGCGGCTTTAGCTACATTCACCTTGCCGTTCTCATCAAGTACACGCTCGTCAACACTGACATTTACGATCTCGCCACGGAGTATGCAAGTATCCGGATCGTAATCTTTCAATTTACATTCGATAGCCACGGCCAATTCGTCGATCAACGGAGCATCTACGAAGTCTGATTTTGTAGCGTGAAATCCTGCTTTGGCAAACTTGTCGGTAACTTTATTGCCCGACACGATACCTACATAATCACAAGCTACGACATGATCGGCATCTGCCATGCTTACCGTGAAGGCTCTACGCTTCAGGATATTCTTAACTGTCTTGTGACCGGCGCTAAGACACATGCTGATCTCATTCATCTCACTGATACCGCCCCAAGCGGCGTTCATCGCGTCGGGAGTTCCATCTTCTCCATACGTGGCGATAATAAATACGGGTTGCGGATAGCTCAAAGGCTTCGCTCCAAAATTCTTTCTCATAATCATTTATTTTTTAGTCCAATTCTTGATATCTTCTTCTGTCGCTCCGTTCATCAACTTCCCTTTTTGCCAGTTCACATCCGGATAGGCTTTCCGCAATTCACTCTCTGCGTTCGAGATATTGCTACTGCCCGATGTGGCGAATGGGATAACGGTTTTACCCGAGAGATCGTATTTCTCCAAAAAGGTGTTGATGAGTCTTGGGGCTTGATTCCACCAGATGGGAAATCCTAGGTAAACGGTGTCATACTCCGTTAGGTTCTTCAAATCATCGATAATGGCCGGTCGTGATGTAGGATCGTCCATCTCTACGCTGCTGCGTGAGGATTTATCCCGCCAGTTCAGATCGGCGGAGGTATAGCTTTTCTCAGGTTGGATCTTGTGAAGATCACCGCTGACAATAGATGCGACTTGTTGGGCCGCTTTTTCAGTATTTCCCGTTGCCGAGAAGTAAGCCACTAAAACTTTTGTCCCTTCGGTAGCCTTTTGCGCATAAGAGGCGATACATACCATTGAGACCATGACCATGAATAATACGATTCGTTTCATACTTCTTGAATTTTTGTTGTTTTTATATTCATTACGAGAATGCTATGTATTTATGGCGATAAAGATAGGAGAGAAAAATGAAACAGTTTGTACCCAAATTACTGATATATCTGATATTTTTGGCGATACGATCCTTATCTTTGTAAGGCGATTAACTAAAAGAAGAAAATATCATGCTTGCGTACACTTATATTGAACAAGGGAAATTTGAATTGCGGGAGAAACCGATACCGGAAATACAGGATTCATGGGACGCTATCGTACGTGTGACTTTGGGTAGTATCTGTTCTAGCGATCTTCATATCAAACACGGTAGCGTACCACGTGCGGTACCCGGAATAACCGTTGGGCATGAGATGGTTGGTGTGGTGGAAAAGGTGGGTGCCGATGTTACTGTAGTCAAGCCGGGTGACAGGGTGACCGTGAATGTCGAGACCTTTTGCGGAGAGTGTTTCTTCTGCCGGCGTGGATATGTCAATAATTGTACCGATCCCAATGGCGGTTGGGCGTTGGGCTGTCGTATCGATGGGGGGCAGGCGGAGTATGTCCGGGTTCCTTATGCGGATCGAGGCTTGAATCATATCCCAGATACGGTCAGTGATGAGCAGGCTTTGCTGGTCGGTGATGTGTTAGCGACAGGTTTTTGGGCCGCTCGTATCTCGGAGATCTCAGAGGAGGATACGGTTCTCATTATTGGCGCTGGTCCTACGGGGATCTGTACTTTGTTGTGTGTGTTGTTGAAGAAGCCACGACGTATTATTGTTTGCGAGAAGTCTCCGGAAAGGGCCCGGTTCGTTCGCCAGCGTTATCCGGAAGTCTTGGTGACAGATCCCGAAAACTGTAAGGAATTTGTTCTTCGTAACAGCGATCATGGCGGTGCGGATGTCGTATTGGAGGTCGCGGGGAGTGAGGATACCTTCCGCTTGGCATGGGATTGTGCCCGTCCGAACGCCATTGTCACCATCGTAGCCCTCTATGATAAACCTCAGCTTCTTCCTTTGCAAGACATGTATGGCAAGAACTTGACGTTCAAGACTGGTGGGGTGGATGGCTGCGATTGCGCCGAGATTCTTAACCTAATAGAAGAAGGTAAGATAGACACGACGCCTCTTATTACCCATAAGTTTCCATTGAACGAGATTGAGGAGGCTTACCGTATCTTCGAAAACAGGTTGGATGGGGTTATAAAGGTGGCGATTGAGGGGAATTCATGATTACAATTGTATTCCATGTGGAAGAGAAGTAAGAAAACCTCATCAATGTCTTGCTTTTGCCGCATACACCTTGATTCTCTCCTCGCAGCATTGTCGTGCGATATCCCGGAGTAGCTCTACTTTGGGGATAAGCGCCTCGATATCTTCTTGAGTGATGCGGAAGTGTAAACTATAACGAGCCTGAACATATGCGTCCTGCAACAAATCGAAAAGTCGTTTTTCCTCTTCTGTATTCCGTGGAAAGGCTTTGGATGACTCTAGCGAATGCGTTTTAGCTCTGGCTGATAATTTTATCAAGCTGTGCTCTTTGGGGCTGTATAGTGTAAAAGTCAAGATGATACTGTTATAGTAATTTTCACAGGCTTGATGCAGATTGAAAGAAGCCATTTTATGTAGGCCTTGTTCATTATAAAATATGGCCCCTAAGAGAAACTCATTACCTCTTTCAAACCTTTCGTTGTAATACTCCTCCGCCAACTCTTTTATCTCCCGATAGTTCTGTTTACGGCGGCGGGCCAACTTATAACGGCCGCTGTTGTAAAGCATGATACCTTCTCGCTTGATATCGGTATAGAAATATCGGTTTTTATCGATGGCTTTATTCAAGTCGTCGATGCTTTCGTCTATAAATTGTACGGGAGTGGATTCGTTTCTGTTCATTCCTTTGTAGTAATTATCAGTGGCCTTGCTTAGGATATGGCTTATAACGTGTCTTTGGAAACGGGTATTGGTAACTACCAAGATATCATAATCGCTCATAAAACAGGTGCGAATACCATATTCAATACGTTGGTCGTAGTCAACATAGGTATTCCTAGCATAACTTCCGTATAGGATAATCATCTCGCAACCGGGAAGCACTTCCAGTACGCACTTTACAATTCTTCTGAGCTCATCCCGTTTCTGTTCGGGAAGGTAGTTGATGGATGTTTTCATTCTTCGTTTATCTATTGCTTATCATTTTGTTGAATTAAAAATAGCCAGTCCCTTTATCGTCAACAGATACTTTTGTCGAGGATGTTTGGGGCTATCCGGGTAGAGAGGGGTAACAAGGCCACTTTGAATAGCTGGAGTCAAATAGTTGGCAATAAAAGTGGGACGATGTTTTAACTCTATCTTTTCCATTATTACTTTCAATGAACATTGTTCTGTTCCGATAGCCTTTACGATAGCAAAAAGCGGTGTGCCGAGCTGTTCGGTTAGCTTGTTCGGTACTTGTTCGGTGCTTGTTCGGTCGACTTGTTCGGTTGGCTGCTGTAGGGTATTGATAATCATAGTTCTATTTTTCAACTCATTATTTTCTCCCATCATTAAGTTTCTGAAGAATGCAACCAAGAAACTCATATCCGGTTCAACGTCTTTTCGCACATTTCTATAATTCGCACGAACCAGCGCATTGCGAAAGTACCAAGAGTTGTCGGCAAACAGATCATTGTTCACGTCAAAACCGATGCTACGCAAATACTTTATGGCAAAGACAGCCGTAGTACGGGTGTTACCCTCCCCGAATGGATGAATCTGCCAGATGCCTGATATAAACTTAGCGATATGTACTACAATATCGTCCATAGACAAGCCTTTGAACGAGAAGTTCTTTTCCTGTTCCAAGTCATATTCCAAAGCCTTGTGTAAATCTTCGGAATTGACATAGAGCACTGTATCACCACGAAGTACCCACTCCTTCTTCGTAATATCATAGTTGCGAATCTTTCCGGCAAACTTAAAGATTCCTTCAAATAATCTACGGTGAATGGAGGTAAATCCTGTCACTGAAAAAGCAAACGATTGTTCATTTAAGATTCTTGCGATGTTAGCAGACACCTTATCGGCTTCTTCTGTTTCTTCATCTTTCAAAGTACGTACAGTCTTTGATTGGTAATATCCATTAATGAGTTTCTTTACTTCATCAATACTGATATCCCCCTCAATATGCTTTATAGCTGTATCTTTTAGATAATCGGATGTTCGCAAGCCATCCACAGCTTGTAAGCCAATGGCTGTTTTCCAAGCTGAAGCCTTTTCTCTTTTGTTAGGCTCACTACCACGGATGTATGATTCGAAATCTATGTCCATATTATTTGTTTAAATCCATGTAATAATTTGAGGCAACTATGCAGAATTCTATAATATAGCTATATCGTTTATTTTTATATACTTATATTTTAAGATTTATTCTAGTTGTTTCCTGTAAAC
>OGEB01001304.1_pt1 | contig 10481 bp, 7 predicted proteins | sample 1570541 | NCBI WGS metagenome assembly OGEB01 (sample SAMEA2581975, study PRJEB24529) | metagenome | biome: Human gut stool | place: China | collected 2011 | reverse complement strand
TTTAATATCATAAGCTCTCTCCTTTATATATAGGCATAGTAAGCCTAGTCTCAGATTTTACTTTTATATTTTATTATACACCATTTTCACAATTATGTATAGACAATAATTTTAGTATTTTGATTTATAACCGTTTTTTCCTTAGGGAACTGTTTAACCACAGTTTTTCCCTCACCTACAACCTGTAAATTTATATTGTTTTTTGTCAATTCCTGTCTTAATTTGTCTACATTTTGTCCTACATAATTTTCAACAGTAAATGTACCTATGCCTTTCATTTTTTGCTCATTTTCATTGTATATAGGTTCTATACCTAAATATGGCAAAGAGTTGGCAAGTATTTCTTTCATTACCGGACCTGCCACCTGTCCTCCATAGTATACCCCCTTTGGTTCATCAATAAGCACCAATGTAATTACCTGTGGTTTTTCAGCCGGAGCAAAGGCACAAAAACTGGCTATATACTTGCCTGAGCGTCTTGGTAATTTTTCACTTGTGGCAGTCTTTCCACCTATTCTAAAGCCGGGAATATAAGCCTTATTTCCTGTGCCTATTTCTACTACACTTTCAAGAATAGTTCTCATAGTGTCAGAGGTTTCTTTTGATAAAATCTGTGTTCCATTTCCATATTCAAACTCTTTCACAATATTTCCTTTTTCATCACTTAAAGCCTTAGCAACATGAGGTGTAACCAATCTACCACCATTTATAGATGCCGAAATAGCTCTTATAAGCTGTATTGGCGTAATCTGCAAGGACTGACCAAAGCCCATTGTGGCAAGTTCTACCGGTCCTATTTTATCCTTTTTGTACATAATACCAACAGCCTCACCAGGCAAATCTACACCAGTTTTTCTATCAAAGCCAAATTTAATAAGAAAATCATAAAATTGAGAACTTCCCAATCTTTCTGCTACGTCCATAAAAACAGGGTTACAACTGTTCTGTACCCCTTGTACAAAGGTTTCTGAACCATGACTTCTGGGAGAACGCCAACACTTGATATATCTACCACCTACTGTTCTGCCACCACCACAGTTAAAAGTATCATCCGGCTTTACAACTCCAGCCTGTAAACCGGCCGATGATGTAATAACCTTAAATGTAGACCCCGGTTCATAGGTATCATTAATATTGAAATTTCTCCACATTTGATTTAAGGCATAGTTTTTGTCCTTTACTTCTTCCGTAGTATTTAATTTATATGGTTCGTTTAAATTAAAATCAGGTTTACAAGCCATAGCCAATATTTCCCCATTTTGTGGATTCATCATTATTACAGAACCTCTTTTTGCATTTTTACCTATAACAGCCTTTTCCAAAGTCTGTTCTGCATACTGCTGTAAATTAATATCTAAAGTCGTAACTAAATTATAACCCTCTTTTGCCGGCTTTCTATCCTGTTCACTATTTTTTAACTCATCACCTCTACCGTCTGTCTGAGTTAGTATCTTTCCCTTTTCACCCTTTAAATATTGTTCATACTTAGCCTCAAGACCAATGATACCTTGATTATCCTTTCCTACAAAACCAATGACGTGGGAAGCTAAATTATTAAAGGGATAAATCCTCTGTATATCCTCATCTACAACAACACCTTTTAAATTAAGGTCTGATATTTCCTTGCCCTTAGCCTTATCTACTTTTGTTTTTATACGCATTAAGGCAACTCTTTTGTTTATTTTTTCAAGAGTTTCTGTATAATCTAAGTCCAGTTTTTCTGAAAGTATCTTTGCAACCTTTTCAGGTTCTTTAACCTGTGCGTGAATAACGCTTATAGCAGAAACACTTTTAGATGTTGCAATAGGCGTATTGTTTCTATCTAATATTTGTCCCCTGACTGGGGAAATAAGTCTGTCCCTTGTCTGTTGTTCAAAAGCCAATTTCTGATAAAAAGGTCCTTTAAAATATTGTATGTAAAAAATTCTAAAAATAAGGCATAAAAGCAAAAATTCAAATACAAAAAGCATAAAAGCTAATCTGCGCCTTGATTTTAAGGTCACTCTCTCCATAATATCACCTGTATTTCTTTATATATTATATTATGAAAAAGGTATGTTAATAACAAAAAAGGTAGGCTATTCGCCTACCTTGATATATCTCTACACAAAATCCACAAAAACTGTATTTGCCAAATCTAAACCTTTTCTTGTAAGTCTTATATTATCTCCACACTTTTCCAATAGCCCGTCTAAAATATGGGTATTTATTGCTTTTCCGTAAATATCATATATATTTTCATCATAAAGTTTTCGGAAATCATTTATATTAATGCCCTCATTTCTTCTAAGACCTAAAAACATAAATTCGGAATAAATATCCTCTTTTGTAAGTTCTTCGTCCTCCACTACATAAGTGCCGGCAATATAGTCATTCATATTTTCAGTATTTTTAAGTCGATGATTATTCACAAGGCTTGATGCACCAAGTCCAAAGCCCTTATAATCTCCCCTTATCCAATACACATTGTTATGAACTGACTCTTTTCCCTCTTTTGCAAAATTGGAAATTTCATATTGATGAAAACCTTTTTCTTTTAGAAAATCCTGTGCAAAATGGTACATTTCTCTATCCTGTATCTCATTAGGCAGGTTTAAGTCCATATCGTAAAAAGGTGTACCTTCTTCAATAATAAGACTATAAGCCGAAATATGTTGAGGCTCTAAAGCACATACATTTTCAAGACTTTCTTTCCATTCCTCAAAAGTTTGGTCCGGCAAGTCAAACATCAAATCCACATTTATATTGTCAAAACCTGCTTTTCTAGCCATAGTATAGGAATGTAAAAACTCCTCAACAGTATGAATTCTGCCCAATTTTTTCAAGTGATGATTTTGCCAAGCCTGTAAACCCATACTTATTCTGTTAATACCAAAGGTCTTGTAAGCCTTTAATTTTTCTTCTGTCAATGTACCGGGGTTTGCTTCTATTGTAATTTCGCAGTTTTTATCAAAAGTAAACTTTTCAAGGGCAGTAAAAATCTGCCCTATTAAACTACTTTCAATAACTGACGGTGTACCCCCACCAATAAAGACACTTTTTACAACATTGTCAGTTTCAAAAGTCTTTATTTCTCTGACAAGAGAATTAATATACTCCTGTCTACATTCCATATTTGGAAAGCTGAGGAAATCACAGTATTTACACTTGCTTACGCAAAAAGGTATGTGTATATATAATGCTATTTTATTATTCATCATCAAGTTTGAGAACGGACATAAATGCTGCCTGTGGAACTTCTACACTACCAACCTGACGCATTCTCTTTTTACCTTCCTTCTGCTTTTCAAGAAGTTTCTTCTTACGAGAAATATCGCCACCGTAACACTTAGCAAGTACGTCTTTTCTATATGCTGAAATAGTTTCCCTTGCAATTACCTTATTACCAATGGCTGCCTGAATAGGAATTTCAAACTGATGTCTTGGAATTTCCTTCTTTAACTTTTCAGCCATTTTTCTACCCTTTTCTGCTGCACTATCTTCGTGAACAATAAAGCTAAGGGCATCTACAACTTCTCTATTTACAAGCATATCAAGTTTAACAAGTTTACTTTCTCTGTATCCGATTAATTCGTAGTCAAAACTTGCGTAACCTCTTGAACGAGATTTAAGAACGTCAAAGAAATCGTATATAATTTCATTTAATGGTAATTTATAATTAAGTACGGCTCTTGTAGACTCAATATATTCCATACCTAAATATTCGCCACGTCTTTGCTGGCAAAGTTCCATAATTGTACCAATGTACTCTGTTGGAAGTATAATTTCAGCCTTTACAATAGGTTCTTCCATTTTTACGATGGTAATTTATACTGGTAGATCACGATTATTATATGATTCGAAGTTATTTCCGTCTGTTAAATAAACCTTATAAATAACAGATGGAGCAGTTGTAACCAAATCAAGGTTATATTCTCTTTCCAATCTTTCCTGAATAATTTCTAAATGTAATAAACCTAAGAAACCACAACGGAAACCAAAACCTAAGGCTACAGAAGTTTCTGCTTCGAAATTAAGAGCTGCATCATTTAACTGTAACTTTTCAAGAGCATCTCTTAAATCCTGATATCTTGAACCGTCTGCTGGGAATATACCACAGTAAACCATTGAATTTACTTTCTTATAACCCGGTAAAGCCTCTTTAACAGGGTTATTTGCAAGAGTTACAGTATCACCGGTATGAGTATCTCTTACGTTTTTGATACTTGCTGTTAAGTAACCTACATCACCGGCCTGTAATTTTTCAGTAGGAATAAACTGACCTGCACCAAAAGCACCAACTTCAACAACATCAAATTCCTTGTTAGTTGCCATAAAGCGAACTCTATCGCCCTTCTTTACAGTACCGTCAAAGACACGCATAAATACTATAACGCCCTTATAGCTATCATAAAAGCTATCGAAAATAAGAGCCTTTAAAGGAGCATTTTCATCGCCCTCCGGAGCAGGAATATCTTCAATAATCTTTTTAAATACTTGGTCAATATTAATATCAGCCTTTGCTGAAATAAGAGGAGCATCTTCTGCATCAAGACCAATAACGTCTTCAATTTCAGCCTTTACTCTGTCTGGGTCAGCACTAGGTAAATCAATTTTGTTAATAACCGGCACTACTTCAAGGTCATTATCTAAAGCAAGATAAACATTTGCCAAAGTCTGTGCCTCTACACCCTGTGCAGCATCTACTACAAGTATAGCACCGTCACAAGCTGCCAAACTTCTTGATACTTCATAGTTAAAGTCAACGTGTCCCGGAGTATCAATTAAGTTAAGTGTATATTCCTGTCCGTCTTCTGCCTTATAAATAAGACGAACAGCCTGTGCCTTAATTGTAATACCTCTTTCTCTTTCAAGGTCCATATTATCAAGAACCTGTGCCTGCATTTCTCTTTCTGTCAAAAGACCGGAACGCTGTATAAGTCTATCAGCTAATGTAGACTTACCGTGGTCAATATGGGCTACAATACTAAAGTTTCTAATTCTCGATTGTCTATCAGAACTCATTTATATTCTCCTTACTAAATTTCTCTATACATATTTGCCCATTATTATAACATATTAACCACCTTAAAAGCAATTAATATGAAAAAAGTTTTCAAACTTTGTAAAAATATTTATATAAAGCTATTGACAAATTATATTTATAGTGGTACAATGTATTTACAAACGGAGGTGAAGGTATGGCAAACAGTGTATACAGCATAGTTCTCAATGATGCTGTTGTTGAGGCAATAGACCGACTAGCTTACCAAAATGGTACAAACAGGTCTAGTATGATTAATAGAATATTGGCAGAAAGAGTGTCATACACAACTCCTGAACAGAGAATAAGGAATATTTTAGGCTATGTAGAAAAGAGCCTTGATTCCACAGAACTGTTTCAGATTTTAATGAATACGGGAGATTCCTCCCTTAACATTAAAAGCCCTTTTAAATACAAATACAACCCTAGTGTTAAGTACCAAGTCGTCCTTAACAAAGGTGGAAGTAATAAAAAAGGCGAATTGAGAGTGACAATGCGAACTCAGAACTCCACCCTTTTAGAGGAATTGGATAAATTCCTTAATGTATGGAGTGCCATAGAACTTAAATACCTTGACGGGAAAATGCCTTGCGAATTGTCTTTCACAATTTCCAAAGGTAAATATGTTCGTGAGTTATATCTGCCAACTGACCAATATGATGAAAATACCATTGGCAGTTTAATAACAGCATATATTGAAAACTTTGACAGTGTAATGAAATTTTATTTTGATACCAATGATTCGGCAAAAGCCGAAAAAATGTATCTTAAAAATCTTGAAAAAGCAGACTATATTATTTAGGGGGTTTGTTTATGAATTTAGAGAAATTTACACAAAAATCATTAGAGGCTTTACAGCTTGCCCAAAGTCTTGCTGCAGAGCATAACAACACCCAAATAGAAGAATGTCATCTTTTATATGCAGTAATTGCTCAAGACGGTGGCATTGGTGCAGAAATATTCAGAAAAATGGGTGTTGATGTAAATCAGCTTGCTTTTGATGTGAAACAGGCAGTTTCTTCTCTCCCTGGCGTTACCGGTTCAGGTGTAGAACAGGGAAAAATATATATTTCAGCTGATGTAAACACAGTTCTTGCAAAGGCTGAAAGTATTGCATCTTCTATGAAAGATGAATATGTAAGTACAGAACACATTATTCAGGCTATTATTGAAAGTCCTGATACAAAAGTAAGTGGAATATTAAAGAAACACAATATCAGAAAGCCAGAATTTTTAAAGGCTATGAAAGAGATTAGAGGTAATACTAGAGTGACAACAGACAGACCAGAATCAACTTATGAAGCTCTTACAAAATATGGTCAGGACCTTGTTTCTCAGGCTGAAAAAGGTAAACTTGACCCTGTTATTGGTAGAGATACAGAAATTAGAAATGTAATTAGAATACTTTCAAGAAAAACTAAAAACAACCCTGTTCTTATTGGTGAACCCGGTGTTGGTAAAACAGCAATCGTTGAAGGTCTTGCAATGAGAATTGTAAAAGGCGATGTACCGGACAACTTAAAGGACAGAAGAATTTTCTCACTTGATATGGGTGCATTGATTGCTGGTGCTAAGTACCAAGGTGAATTTGAAGAAAGATTAAAAGCCGTTCTTCAGGAAATTAAGAAATCAGACGGCAAGATTATTATGTTCATTGATGAGTTACACACTATTGTAGGTGCTGGTAAGGGTCAAGGTGCTATGGACGCCGGTAACTTGTTAAAACCTATGCTTGCAAGAGGTGAGCTCCACTGTATCGGTGCTACAACACTTAATGAATACAGACAGTACATTGAAAAAGATGCAGCCCTTGAAAGACGTTTCCAGCCTGTTATGGTAAATGAGCCTACAGTTGAGGATACGATTACTATTTTAAGAGGCTTAAAGGAAAGATACGAGCTTTACCACAATGTAACTATTCAGGATAACGCCATTATAGCAGCTGCTACACTTTCTGACAGATACATTACTGACAGATTTCTTCCTGATAAGGCTATTGACCTTATTGATGAGGCTTGTGCTACTATAAAGACAGAAATGAATTCTATGCCAACTGAATTGGATGAAATTAATCGTAAGATTATGCAGCTCCAAATTGAGGAAATGGCACTTAAGAAAGAAGACGACAAGCTTTCTAAGGAAAGACTTGAAAAAATCCGTAAGGAACTTTCTGAACATCGTGAGGAATTTAATGCTTTAAAAGCTAAATGGGAAAACGAAAAGAAAGACATTGATAGCGTTTCTGAAATTAAGCAGAAGATTGATGACATTAATCATCAGATTGAAATTGCTCAGAGAAATTCTGACTATGCAAAAGCTAGTAAACTTATGTATGAAGAATTACCTAAATTAAAGGCTCAGCTTGAAAATGCTAATGAATCAGCTGAAGACAAGGACAACAAACTTCTCCGTACAAAAGTTACAGAAGAAGAAATAGCTATGATTGTTGGTCGTTGGACTGGTATTCCTGTTTCTAAGCTTATGGAAAGCGAAAGAAAGAAACTTCTTGACCTTGATAAAATTCTCCACAAGAGAGTTATTGGTCAAGACGAGGCAGTTCAGACAGTTACTGATGCCATTATTCGTTCAAGAGCCGGTATACAGGACCCTAACAGACCAATAGGTTCATTCTTATTCTTAGGTCCTACTGGTGTAGGTAAAACAGAGCTTGCAAAAGCCCTTGCTGAGGCACTTTTTGATGATGAGAGAAACATTGTCAGAATTGATATGAGTGAATATATGGAGAAATATTCTGTGAGCCGTCTTGTGGGAGCTCCTCCAGGATATGTAGGCTATGAAGAAGGTGGTCAGCTTACAGAAGCTGTAAGAAGAAAACCATATTCAGTAGTCCTCTTTGATGAAATTGAAAAGGCTCACCCAGACGTTTTCAATATACTTTTACAGGTACTTGATGACGGTAGAATTACTGATTCACAGGGCAGAACTGTAGACTTTAAGAACACAATTATTATCCTTACTTCTAACTTAGGTTCTAGCTTTATACTTGACGGTATTCAGCCAGACAACACTATTAGCGAAGAAGCTAGAGAACAGGTTAGTAACTTACTTAAATCCCAGTTCAGACCAGAATTCCTTAACAGAATTGATGAGATTGTATTCTACAAACCATTAGCTAAAACTGAAATTACTAGCATTGTTGACCTTATGCTCCACTCTCTTGAAAATAGACTTGCCGACAAGCAACTTAAACTTGAGGTAACTCCTAGTGCTAAGGACTTCATTATAGACAGTGGTTATGACCCTGTTTACGGTGCAAGACCTTTAAAGAGATTTATACAGAGCCATATTGAAACACTTGTTGGTAGAATGATAATTGCAGAAGACCTTGCCCCAGATACTACAATCGTTGTAGATTATGACGGCAATAAGTTGGTTGCAAGTAGTAAGTAAGAAGTCAGGACTATCTAAAAAGTCTTGGTTTAAATAAATTCTCCTTAATAGATAAGGCGTGGATTGATTTCCACGCCTTATTTTTTTACTTCATATTTCATTCTTCTAAAACATTCCTTAATTCATCCATACTTGTATATCCCTTTACACTATCATCATTTGCAATAGCTCTACCTTCGGCTATAGCCTTTGCTGTAATGTCATTAGGTGTATTTAAACTTACTTTAAAAGGAATACCATTACTTCTTATAGCCTGTCTTAGAAAAATATTTATGGCAGTAGTCATATTCATTCCTAATTCATTAAATATTTTTTCAGCAACATCTTTAATATCTTTATCTGTGCGAATATTCAAATTTGTAGCAGCCATAATCACACCTCCTAATATATTATATGTTTAAAACACCATAAAAGTCTATACAATGTCAATATATTGTCAACATATTTACAGTCAATCTACTTTTCCAAATAAATATCTTTTCTAAATTCTTTCACTACCATAACTGCACAAATTACTCCAGCAAAGAAATCGGCAATAGGTCCTGAATACATTACACCGTCTATGCCTATGAACAATGGAATTACTATAAGTAAAGGCAAAAGGAAAATAATCTGTCTTGTAAGAGATAGGAATGTACCTATCTTTGGTTTACCTATTGATGTAAAGAAATTTGAAGTTATTGGTTGCATAAAGTTTATAAAAGTAAAGAACAAGAATATATGGAAATAATTAATTGCAAATGTATAGTATTCCTCTGAACCATCTCCGAAAATAGATATAATCTGGCGAGGTGCTAACTGGAAAAGCAAAAATGCCACAATAGCCAAAGCAAAACCACATTTTATAGCAAATGTATAAGCTGTTTTAACCCTTTTATATTTTTTTGCACCATAATTAAAACTGGTTATAGGCTGAAGTCCTTGTGATATGCCAATAACAAAGGACATAAACACCTGATTTACCTTTGTTATAATACCTGCACAAGCAATAGGAACAGCCTCTCCATAAACAGAAATTGAACCATAGTATTTCAACGACTTATTCATAACTATTTGTACAACCATCATAGCCAACTGGTTACTGAAAGGAGCAGTTCCAAGAGAAATTATCCTAGAAATTATCTTTTTTCTAACTCTTAAATTTTCCTTGCCTATTACTACTGTTTTACAATGGCTTAAACACCATATTACCATTATGGCTGACAATACCTGACCTATAATTGTTGCAAGAGCCGCCCCTCTCATTCCCATATTGAGTCCAAAAACAAAAAGAGCATCTAAAAATGTATTTAAGATTGCACCAGTTAAATTGCAAACCATACTTACATTTGGTCTACCGTCTGCACGAATTAAATGCCCTCCACCTGTTGTCAATATAAGAAACGGAAAACCAAAGGCAATAATTCCTGTATAAGTTTTAGCATAATCCAAAACATTATTGGGAGAACCAAAGAAACGCAATAAAGGTTCAAGAAACATTAATGTAATTACACATAAAACTACTCCACAGCTAAAAAGCATAATAGCTGAATTACCCAAATAGTAAACAGCCTTTTTCTTTTCGCCTGCACCCATAGAAATGTTAAAAGCTGATGCTCCACCTATACCAAACAAAAGTGCAATAGCAACACAGGATATAGACAAGGGAAACGAAATATTTGTAGCTGCATTACCCAACTCTCCAACACTATGACCAATGAAAAACTGGTCAACTATGTTATAAAGAGAACCCACCAACATAGCTATAATACTGGGAACTGCAAATTGAAAAAGTAACCTCTTTTCTGATTTATAGTCTAAGGGATTTTTCATTTGTTTTTCTTCTGTTGTATTCATATTTCCTCCTTTATATTTTCAATAGCCATTGATAAAAGTCTTTTAAGCTCTTTTTTCTCTTTATCAGACATATTTTTTGTAACAATACTATTCCATTTTTCTATAGATTTTTTTATGGGTTCAATAGCCTGTTTTCCCTTTTTTGTTAAAAAAACTCTGTTGCACCTTTTATCTACTTTATCTCTATTTTTCTCAATTAATCCCTTATCTA
>OGEB01001303.1_pt1 | contig 10485 bp, 9 predicted proteins | sample 1570541 | NCBI WGS metagenome assembly OGEB01 (sample SAMEA2581975, study PRJEB24529) | metagenome | biome: Human gut stool | place: China | collected 2011 | reverse complement strand
ACCAGCCTGATTTCCTCCAACTCCATTTGCTTGATCAGGTGGAAGTACTTTGATAGTCACCGTATTGGAAGAGAGGGAATGTCCATCGGCAACGATTGTTGCTGCCGGAATGGTATAGGTTCCTTCTTTATCGGCCATCAATATATAGGTATAAGTAACTGAGCTGGTTGAAGTTACATTACCATTAATGATTTGTGTACTGCTTTGTCGAGAAGCTGTTGGACCCATCAACACTTCAAACCCTTTTATACTTGGGACCCGGAAGTCTCTCACCTTCTGTGTGTTTACCGTATAAGTCAATCGGAATTGATCACCGCTTACTACCACATCAGGCGCTACAGCTGTCAGCGTTGGAGTCCCGTCCGCCCATGCTCTCAGCACCGTAGTTATTAATATGAATAAGAGAATTACTTTCCTCATTTTTCTATTTAGTTATTTTAGTCGTCAAAATTAAACAATTACCAGTCTTTATCCAATTTCTTTCCTCGAATTTGCATTTGTTTTTTCACTTTATCCTGCACATTCTTTTCATCTTGCATCACCGCATTCAACAATTGCTGAGCATTTTCTTTGGACATTTCATCCTTATTCTGCTGCTGTTGCTGATTTTGATTCTGTTGTTGATCTTTCTTATCTTGATTTTTCTGATCTTTGTTTTGCTCTTTCTGTTCGTCTTTCTGATCCTGTTTTTGGTCTTTATTCTGATTTTGATTTTGTTGGTTTTGTTGTTGGTCTTTCAGCAATTTCTGTGCTAAAGCAAGATTGTAACGTGTTTCGTTGTCTTTCGGGTTATTGCGTAAAGACTCCTTGTAAGCCTCGATGCATTGTGGATATTGTTTAGAAGCCTGAAGGATAACACCCATATTGTGATAAATCTGGGCTAGTTTATCTTTTTCTTTTTCTACCTTTGAAGCCGATTCAAATTGTTCCATTGCTTCTTTTGCTTTTTGCTGCATCAGAAGCGAATTGCCCAGGTTGAACATAGCATCTGTCGACTTCGGGTTCACTTCCAGTGCTTTGCGATAATCCACCTCTGCTTTGACAAACAAGCTGTCGTTATATAACTTGTTTCCGCTACGCAGATAATCTCTATCCGACTTTTGGGCAAAGGCACTCCCTCCTGCTACAAGCAAGAATAACAGGGTGATATAGGTTTTCTGTAACATAAGCATTTATTTAAATAGTCTCACATTTTTGAAAAGCGGATTCTTTCGTTCCAAAATAAGCATTTCTACAATCAGCAGGATGAGTATCAACCATGCCAATGCTTGGAATTGTTCATCAAATTCGGTATAAACCTGACTCTCCACATCAGCTTTCGACAGTTTGGCTATCTCGTTGTTCAGTATCTTCTCTGCTGAGTTGGAATTATCCACACGGATGTACATTCCATTGCCGGCTTTGGCTATTTCCTGACACATTTGTTCGTTCAAACGAGTTACAATGACGTTTCCATCTTTATCACGGCGATAATCGTTACTGCCTCTTTCCGAAGGAATCGGGGAACCGTCAGGCGAGCCGATACCTAATACAAATACTTGCATACCTTTTTCGGCTGCTTCCTTTGCAGCTTCTACAGCACCGCCTTCGTGGTTTTCACCATCGGTAATGACTATGATAGCACGTCCTACACCTTCCTGTGGAGTGAAGCTTTTCATAGCCAAACGAATAGCTGCTCCAATATCTGTACCCTGTGTAGTTATCAGCGAAGGATTGATAGTCTCCAAGAACATTTTGGCAGATACGTAGTCGCTTGTGATAGGTAATTGTGTGAATGCATCTCCGGCAAATACGATTAAACCTACTTTATCATTGTTGAACGTATCTACTAATCTGGAAATAAGCTTTTTTGCTTTGTCCAAACGACTGGGAGTCACGTCTTCTGCTAACATTGAGTTGGAAATATCCAATGCAATGACTGCTTCTACCCCACTACGTTTTACCGTTTCCATTTTGGAACCAAATTGTGGGCGTGCTAACATTAGGATTACTAATGTGAGTGCAGCAAAAATCAGCCAGAATTTAATGTCGGGGCGATATTTGGAAATAGTCGGCATTAAATGTTTGAGTAATGTCGGATCACCATACTTGCGAATGTTTTGTCGGCGGCGGTAATTAGAATATAAGTACAGCGCTACTACAAAGGGCAATATGATGAGTAAATATAAAAAGTTCGGGTCTGCAAATCGAAACATAACTTCTTGTTTTTAAGGTATTTTCTTTAACACTGAGTTGCGTAATAAAATTTCAAGCAGGATACAGAAGAAAGCAATCCAGGCAAATATTTGGTATTCTTCTTCTCGTTTGCTGAACTCTTTTACATTCAACTTCGTTTTTTCCAGTTTGTCAATTTCCTGATAAACTTCCTTTAATTTAGAATTACTGGTAGCGCGGAAATAGTTTCCATTTGTTGCTCCGACAATTTCAGTCAAAGTTTTCTCGTCAATTTCCACAGGAGTATTTATATATTGTGTTCCTGCGTATGTTTGCACCGGATAAGGAGCTGTTCCGTTAGTACCCACTCCGATAGTGTAAACTCTGATACCAAATTTCTTGGCAATTTCAGCAGCGGTCATTGGAGAAATATCTCCACGATTGTTACTACCGTCTGTCAGCAGAATAATCACTTTAGACTTTGCCTTACTGTCTTTCAGTCGGGTTACCGCATTAGCGATACCCATGCCGATGGCGGTACCATCTTCTATCAGTCCACGTTGGGCAATGTCACCCTTAATGCCATTAAAAAGATTCAGTAACACACCATGGTCTACTGTCAACGGACATTGGGTGAAACTTTCACCGGCAAAGATGGTCAGACCGATATTGTCGTTCGGCCGACCGTTGATGAACTCAGATGCCACTTGCTTGGCAGCCTCCAATCGATTAGGTTTCAAATCTTCGGCCAGCATACTGGTGGAAACGTCTACCGCCAGCATGATGTCGATACCTTCTATTTCGGTATTCTGCCAGTTGTCGGTGGTCTGCGGACGCGCCAAAATGAGAATTACCATGACGATGGCCACCGTTCGGAGCACAAACGGGGCATGCAGCAGGTAGATTTTCCAGCTTCGGGATACCTTCATATACATGCGGGTGGTAGAGACCTGAAGTGTGGGCTCAGTCTTTTGCCTCCTCATCACATACCATATTATATAAGGTATGAGCAATACCAGCAGAAATAGATATTCAATATTTGCAAAAATCATTGTTTCTAGTATTTATGAGTTAAAACCAAAGATTGTATATGCCGCGAAGCACTTGGTAGAGAATCACTGCGATAGCAATGACAATCACTCCTATGCTACCCAACAAAATAATCCTTCCTTGCTTTGAACGCTTTTCTTCTACGGTGATTTCCGTAGGTTCAGGCTTGGCATTCGGATCCGCTTCCACCTTGGTGTTATTAATAAATTCTACTGCATTGACCAAGTTCATATCGTTCTCATTCATCAGCGGTGAATGCTTGGCAAATTTCACAAGATCGGCAGTTTGGAACAGAAACATCAAATCTTTAATAGATTCTTTGTCGCTGATATCCTGTAACTTATCAATAATTTCAGAAGAAGTCATCTCCATTGCATTAAATCCGAAACGTTCTGCCATATAATTGCGAAGTACATCGGTCAGTTCGGTATAATACTCCTTCGGGTCGGTGTTGCGCAACGTTTTGTCACCCTTGATGCGCTCTATTTCCTGCAAGGCTTGTTGGTGGGGCGGTAATTTCGGTTCCACCTTAATCTTCTTGATAATAGGCTTGTTATCTTTATATCTTATATATAAATAATAACTCAATCCTGCCAATGCCAACATCAGTAGCGTGAGCCATACGATAGCAGAGACATCTTCCCAGGTAATAGGAACTTCGCGTACTGTTTTCGGTCCGAAGAATTGTTCCGGATGAAGCGTATCCACTGGGATGGAATAAACCTTCAATGCCAATGCCTTTGAACGGTAAGCCTGATTGTTAACCAATATTTCGAGAGGTGGAAGATAATAAAGTGCTGAATCGAAAGAAGTAATCGTATACTCTTGTTTGATGAGCATCCGCCGTCCATCGTTTAGCATTTGGGTGTCAGGCTTGGCGATATCAAGAATCTCCACTCCCCTTACGATAGTATCGCGCAAAGCTGGGAGTGTCAATTTTTGATTGGCATCCATACTGACTTCCAACTTTATTTTGGCCTGCTCGCCGATAAGAAGTTGCAGGGAGTCGATGCTTGCATCCACTGTAACCTGTTGCGCTTTTGCCTGATGTGCTGTCAGCAGTATCGTAGCACAAGCCAATATTTTCAAGAACTTTTTGCTAGTATGTATTATCTTCATGTTCATTAGTTTCGTTTAGCAAATAAGTTAAGCAACGCTTTTACATAATCCTGATCGGTGCGGATAGACACAGAGTCTACATTACTTTTCGTAAAGGTTTCGTTCAGCATGCCCTGACGTTGCAGCCACCATTCGTTGTGCGCGCGTCGTAAGGCGCGTGATGAGGTGTCAATCCACTGTTCGTGACCTGTTTCGGCATCGCGCACCTTCATCAACCCCACATTGGGGAGATCAGTGATACGGCGGTCGTACACCTGAATGGCAACAATGTCATGCTTGCGGTTGGCAATGGTCAATGCATTGCGGAAATCTTTTTCATCGATAAAGTCGCTCAGCATAAAGGCGGTGCAACGCTTTTTTATCACGTTGGTGAGATATTCCACTGCCATTTGAATGTCTGTACGCTTACTTTCGGGCTTGAAGTCAAGCAGTTCGCGGATAATATACAAGATATGTTTACGTCCTTTTTTGGGCGGAATGAATTTTTCAATCCGGTCCGAAAAGAAAATGACACCGATTTTATCGTTGTTTTGAATGGCGGAGAATGCAAGTGTGGAGGCAATCTCGGTCACCATATCCTTCTTCATCTGTTTCACCGTACCGAAATCCAAGCTGTTTGAGACATCAATCAAAAGCATAACCGTCAGTTCGCGTTCTTCTTCAAACACCTTTACAAAGGGTTTGTTGTAACGTGCGGTTACGTTCCAGTCTATATCTCGTACATCGTCACCATATTGATACTCACGTACTTCCGAAAACGACATTCCTTTGCCTTTGAAGGCTGAATGATACTGCCCGGCAAAGATGTTGTTTGAAAGGCCGCGTGTCTTGATTTCAATTTGGCGAACCCGTTTTAATAAATCACTTGTTTCCATACTGTTTCGTACTAAATTTATACTACTTATGCATCAGCGGGAGCGTATAAAGACTCTCGCCATTGGTGGGATGGGGACGGTTAACGGCTGCACTATACAGATAGATTACGCCATATAGCCCGTACGGAAGTACCATAAGACGTGATTGAACTTCATCCACATTTCGTTTTCCCGACAGAAAAATTCGGGCAGAGGTGTTGCTTAAGGCACTTCTACCTTGTTCAGAATCTTACTGATAATTTCGTCAGAAGTCATGTTGCTGGCTTCCGCCTCATAAGTCAGACCAATGCGGTGGCGGAGTACATCATGCGCAACGGCACGCACATCTTCGGGAATCACGTAACCACGGCGCTTGATGAATGCATAGCTGCGTGCAGCCAAAGCCAAGTTGATGGAAGCACGTGGTGAACCACCGAAACCAATCATGTCTTTCAGTTCCTTCAAATCATATTTTTCAGGATAGCGGGTTGCGAATACGATATCGGCAATGTATTGCTCAATCTTTTCGTCCAAGTATACTTTCCGAACGACTTTGCGGGCTTCCATAATATCTTCCGACTTCAAAATAGGACGAACTTCAATCTTTTCACCGCTGATGTTTTGACGGATAATTTTCTTTTCTTCTTCCAATTTTGGATAGTCGATAATGACTTTCAGCATAAAACGGTCTACTTGCGCTTCGGGCAATGGATAAGTACCTTCTTGCTCAATCGGATTTTGGGTAGCCATTACTAAAAATGGTTCGGGCAACAGAAATGTTTCTTTGCTCAGTGTGACCTGACGTTCCTGCATGGCTTCCAGCAAAGCACTCTGTACCTTGGCCGGAGCACGGTTGATTTCATCGGCCAATACGAAATTGGCGAAAATCGGTCCTTTCTTAGCGATGAATTTCTCATCTTTCTGACTATAAATCATGGTACCGATAACGTCGGCTGGAAGTAAGTCCGGAGTAAACTGGATTCGGCTGTACTTGGCATCTATCAATGATGCAAGAGTCTTGATTGCTAATGTTTTTGCCAATCCCGGAACACCCTCTAACAGAATGTGACCATCGGACAACAAACCGATAAGTAAAGATTCTACCAAATGTTTTTGACCTACGATGACCTGATCCATACCGGTCATCAAATTGGTTACAAACGCACTTTGTCTTTCAATTTGTTCGTTTAGTGCACGAATATCAATTGCTTCAGCCATAATTTTGTTATTTAGTTATTTCTTTTTTAATCAGTATAACGGCCTTGTGACGGCCTTGTTCAATTAATGCAGCCAAAATTACGGTAATTAATTAACTGAGGCAACTATTTTTTATTAAAAAAGTGAAGCGTATCTCTACTTTTAAAGGATATTGGGCTAAAGAATTTTAAAATGAAAATTAGCGGTGGTTTATTGCTTCTTCGGAGCTAGTTCCGGGATACGCAATGTTGTTCCAATGGGAACTCTGTCAGCATCTTTGATTACGTTTTTGTTATGCCTTACAATATATGGCCACAATTTCTTTGTTCCATAAAATTTCAATGCTAATTTTATGAGACTTTCTCCTTCTTGAAGAGTATAGTTGACCTTAGTGCCTACAATATCATATTCCACGGTATCGGCCAATGTTACTTTGGCTATCTCTTGATTGGCAGCTGACTGTACGGAGGGGCTTTTCGGTTTTGTCGGTTGCTTTTGCAAAGGAGTTTCCGCCGGTTGTGATTGAATTGGCTCTCTTGTCTGCAAATTACTTCCCGAAACGGTATCCTGTTGCTGTAGAGTAACAGAATCGTTTGGCATTTCTTTCACAGTGGAAGTTGCGGCTGGAATAGATTGTCTTATCGGTTGCTTACTCGACGATGATTGCATGAACCAATAAATACCACCGGCAATGCAAAGAACAAGAATAATTGCAATAATGATTCCCCATAGATTTTTTTTCTGTTCCTTTTGCAACAGTCCTTCGGGAACTGCCAATGGACTTTCAGAAGCTGTCATCGACTGTGGTTTCGAAGTACGACCTTCGATTGTTTCTGAAATAGTTTTTTCTTCTCGTACTGCTTTTATTGCAACTTCTGCAATGGTAGCAGGTCTTTCCTCCGAAGTATTTTCTGCTACTTTCGAAGCCTTTTCTGTCAAGTGGTCTTCTTTTATCGATTGTTGCTCTTCCACCGTTTCAATTATTTCATCAGCCGCTATTATTTTTTGGGGGTCGGAAATATTGGTTATCGGTTTAATGTCAGCTTCATAAGTGGGTGTGCTGGTGATAGTATTGGTGTCGTCTTCTTTTAGGATTTCAGGTGTGGAGGAGATGATTTCTTCCGTATTTTCTTCTTTATCGTCTTCTCCCTCCATTTCTATTTTCGTATCTTCTAATTGGGTATTCTCATTCAGGATAACCGTTTCGAAATGTGCGAACGGTTTATTAATCAAATCCTTCATGGTAGTATCGGGAGTAAACGATATTTTATTATGTCCCTGTATTTGAAAGCGCTCTCCTGTATTTACATTAACGCTTTCACGACTTTCTACTTCTGTTAGTTTAAAAGTTCCTAACCCCTTGACTTTTACATACTTTTCAGAAGCCAATGCTTCTTCGATAAGGTCAAAAATTCCTTTAACAAAGGCTTCGGCATCTTTTTTGTTCATGCCATGTTTCTCTGCCAAAAGTTCGATAATATCTTGTATGGTTATTTTGTCACTCATAGTATGTCAATTGTATGTCTTAAGGGGGTATTTATTTAAACTTTTCTTTTAATATCGCACTCGGTTTATATGTCAATACCAATTTAGGAGGTATCAACATACGTTGTTGCGTAGCAGGATTAATAGAAATGCGTTCTAACTTCTTTCTTACCTCGAAAGTACCAAATCCCTGAATTGCAACTGTATTTCCGTCTTGCAACTGTTGGGTCATGATATTTATCACTGAGGATACCAATTGAGTTGTATCTTTGTTGGTATATACAAATCTACGCGAAAGTTCGGATATAAATTCTTTATTATTCAAGGCTTTAGCTTATTAAATTTGCTGCTATATTAGCAAAAAAACAAACATTTTCCAAATTTTTGGAAGAAATTACTTATAAAATACTACCATATAGGTCAAAATCATCAGCGTCTGTTATTCGGACGTTATAGAATTCGCCTGTATTCAAATGTTTTCCATCCATTTTAATTAAAACTTCAGGATCTACTTCAGGAGAATCAAACTGGGTGCGACCTACGTAATACTCTCCTTCCCGGCGGTCAATGATTACCTTAAACTCTTTTCCTATTTTTGCAGCACTCAGTTCGCCGGCAATTTCTTGTTGAATAGCCATTAACTCGTCCAACCGTTGTTGCTTCACCTTATGGGGAATAGAATCCACATATTCTTGAGCAGCGTATGTGCCTTCTTCTTCTGAATATGCAAAAGCTCCCATACGGTCGAATCGTACTTTTCTGACGAATTCCTTCAATTCTTCAAAGTCTTCCTCACTTTCTCCCGGATGCCCTACCATTAATGTGGTACGTAAGTGGATACCCGGCACTTCTTTACGGAATTTCTCGATTAAATCGTATGTTTCTGCTTTTGTTACATGACGGCGCATTTTGCTTAACATATTATCGCTAATGTGCTGCAGAGCAATGTCCATGTATTTGCAAACATTATCATGTTCACGCATCACCTTAAACAGCTCTTCGGGAAAGTGTGCCGGATAAGCATAGTGTAAACGAATCCATTCCACACCCGGAACGTTAGCTATTCTTTCGATGAGTTCGGGTAGTTTTTGACTTTTATATAAATCTACACCATAATAGGTTAATTCTTGTGCTATAATCTGAAATTCCTTCACGCCTTCAGAAACAAGTAATTTTACTTCATCGATGATTTCTTCCATTGGGCGTGAGATATGTCGACCTGTAATAATGGGAATAGCGCAATAAGAACATTTCCTATCACAACCTTCCGATATCTTCAAATAAGCATAATGATGCGGAGTGGTCAACGTGCGCTCAATGGCAAACTCCGATTTATAGGCTTTGCCTAAGTCAGCCAGTAGCTCATTCCAATTGAACTTACCATAAAACTTGTCTACTTGAGGAATTTCCAATGCCAGCTCTTTCAAATATCTTTCAGATAGACATCCCATTACATATAGTTTTTTCAACCTCTTTTCCTCTTTAGCCTGGCAGAATTCCAATATCATATTGATGGATTCTTCTTTGGCATCTCCGATGAAACCGCACGTATTGATAACTGCAATTTCTCCTTGAGGATTTTCGGCGTCATGAGTCACTTTGTAACCGTTTGCTTCCAACTGACGCATCAGCTTTTCTGAGTCTACCAGATTTTTGGAACACCCTAGGGTGATAATATCTATTGTATTACGTTTCATTTATTTTTCTGTCTCTCCAAATAGTGAGTCTACAAATTCTTTTTTGCGGAATACTTGCATATCTTCGATACCCTCTCCCAATCCGATGTATTTTACAGGAATCTTAAATTGATCTGAAATGCCGATGACTACGCCACCTTTTGCCGTTCCGTCAAGTTTAGTGATAGCCATAGAGGTAACTTCGGTTGCAAGGGTAAACTGTTTGGCTTGTTCAAAAGCATTTTGTCCTGTAGAACCATCCAATACCAGCAATACCTCATGGGGAGCATCAGGAATCACCTTTTTCATTACATTCTTGATTTTAGTTAACTCATTCATTAAATTAACTTTATTATGTAGACGACCGGCAGTATCAATGATGACAACATCTGCATTATTGGCAACAGCCGAACTCAGTGTATCAAAAGCGACAGAAGCAGGGTCTGACCCCATTTTCTGTTTGATGACGGGCACTCCAACACGTGTACCCCAAATATCTAACTGCTCTACGGCAGCAGCGCGGAATGTATCAGCAGCTCCAAGATAAACAGATTTGTTTGCTTTCTTAAATTGGTAGGCTAATTTTCCAATAGTAGTCGTTTTACCGACTCCATTTACACCTACTACCATTATGACATAAGGTTTTTTACCTGCCGGAACCGTAAATTCTTCTGAATCAACTGTGTTATTTTCAGTCAACAGGGCTGCGATTTCTTCACGAAGGATGTTGTTCAATTCTTGCGTATTGACATATTTATCCTTTGCCACTCTGTCTTCTATACGCTTGATGATATTCAGAGTAGTTTCCACACCTACATCGGAAGTAATGAGTACTTCTTCCAGATTATCCAATACTTCATCGTCTACTTTTGATTTACCGGCCACGGCGCGGGCTATCTTACTAAATACACTTTCTTTGGTTTTGGACAATCCTTTGTCTAAAGTTTCCT
>OGEB01001300.1_pt1 | contig 10510 bp, 8 predicted proteins | sample 1570541 | NCBI WGS metagenome assembly OGEB01 (sample SAMEA2581975, study PRJEB24529) | metagenome | biome: Human gut stool | place: China | collected 2011 | reverse complement strand
GGACAGCATCCGAGGCCGCCTGTTTGGGCGCCGCCTGAGCCGTACCGTGGAACAACAGGTTACACAGCGCCAGCGCCAGCAGCGCGCTTTTGCTGCGCCCCAGCCAGTTGTTGTTCATCGGCCCGAACAGCTTCGCCAGATAGTGGTCGAGCAGGCCGAGGCCGGGCATAAAGATAAACAGCCACAGCGCGGCGGCGCTGACCATCGGGATAATCATCGGGAAGAAGAAGGCGGTGCGCAGCCAGCGGTTGACGCGATGGTTCTCGCTCAGTGCGATCCCCTGCAGCAGGGCGAGGGTCACCCCAGGCACCACCGTCAGCAGGATATAGAGCAGATTATTGCCCAGCGACTGCCAGAAGACGTTATCGGCAAACAGGCGGGCGAAGTTATCCAGGCCGACGTACTGCGCGCCGTCGCTGGCCATGCGGGTATCAAACAGGCTGTCATACACCGAACGCCCCAGCGGGAACCAGGTAAACAGCAGTAAAAACAGCAGGGAAGGCGACAGGATCAGCCAGGGAAGCCAGGTCTTTCTCATGGTGACCCGCAGCTCGTTCAGCCATTTATCGAAGCACGGATTGTGGGAAGCAATGACTACAGAGGCATGGCGGGGAGATGACGGTTTGATGAAGCGACGGGGAAAACGCCGGGCGAGCGGGCCGCCCGGCGAGAGAGAACCATCAGAAGTCGGCTTTCAGCACCGCGCGGTAGCGGGCTTTGCCTTCACGAACGTGCTTCAGCGCTTCGTTAATCTGCGACATCGGGAACAGCTCGGTGGTCGGAGCCACTTTGCTGCGCCCGGCGAACTTCATCAGCGTGCGCAATTCGGACGGATTACCGGTCGCCGAGCCGGAGATGCTGCGGTCGCCGCCGATCAGGGTAAAGGCCGGCACCGGGAACGGCTTCATCACCGCGCCGACGGTATGGAAGTTGCCGCCGTAAGCCAGGGCTTCGAAGTACGGCTGCCAGTCGAGATCCACCGCCACGTGGTTGATGATCATGTCAAACTTACCGGCCAGCGCTTTTAAGGCTTCAGGATCGCGGCTGTTGACTACGCGATCGGCGCCCATCGCCAGCACTTCCTGCTCTTTCGCCGGGTTGGAGCTGAAGGCGGTCACTTCCGCGCCCATCGCCCGCAGTAGCTTAATAGCGATATTGCCGAGGCCGCCGATGCCGATCACCCCGACGCGGCTGGTGGCGGTGACGTGGTGGGTCAGCAGCGGTTTAAAGACGGTGATGCCGCCGCACAGCATCGGGCCGGCGGACGCCAGATCGATGCTCTCCGGCAGGGGGATCACCCACTGCCAGTCGGCGCGCAGCTTATTGGCGAAGCCGCCGCGATTGAGAATGGTCGGCACCGAGCCTTCCAGACAGTTGATCTGGTTGCCGCTGATGCAGGCGTCGCAATGGCCGCAGCTGCGCGCCGTCCAGCCGATGCCGACCTTCTGGCCAATCTTCAGCCCTTTATCCTGCGCCGCGCTGCCCAGCGCCGCCACCCGGCCAATCACCTCGTGACCGGCCACCAGCGGGTAGCTCGACATCCCCCATTCGTTGTCGATCATCGACAGGTCCGAATGGCAGATCCCGCAGTATTCCACTTCAACTTCGACATCTTCCGGCTGCAGCTCGCCGGCATCGTATTCCCACAGCGACAGATCGGCGCCCGCTTCTTTGGCGGCGTAGCTTTTAATGATGCTCATGTTCATTTCCTTGGGGTTGGCGTGATAACCCAGAAAGTGTAGAGCATGGTATTCCCCGGCGCTTGGCAATCGGAGGGGTCGCGCAGCGGGCGGACCAGCCGCCCGTTAAGGTCAGCGGCTGGCCAGCGGCCACTGATTAAGACGGATGCCGCGCTGCGGGGCGTTCTCGGCAAAATCATCCAGCACCGCCTGCACGTCCGGGTCGAGATAGCCGACGCTGTCGTGCTCGACGATCACCACGCTCTTTTCCGGAATCTTCGCCAGCAGGGCCAGCAGATGCGGATTGTGCATAAAGGTCAGATTCTGCTGGATGCGCAGCACGTAGTGGTCATCGTAGCGCGCCAGCTGCAGCGAGTGGCGATGGCTGCGCCAGAGGCTGAATGCCATCTGGGTGGCAAGACCAATCCCGATCCCCGCCAGCATGCCGAAGGCGATAATCCCGCCGATGGTGGCGAGGAACGGGACGTACTGCGCCGCACCCTGGCGGAACTGCTCGATGAACAGCCGCGGCGTCGCCAGCTTATAGCCGGTATACAGCAGCACGGCGGCGAGGCTGGCGAGCGGGATCAGGGTTAGCAGACCGCTAAACCACAGGCCGCAGATCAACAGCAGCACGCCGTGGATAAAGATCGACAGTTTGCTCTGCGCGCCGTTGCTGACGTTGACCGAGCTGCGGACGATGACCGCGGTGATCGGCATCGCCCCCAGCACGCCGGAGAGCAGATTGCCCACGCCCTGGGCGACCATTTCACGGTTCGGCGAAGGCGGCGGATTTTGCGGACGCAACTTTTTCAGCGCCTCCTGGCTGAGCAAGGTTTCGAGGCTGGCGACCAGCGCCAGGGTCACCGCCACCACCCACACTGACGGATTGCGCCACGCGCTCCATGCGGGAGACTCCAGCTCGCCCAGCAGATCGCCGAGGCTGCCGAACGCCGGCAGGGTAATACGCGGCAGAGCGGCCAGCTGCTGCGGCGCAAAATGGGTCAGCAGCAGGGTGGTCACGCAGCCGAGCAGGACGGCGATCAGCGGGCCGGGGATCCAGCGCAGGCTCTTCACCCGGCGGATAAGCGGCGAACCCCACAGCCAGAGTACCAGCAGGCCGCCCGCGGCGACGGCAATCGCAGTGACGGAGAAAGCGGCATTGCCCTGAACCACTTCGGCAAGTCCGGTCTCTTCCGCCGTGCCGAGCGCGACGGGGATCTGCTGCATAATCAGCAGGATGCCGATCGCCGCCAGCATGCCTTTGATGACGCTGGCGGGAACCAGCGAGATAAAGCGCCCGGCCCGCAGGATGCCGAACAGCAGCTGCAGCACGCCGGCCAGCACCAGCGCCATCAGGAAGACGGAGAAGGAACCCAGGGATTCAATGGCGGCGACGACGATGGTGACCAGTCCGGCGGCGGGGCCGCTGACGGCGAAGCGGGAGGGGCTGAGGGCGGTGACGACCAGGCCGCCGATGATGCCGGTCAGCAGGCCGACGAAGGGCGGTAAGCCGCTGGCCTGGGCGATGCCGAGGCACAGCGGCAGGGCGACAAGGAAGACGACGATGCCGGCGAGAGAGTCCTGACGAAGCGTGTTCATGGGGCGTGCTCCTGCGGTGAGAGGTGTTCGACGAGGGTGGTTAAATGGCCGGAAGCCAGATCGTAGACGCAGCCGTGCAGGCTGAGCGGCCGCCCGCTGGCGAGCACCGTCTGCACCGGTTCACTCTCCAGCAGACGGGCGAACTGGGCGCGAACGTTGGCTTCCACCAGGGCATCAAGGGCACGGCGAGAGCACTCCGCGTCGGTGCTGGCGCTGGCACTGGCGCCGGGGGAGGCCTCAACACCACACCCATCGGCGATCTGCGCAATTTCGTGATGCAGGGTGTGGCGCAGCTGGCCGATGCGGCGAGCCAGCGCCGAGGACTCCTGCGCCAGCGGCAGGGTGGGCAGAGAGAGCGCCGCCTGCACGCCGCCGCAGCCGTAGTGGCCGCAGAGCACCACCCGCTCCACCTCAAGGTAGTGGAGGGCATACTGCAGGACGCTCATGACGTTGTCGTCGGCGGGGTCGAGCATGTTGGCGATATTGCGGTGGACAAAGAGCTCGCCGGGCTGGCTGCCGGTGAGCACCTCGGCGGGCACGCGGCTGTCGGAGCAGCCGATCCACAGCGAGTGGGGGCGCTGCCCGTCGATCCATTTTTCGAAATAGTCCGGATCATGCTGACACTTCTGCAGCGCCCAGCTGCGGTTGCGGGCCAGCAAAGGTTTTAACGTCGTCACAAGTATTCTCCTGAGTTAATTCATCGAGTGAATATGTCCATCAAGACTCGTACAGCGACTAGTAAAAATAGTGTTTACCGGAACCCTTCACGCCTGAGGAAAATCCTGGAATAAACGGCAAAAAGAAAACTTTTCATTAATGTAAAGTTATAAAAATATTGATGAAATTAATATTTGACTGCGGGGGTGGATGAATAACAAAAAGGCATTGGCTAAAACTTTCTGGAATATATGGGAGTGGTGGTGGGTGAGGGTTGGGGGAATAGTTGGCGATTGGATATTGGGGATAGGTGGGGGAGCGTTGGGTTGTGTTGAGGTATGCGGGTGAGAGTGATGTGAGAAAAATTTGAGATAAATTTGAGTGGGGTTTGGGGGGATCAAGGGGAAAAGGGGGGATGGCTGGCAGGGGGGAGCCGGGTTCTCGGGGGAGTGAGAGGAGGGTTGCTGGTGGCAGTCGCGCTGTGGAACGGAGGCAAAAGGTGACGCCGCACAGGATAGCGCTGTTTTTTTCAACACTTAGCGCAATGACGACACGCTGTCGCTTGCATGGCCGCCGCCGACAGGTATAATCCAGAACGTTTTCCGTATCCCTTCAGTGCCGAAGTGGCGAAATCGGTAGACGCAGTTGATTCAAAATCAACCGTAGAAATACGTGCCGGTTCGAGTCCGGCCTTCGGCACCAAGTGATGCAATAATTAGCTATCTAAGGGTGGCTTTTTTTGTGTCCATTTTCGTCCAAATTCGTCCATATCCGTCTGTAATTCAAAGATAATTTATTTTTCGATAATAACCATTTTTATTTAGTGGTCTTTCCATGTTGGTCATTTTTCATCCATTGACATCCACGCGATTTGGGGGCCAAATTGGGGCTTAGACGTAGTTCGATAATAGTGAGGCCCCCAAATGGCACTAACAGATCGCGCTATAGTCCACGCCAAGCCTTGTGGCAAGCCGTATAAGCTCAGTGACTCGCATGGACTTTACCTGCTGGTTAACCCTAACGGTTCAAAACGCTGGTACATCAAGTACCGCTTTGTAAACAAAGAGAAAAAGCTCGCTTTAGGACCTTATCCGCTTTTGACGCTTGCACAGGCAAGACGCATGCGTGAAGAGGCCCAATTACTGCTGATTTCTGGCATCGATCCGAGCGCACACCGAAAGGCTGAACGCCTTGCTATAACGCCGGAACATACGTTTGAGTCTGTGGCACGCGAATGGGTCACCAGTAACGTGAACTGGTCGGCGGAACATAAGAAGCGGGTGCTGCGTTACTTCGAGCTTTATGTGTTCCCCACGAACGGCAGCTGTGACATCACCAAAATGAAGGTCAAAGATCTGCTGGTGCCCATCAAGGAGGTGGAGAAAGCGGGCCTGCGTAACGCCATGTGGACAATCCCCGCTGAGCGTGAGCCGATCCCCGGCGTTAAATATTCAGCGCGTGGGGCGAAGATGCACTCCCCACACCTGGTCCCACTGTCCCGTCAGGCCATCGAACTGCTGCACGAGGTGCGGCAGCATTGCCGGCCGGGAACTGAACTGGTATTCCCCGGCGATCATAACTACCGCAAACCGATGAGCGAAAACACCATCAACAAAGCGCTGCGGGTGATGGGCTACGACACCCAAAAAGACGTCTGCGGCCACGGTTTTCGCACTATGGCCTGTAGCGCACTGGTGGAGTCGGGCCTGTGGTAAAGCGACGCAGTAGAGCGCCAGATGAGCCATCAGGAGCGCAAGCGCGTACGTGCAGCGTATATCCATAAGGCGCAGCACCTGGATGAGCGCAGGGAGATGATGCAGTGGTGGGCGGATTATCTGGATGCAAACCGGTTCAGGCATGTGGTTCCGTATGGCTTCAAAAAGTCGCCGGGAGGCGCACTCGACCATATGAGCTTCCAGGAGCGCAATGACCGGCAAATGGAGGAGCTGAAAGCCAGAATACTCGCTGACTCGGAATGGCTGACGGCATCTGAGCTATCGGCAAAAGCGGGTTTCCGTTCTGCCGATCCTGAGGCAGGCCCGAAAGGCTGGAAAGCCGCCGGGAAGATATTCTCGCTGAAGGTCGACGGGGAGGATTTGTACCCGGATTATGTTCTGGATGAGAAAGCGCGGCCTATCAAGGTTGTCAGGTTGATACTCTCGCTGTTCAAGGAGCGTAAAACGCCGGGGGGACTGGCTATCTGGTTTTGTTCGGCAAACCGCAGGTTGAGAGGTGGGAAGCCGAAAGATTTGCTGATTTCAAAGTCAGAGCTGGTACTGCTGACGGCTCAGGATGAGGTGGAGTGATGATTACAGGGCGGTATAATCAGTTAAATTAGCTCCTGAGGAATTAAATATTGTAATTTTTCTATGTAATAAATTATTTTTTATTTAATATATGATTCTTTATTTTAATGTATGGGCTCAAGTATGTTTATACCTAATAGTAAAATAAGCAGATATCTAAGTGCAGAGAGTGTAGGGTTTTGGGTTGATTATGCTCCTGATTCGAAGTCGGTCGGATTAGTTTGTAAGCTTCCGCTTATGATTCTTAAATCAATATTATTAGGAGCTAAGGTAGACCTTCATTTTATGTTTACCGAAATCCCAAATAGATATTTAACAATTGGGGTAACTGTTCATGATGTAGAAGATAATCCCAGCATGTATGTTTATCCCATTAGAGATAAAATAGAAATAAAAGGTCTTAATAAATTACTTGAGAAGAAAAGAATTGAGATAGCATTTTATGATGATTTTAGTCATCCAGCTATTTCATGTGCTACTAATTTACCTCTAGAATTCATCGAAAAACTTAAAACTCTTAAAAACAAGGGATTTACAACGGTTAAGGATTTCTTCATAGGCCATGCAGTAACAGAATCGTGTTTCAAAGCGTTGCATGATTCATATGAATCATCCTCATCTCTGCCAACATCAATTGCTTCGTGTTCTCTGGAATTATATGCAATAAAAAGCTTATTGATTGGAGCCCATGAGTCTGTAGTGAATAAGATTTATTATGATCTTTTTGATGGTAAAAATGGTAGTGAAGGGTACATACAAGAGGATATGATAAAATATGCATTGTCATATCTATTAATGAATAATGTAGTAAGTAGTCCAATGATTAGAGAAGGCAATAAGGATAGGGAGTTTACTGACATTGCAGTTTTTGATAACAATCATATTTTGCTTATTGAATCAAAAGCAAGTGCGATAATAGAGAAAGGTAGGTTAACAAACAGTTTCAGGCGAGAGTCAGGAACAAGTAAACTGATAAAAAAAGCCATATCTCAAGTCGAAGGAGTATCTAAACTCTGTCACTCTGGGGTGGAAGTAAATATTGGAGTGGAAAATACAAATGTAATTGACAGTAGCAATAATATACATATCTTTATAGTCGTCACTGAGTTAATCTATCTTGATCAAGAACCAAGCTTTAATGAATTAACTAATAAAATATATGATGAAACAGGCTGTAAAGTACAAGTTGTTGACCTTTCGTCTTTAATAAATATTATCAAGCTGGAACGGTATATGCCTAAGGCATTTTGGAAACATTTAGAAGGAAGGTTTGAACTATCATATTATAATAAAACTTATAATATTCGTGATATAGATTCATCATTGCCTGTAAGGTTTTGAAGTTTTTGACCTCAGTCTTGAAGTTATATTTTTTAGATGGCACGTGCTATTACGTGCCTGCTAGGGTTTTATATTTATAACTATATTTTTCGATGTGCGTGTAAGAGCATTTTTTAATGATTCAATGTCGTCGGAAATTAGTAGTGATTAATTGTAATTGTCATCGTTCTCATGACGCACAACATTTCAACTGTAGCGATTTATACTGGTTAAATCATAATTTCTTTTTGATGATTTAATGATTCAATTGTCATCAGTTAAAGGCTCTTAAATATAAAGATGCCGTTTGCTACCAAAAGTTTTCGTTTTTTTTAACAATGAAAGTGGTATCTTTCCATGGAAAATATGAATTTCTCAAATCTTATATATTTTAATATGGTTGTGATAATTACTGTGATAAAATATAAAATATAAAATAAGAGGTTAAAATAGTCTTTTGGTTTATTTTTACAACGTGCTCTTTAATTCATTGTTTTTTTTGGTTTGAAAGTATTTAACGCTTGAAAATTATTCTTGGTTCCCGTCAGTATATTGTGTATACTATAAAAAACTTTATGTATGAGATCAAAATGCAAATATTAGATGATATTTGGAAATCCATTACGGGTAATATTAAAAGTAAAGTGACAGACCCTATAATTGGAGCATTTGTTATTAGTTGGTCTTTATGTAATTGGGATAAGTTAGCTATACTTTTTTGGGGGAAGGGCTCAGTAAATGAACGAGTGGCCGAATTTACAGGCATGATGTCGGTTTTTAATATCCCCAAGCTGATCGTTTTAGACATTGATTTATTTATCTTGCCTATAGTGCTTACCGGGATGTATATATTTGTATTTCCTTGGGTGTCCCTCTGGATAAGAGGGGTGCAAAAACAAAATATTATTAAGCAATATGAGCAAGTAGTTTCTATAGATATAGAGAAATCAGAAAAACAAAAAGAGTTAAATAAATTAATTCTCCGTTCAGATCCAGAGAAAAATTTTTTAGCTAAAGAGGTTGAGCTGGATCTAAGAGTTGAAGAGGATCGTCTTACTCGCCGGATGCATCTTACAAAATATATTCAGAACAAAACAGAATCCAGTAAAAAACAGTTAGAGATTAAAAGTATAGAGTTAGAAAAATATAAAATTGAAAATGACTCTGCTAAGATTGATTACGAAAAAAAAGTGCGTCAAGAGGAAAGAGATAAATTAAAACATCAAGAAAGTATCGCAGTTCATAATGCTGTATTAGCATCAAATAGGTTTCCATTCTCTTATGGTTTAATGGAATCTCTGTCCTCTAGTTTAGGAAATGATGAAATTACTATCTCATTGAATGGATTGAGTGATTGTATTGCAGCCGTTTTTGGATATGATAATTTCTATTCTTTGATTAATGACTCTGCTTTTAATAATGAGAATTCTAGAAAGTGCATTTACATTTATCATGATTCTGATTATTTAACTAAACGATTTGATTTCATTATTGCTAATGAAGGCGTAACTAGTGAGTATATAAACACAAATATTATTTTTGAGCATGTTTCCATGGTCATGCAACAGTTGGGTTTTAACTTCTTATCTGGAGAATCAATTGCAGAAAAAATTTATGATGATTTAAATAATAACATTTCAATTATTCTCGATGAACCAGCTGTCAATTCAGCGATGGCTGAAACCGATACTATTTTTGACGATGTTTATGTTGAAATATCTAGTGTTATATTTGAAAGTACTCTACAAGTAGCCCTAGTGGGAAATGCAAGTGGTACTCATAGAAAAGATTCAGAGGTTCATGGGCAGGATATAAGTTTTCGTGGTGTGGCTGAATGTACCCCTGTTTTGGGAAAATTCGGCTTGTCAGAGTATAAGTTAGTAATTAACCAAGCCTCTCCTGATTTTTAATTAAGGTTCGCTCTGATTAATAGTGAGGAGCAATGGAATGTTTATAACTATTTTACTGGTTATAAATTATAATTAACTGGAGATGTCCTTATATTCAATTGTTGAGTCATTTTTGGCATTTGATGAAGTTTATTTAGTAATAGTTAACTAATTATTTAATAACAACTTCAGCCACGGATTATTCACCGGCACTTTATCTCCAAGCACCAGCCCCGGCTCTTCCATCAGAAACCCTTTCAACTGACTACTTTTCTTTTGTGGAACCCGAACCTCGCAGGTCCAGATAAAACTGTCATCATTACAGCGCAGGGCCAGCCCTGACTCCTGAAACATTCGCTGTGCCAGCTTCCAGCCGTCGCCGCTATCGCCTGTGGTTTCTGCTGCGTATGTTTTAAAGATTCCCGGCGAAATCAAAAAAAGATGGTTTTCCACCACATGTACCTTGCCGTTCCGAGTATTCACCGTGGCTGAAGAACTGGTGTGGTTCTTCAGCCACTGCAGGAAATTGTTATTATTTCCAAGCCTCGGGTCGTCTGCTATCTCCGGCAGCGGTTGAGTGGGAGCGCTAAGTTCAGGGACGGGTTCAGCTTCGCTTACCGGCGTCACATCACCGGCAAAACAGGCGGGACGTTGCTCGCCTGGTTCCCATATTGCAGACGGCGTCAGGCGCAGCAGCGTCAGCGGTTCAACGGGCGACCAGCCCTTATCCGATCGGATAATGCAGCGCCAGATCGCTTTATCCTCATTGGCAACGATAAGCTGATGTGCCAGCAGTTCGTCAAACAGGCGGTTATTATTTTCCGGTATCCATCCGCATCTTTAGCGGATATCCGCGGTTTGCCACGATCCTGTCCAGCACTCTCACGACTCGCTGCGCCGGGATATTCAGGTCAATTTCGATCGCCAGTGCTTCGCGGTTAAAATCATCCACCACGTTGAAGGTCCGGAAGCGTCTGCCGCACACCAGCGCATCGTGCATAAAATCGATGGACCAGCTCTGGTTCATCGCCTCTGGCGTCGCCAGCGGAGCCGGATT
>OGEB01001293.1_pt1 | contig 10612 bp, 10 predicted proteins | sample 1570541 | NCBI WGS metagenome assembly OGEB01 (sample SAMEA2581975, study PRJEB24529) | metagenome | biome: Human gut stool | place: China | collected 2011 | reverse complement strand
GGCGTTGGTGCGCCAGTGGGTTAGCGTATCCTCCATCAACGCCACCCACCCGTCGGGCAGATCGCGCAGCAGCGCGATTTGGCTGTCGGCGCCTTCCAGCTCCATCACCGTTATGTTGCTCTCGCGGGCGGCCATCAGCAACTGATAATCGATGCCGTAATCCGGCCGCAGTCCCAGCTTCTGCGCCTGGGTGGCTTGTAGCACCATCGCCACCTGCCACAGCGGCTGGCTGTCGAACAGCCCGACCGACAGGCCCAGCTCGCCGGCTCGCGCCTCTAGCTCGCTCAACTGCGCATCGCTCAGACGTTCTGCCAGCGGCGGGTAAGAGGGAAGGTTGCTAAACGGGGTTTCATTGCCGCTGATATCGGCCTCGACGATTAACGCATCGGCCTGGCGTATTTTTTTCAGAAGCTTCGCTGGCGGCGGCGCCATGTCGCGGGTGCCCATATGGATGCTGCCGACGAGGTGCAAATAGCGTTCGCCGGGCAGGACGATATCCATCGCAGGCCAGGAATAAGACGAGCCGACGGCGGCTCGCCACAGCATTTTTATCCGGTTTAACAGGCCCATACGCGCTCCGAAGTGTGAGGACTTCATGCTAGCGCATATGGTGATACACGTCACCCTTCCGGCGGGCTTTTCTTGTGTCAGCAAAAAACGGGCGCCGAACAACGTCAGCGCCCGTTTCATCTGACGGCGTTTACTCTTTTGGTTTAAAGCGCAGCAGGCGGTTGGCGTTACTCACCACGGTGATCGACGACAGCGCCATCGCCGCGCCGGCGACCACCGGATTGAGCAGGGTGCCGGTCAGCGGCCAGAGGATCCCGGCTGCAATCGGGATACCCAGCGAGTTGTAGACAAACGCGCCCAGCAGGTTCTGCTTCATATTGCGTAAGGTCGCCTTCGAAATCGCCAGCGCATCGGCCACGCCGTGAAGACTATGGCGCATCAGGGTGATCGCCGCGGTTTCAATAGCGACATCGCTGCCGCCGCCCATGGCGATCCCGACATCGGCCTGGGCCAGCGCCGGAGCGTCGTTAATGCCGTCGCCAACCATCGCCACTTTGTGCCCCTGGCTCTGCAGTCGTTTAATGGCATCGGCTTTACCGTCCGGCAGCACGCCGGCGATCACTTCATCAATGCCGGCTTCTTTGGCGATGGCCTTCGCGGTGGTGGGGTTATCCCCGGTAAGCATCACCAGCCGGTAGCCCTGCCGATGCAGGCGGGCCAGGGCGTCGACGCTGTCTTCGCGCAGCGGGTCACGGATGGCGAACAGCGCGGCCGCCTGACCATCCACCGCCAGCAGCACCGGCGTGGCGCCGCGCGAGGCCTGCGCCGTCATCTCGCTTTCTATGTCGGCGGTATTGATATGCTGCTCGTTGAGCAGCGCCTGGTTGCCGAGCAGCAGGCGATGACCTTCCGCTTCGCCGCTGACGCCAAGGCCGCGCAGGGTGCGGAAGCAGCTCACTTCCGGCAACGAACTGTCGGCGGCTTTATCGAGGATCGCTCGCGCCAGCGGATGGCTTGAGCCCTGTTCCAGCGCGGCGGCAAGACGCACCGCAGTCGCTTCATCAATGCCAGAGAAGGTTTTTACAGTCACCACCTGCGGCTTGCCTTCGGTCAGGGTGCCGGTTTTATCGAACACCAGGGTATCGAGTTCACTGGCGCGCTGCAGCGCATCGGCATCGCGCACCAGCACACCGTACTCCGCCGCCCGGCCAACGCCGGAGATAATCGACATCGGCGTCGCCAGGCCTAAGGCGCACGGACAGGCGATAATCAGTACCGTGGTGGCAATGACCAGGGTATAGACGATCTGCGGCGCCGGGCCGAAGACGTACCAGATCGCGGCGCTGATCAGCGCAATGGCGACTACCGCCGGAACAAATACGGCGGAGATTTTATCCGCCAGCTGGCCGATCTCCGGCTTGCTGCTCTGCGCCTGGCGCACCATACGGATAATTCTTGCCAGCGTGGTCTGGCTGCCGACGGCGCTGGCGGTGAACAGCACGCTGCCGTCCTGCACCACGGTGCCGGCGTGAATGGCATCGCCATCGCCTTTTTGCTGTGGCACCGGTTCGCCGGTGAGCATCGCTTCATCAAACCAGGCTTCGCCCTGGCTTATCACGCCGTCGACCGGGACGCGGTCGCCGGTGGTCAGGCGCAGCGTCATACCCGCCTGAACTTCCGCGAGCGGCAGATCCTTTTCCCCCTCAGGGGTCACCACGCGGGCTGAAGGCGGCGTCAGATCGAGCAGTTTCTCCAGCGCTTTCGAGGAGCGCTGGCGGGCGCGGGCCTCCAGCATATGGCCGAGGTTAATCAGGCCGATAATCATCGCGCTGGCTTCGTAATACAGATGCCGGGCTTCCATCGGGAACCACTGTGGCCACAGGTTGACGCTCATCGAGTACAGCCAGGCGACGCCGGTGCCGAGCGCTACCAGCGTATCCATGGTGGCGGTGCCGTTTTTCAGGCTTTTCCACGCGCTGCGGTAGAAGTGGCCGCCGGCAAAGACCATGACGGCGAGGGTGATAAGGCCGATGACCAGCCACAGCGAACGGTTGTCGTCGCTGACCATCATGTTATCGCCGATCATCCCCCAGACCATCACCGGCACGCCGACCAGCAGGGCGACAATCGCCTGCCAGCGAAAACGCTCAATCGTAGCAATAGCGGTTTCCTGCTGGCGTTCGCGGCGTTGCAGATCGTCTTCGATCGCCTCCGCGCCATAGCCGGCTTTCTCCACCGCCTGCACTAATTCTGCGGCGGACGCACTGCCCATCACCAGCGCCGTGCGTTCCGCCAGGTTAACCCGCGCCTGTGAGACGCCCGGCACCGCGGCAAGCGCGTTTTGTACCCGGGAGACGCAGCTGGCGCAGCTCATGCCGTTGATCAGCAGCTGTTGACTGTCATCTTCGTCATGGGCTGCCGGAAGCTCAGGAGTGGCCGCTGTCAGTGCTTCCGACGGGATTGATGATTCTGCCAGCGGTTTAGCCTTTGGGTGGCTGAGCTCCGCGCCGTATCCGGCTTGTTTCACGGTATCAATCAGCGCTTGCGCGCTGGCGCTGCCCGTGACATGGGCTTCAGTGAGGGTCACCTCGGCTTGCTCAACGTCAGGACGCTGTTCCAGAATCTCTTTCACGCGTTTGACGCAGTGGCCGCAGGAGAGGCCATCCAGCGTCAGGTCGATAGTGTTAGACATAAATAACTCCTGAATAATTTTCCGGTCAACGATTGACCAGACCCACTCTTTCATCGAGTATTAAGAAGGTTAAACCTTCCAGCAAGGGGAAGGTCAAGGAGAAAAAATGAATATCAGCGATGTGGCGAAAAAAACCGGTTTAACCAGCAAAGCGATTCGTTTTTACGAAGAGAAGGGGCTGGTGACGCCGCCGTTGCGGAGCGAAAACGGCTACCGCACTTACAGTCAGCAGCATCTCGATGAGCTGACGCTGCTACGCCAGGCGCGGCAGGTGGGGTTTAACCTGGAAGAGTGCCGCGAGCTGGTCGCCTTGTTCAACGACCCGTCGCGGCACAGCGCCGATGTGAAAAAACGCACGCTGGAGAAAGTGGCGGATATCGAGAACCATATCCGCGAGCTGCAAAATATGCGCGCGCACCTGCTGGCGCTGGCCGAATCCTGCCCCGGCGACGACAGCGCTGAGTGCCCGATTATCGATAATCTTTCCGGCTGCTGCCATCGCAAGGCGCAGGCTTAACGGACGACGGGTCTGATTCGTAGCGTAATTCCTTCTACGGCAATCACTTCAACCTTGCTGCCCGCCGCGAAGGCTTCATCGGCAATCACCGGCCAGGAGCTGTCGCCCACGCGTACATGGCCACGGCCGTTTACCAGCGGGGCATCCAGCGTCAGGCGGCGGCCCACCAGTTGCTGCCCGCGCTGGTTGAGCTGAGCATCGGCCGGACGCTGCGTTTTGACCCGCTTGCGCAGCCATTTCGACCACAGCCACGCCGCCAGCAGGGTGAGAACGGCAAACAGCGTCCCTTGCCATTCCCAGCTCAGCGGCAGGAGCCAGGTCAGGGCGCCGGTCACCACGCCAGCGACGCCGCTCCACAGCAGATAGCCGCTGCCGCCAAGCATCTCTGCCGCCAGCAGCAGCCCGCCCAGGCTTAACCAGAACAGATGCGGATGGGCGAAGATCATGTCGATCATGATTTTTTCCGATCGCCAGCGCCTTCTTTGATCAGCTCGCTGATCCCGGCGATCGATCCCATCAGGCTGCTGGCATCCAGCGGCATCAGCACCACTTTGCTGTTGTTAGCGGCGCCAATCTGCTGCAGCGCATCGGTGTACTTCTGCGCCACGAAGTAGTTGATCGCCTGAATATCGCCCGAGGCGATTGCCGAGGAGACCATCTGAGTGGCGCGGGCTTCCGCTTCGGCGGAACGTTCGCGAGCTTCGGCCTGCAGGAAAGCGGACTGCCGTTCCCCCTCGGCTTTGAGGATCTGCGACTGCTTTTCCCCTTCCGCTTTCAGAATTTCCGCCTGTCGCACCCCTTCGGCCTCAAGGATATAGGCGCGTTTGGTACGTTCGGCTTTCATCTGGGCGTTCATTGAGGCAATAAGCTCCGCCGGCGGGCGAACGTCGCGAATTTCGACGCGGGTGATTTTTACTCCCCACGGATTAGTGGCGTCGTCAACGATATGCAGCAGACGGGTGTTAATGCTGTCGCGTTGGGAGAGCATTTCGTCCAGCTCCATCGAGCCGAGCACGGTACGGATATTGGTCATCGTCAGGTTGACGATCGCCTGCTCAAGATTGCTGACCTCGTAGGCGGCCTTTGGCGCGTCAATCACCTGAATAAAGCAGACCGCGTCGATGGTGACGTTGGCGTTATCCCGGGAGATAACCTCCTGCGAGGGGATGTCGAGCACCTGCTCCATCATGTTCACTTTGCGGCCGATTCGGTCCATAAACGGCACGACTAAGCTTAATCCCGGCTGCAGCGTCTGGGTAAAGCGCCCAAAACGTTCTACCGTCCACTGATAGCCTTGCGGGACAATTTTCACCGCCGCGGCCACAATGACCAGCGCGACGAAAATAAGGATAGGAATAAAAATCAGCATCAAAAACCTCCTGTCTTGTTGCCTGGTGGGGCGCTACAAGGAAATAGCGCATGTTTAAACTGAGTATATCTTTCTCCTCATCCTGGAGAAAGGAAAGTGGGGTAAACTAGCGGTGTTTCAGAAAATAATCAGGAATACTCATGAAGGAAAATAACGCGCTTTTGCGTCTCGAGGGTGTGGGGTTTAAGACCGACGACGCAGTTATTTTACACAATATCACTCTTCAGCTCAGACCCGGAGAATTTAAGCTGATTACCGGGCCTTCCGGCTGCGGGAAAAGCACCTTGCTGAAGATTATCGCCTCGCTGCTCAGCCCAACCTCCGGACGCCTGTTTTTTGACGATGTGGATATCGCGACGCTGTCGCCAGAAACCTATCGTCAGCAGGTCTCTTACTGCGCTCAGACGCCGGCCCGAATCGCCTATTCAGTCTACGATAACCTGGTTTTTCCGTGGCAGATCCGCAACAAACAACCCGATCCGCAGGCGCTGGTGGCTGACCTGCAGCGCTTTGGCCTTGGCGAAAATATGCTGGAAAAGTCTATTAACGAGCTGTCTGGCGGGGAAAAGCAGCGCGTATCGCTGATCCGCAATTTACAATTTCTGCCGCGCGTGCTGCTACTGGACGAAATTACCAGCGCGCTGGATGAAAGTAATAAACAGAATGTGAATGACATTATTCATGGCTACGCGACGGAAAAACAGGTCGCTGTTCTGTGGGTCACCCACGATCGCAACGAAATTTCGCATGCCGATGAAGTGATTACGCTGCAACCTGCCGGCGGAAACATGCAGGAGGTACAGCATGAACGGGCATAACATTACGAACGAATCGCTGGCGCTGTCGATGGTGCTGGTGCTGATCGCTATTCTGGTCAGCTATCGGGAAAAACTGGCACTGGAAAAAGATATTATCTGGAGTATTTGCCGGGCGATCGTGCAGCTGATTATCGTCGGCTATGTGCTGAAATATATCTTTAACGTCAATCATGCGGTTCTGACGCTGTTGATGGTGCTGTTTATCTGCTTTAACGCGGCGTGGAATGCGAAGAAGCGCAGTAAATATATCGATAAAGCTTTTGTCTCGTCGTTTATCGCTATTACCACTGGCGCCGGACTAACGTTGGCGGTACTGGTCTTTTCGGGGTCGATCGCCTTCGTGCCGATGCAGGTGATCCCGATTGCCGGGATGGTGGCCGGGAACGCCATGGTGGCGGTGGGGCTGTGCTACAACAATATGGGCCAGCGCTTCAGCAGCGAGCAGCAGCAGATTCAGGAGAAGCTGAGCCTCGGCGCGACGCCGAAGATGGCTGCGGCGCGGCTGATTCGCGAGAGCATTCGCGCGTCATTGATTCCCACCGTCGATTCAGCGAAAACGGTCGGGCTGGTGAGCTTGCCTGGGATGATGTCGGGGCTAATTTTTGCCGGTATTGACCCGGTGAAGGCGATTAAGTACCAGATCATGGTGACCTTTATGCTGCTGTCGACCGCCAGCCTGTCGACGATTATCGCCGGCTATCTGACCTACCGGAAGTTCTTCAATGCCCGTCATCAGCTGGTGGTAACGCAGCTGAAAAAGCACCCATGAACGATCCCGGGTTGCGGCGTTCACGCCTTACCCGGGCTACCACGGCGTAATCTGTAGCCCGGATAAGCGTAGCGCTATCCGGGTCAGCGCCTCTGATTAGTACAGCAGCGAATACAGCTGGCGGCGGTATTTGGCGGCCAGCGCATCGCCGGTACCGAGGGCGGCGAGGATCTCCTGCAGCATCTTGCGCGCCTGGCCATCGCCGGCGCCTAAATCCTTCTGCAGATGGCTGAACAGCAGCGCCAGCGCTTCTTCATTACGCCCGACCTGATGCAGCTGCAGCGCCAGCTGGGAGGCCAGCTGCGCATCGTCCGGATTCTGTTCCACCTGCTGCTGCAACTGCTGAATTTCCGGGGTGTCGGCGGCCTGTTTGAGCAGCTCAATCTGCGCCACCAGCCCCTGATAATGGGTATCCTGATCCTGCAGCGGGATGGTTTTCAGCACGCTTTCCGCTTCATCGGAACGGTGCAGGGCAATCAGCGTTTCCGCCAGCAGCAGACCAATCTGGCTGTCCTGATTCGACAGTTGCCAGGCTTCCTTCAGCAGCGGTAATGCCTCGGCGTATTTTTCTTCCTGCATCAGGGCCAACGCCTGCTGGGCTTTCAGCTCCTCTTCGCGCGGCAGGACTTTATCCAGCAGGGCGCGAATCGCTTCTTCCGGCTGCGGGCCTTCAAAACCGTCCACCGGCTGGCCGTTCTGGAACAGATAAACCGTAGGGATGGCGCGCAGACCAAACTGTGAAGCGAGCATTTGCTCGGCGTCGCAATCGACCTTCGCCAGCGTGAACTGGCCGTTGTACTGGGCGGCCAGTCGCTCGAGTACCGGGGTCAGCTGTTCGCAGTGCTGGCTGCGGGCAGACCAGAAATAAAACAGCACCGGGGTGTTCATGGACTGCTGTAGCGTCTGCTGCAGGTTCGCTTCGCTAATATTGACAATATTCTGTTCGGACATGGGCATTTCTCGTTAGTCGATTTCTGTTTTACATGGGGGCGGCATGCCGCGCTTCAACTCAGCCGTGGATAATTTTGTCCATCGCGCGGGCGGGCAGCAGGCGTTTGAGCAGCGCCACCGCATGGGTGACCAGGGTGACCGGATAGCGCAGCTTTGGCTTATCGCTGGTAAAAGCGTGGCGCACTTTTTCCACCACCGCCTCCGGCCCGAGGGTAAAGCGAGCGGCGATGCCCGGATTTTCTACGGGTTTATCGCTTTGCGTCTGGTTGACGTTATCGGTAAAGCGGGTGCGGATCGGGCCCGGTTCAATCAGGCTGACCTGAATACCACTGTGGCGCAATTCCATGCGTAGCGCATCGGACCACGCCTCGAGGGCGTATTTACTGGCGGCATAGGCCCCGCGACCGGGACTGGCGATGAGCCCCATCACCGAGGAGGTCATCACGATGCGCCCTTCGCCGTGCGGCGTCATCGCCGGCAGCAGCAGCATGGTCAGCTGATGCGCGCCGAAAAAGTTGGCGGAAAACTGCTGTTCCATCTGCTGGCGGCTGATGGTGTTCAGCGGGCCATAGACGCCATAACCGGCGTTATTGAACAGGCCATAGAGACGATTATCGGTCAGCGCAATCACCTCCGCCGCCGCGCGCTCCACGCTCTGTGGGTCATCCAGATCGAGCAAAATACCGGTTAGCCCCAGCTCCTGCATCCGCGCGACGTCCTCCGCTTTGCGGCAGGCCGCCAGCACGCGAAAGCCCTGGCGGGTTAAATCCAGCGCGCTTTCCAGACCAATTCCGCTGGAACAGCCTGTCACTAAAACCGTTTTTTGCATAACTTTACCTGTCAGCGACCCCTGGCGTTCAGGAGTCATGATTAACTAAGGGAGCCAGCCGGTTCGCCATCCAGTCGGCGATAAACGGCTGCGCGTCGCGATTTGGGTGAATGCCGTCGTCCTGCATCCATTGCGGTTTGAGATAGACCTCCTCCATAAAAAAAGGCAGGAGAGGAATATCGAACTCTTTGGCCAGGGCCGGGTAAATCGCGCCGAAGGCTTCATTATAGCGGCGGCCATAGTTCGCCGGCAGGTGAATTTGCATCAGCAGCGGCTCGGCGTTGGCCGCTTTGATATCTTTAATAATGGTGCGCAGTGTTTGCTCGGTCTGCTGTGGCGGAAAACCGCGCAGCCCGTCATTGCCGCCGAGCTCAACCAGCACCCAGCGCGGCTGATGCTGCTTAAGCAGCGCTGGCAGGCGGGCCAGCCCCTGCTGCGAGGTATCGCCGCTGATGCTGGCGTTCACCACCGGTGTTTTCGCCTGCCACTTCTCATTGAGCAGCGCAGGCCAGGCGGCGTTGGCCGCCATTCGATAGCCAGCGCTCAGGCTGTCGCCGAGGATCAGCAGCGTGTCCGCCGCCATTGCGCGGCAGGTAAACAGGAACAAAAACAGGAAAGGCACATGCCAGCGGAAAACATACTTGAAGTTCATCATCTTAAGAAGTCCGTCGGTCAGGGAGAGCATCAGCTCTCCATCCTTACCGGAGTTGAGCTGGTTGTCAAACCGCGGCAGACCATCGCCCTGATCGGCGAGTCAGGTTCCGGTAAATCGACCCTGCTGGCGATCCTCGCTGGCCTGGACGATGGCAGCAGCGGAGAAGTCTCGATGCTGGGCAAGCCGCTGCATCGGATGGATGAGGAGGCGCGGGCGGCGCTACGGGCGCAGCACGTTGGCTTTGTTTTTCAGTCGTTTATGCTGATCCCGACGCTCAACGCCCTGGAGAACGTCGAGCTGCCGGCGCTGCTGCGCGGCGCCAGCGACAGTGAGAGCCAGGGCGATGCCCGCGCGCTGCTTGAGCAGTTGGGGCTTGGCAAACGCCTGCACCACCTGCCGGCGCAGCTCTCCGGCGGCGAACAGCAGCGGGTGGCGCTGGCCCGGGCCTTTAACGGGCGCCCGGCCATTCTGTTCGCCGATGAGCCCACCGGCAACCTCGATCGCCAGACCGGGGACAAAATTGCCGATCTGCTGTTCTCGCTTAATCGCGAACACGGCACCACCCTGATCCTCGTCACTCACGATCCGCTGCTGGCGGCGCGCTGCGACCGCCGTCTGCGCCTGGTGGATGGCCAACTGCGGGAGGAAGCATGATCGCCCGCTGGTTCTGGCGCGAATGGCGCTCGCCGTCGCTGCTGATCGTTTGGCTGGCGTTAAGCCTCGCCGTGGCCTGCGTGCTGGCCCTGGGGTCGATAAGCGATCGGATGGAGAAAGGCCTTAGCCAGCAAAGCCGTGAGTTTATGGCCGGCGACCGTACGCTGCGCAGTTCGCGCGAGGTACCCGCCGAGTGGATCGCACAAGCGCGGAAGTCAGGGCTGACCGTCGGCGAGCAGCTGAGCTTCGCCACCATGACGTTCGCCGGCGATACGCCGCAGCTGGCGGACGTTAAGGCGGTGGACGACCGCTATCCGCTGTATGGCACCCTCGAGACGCAGCCGCCGGGGCTGAAGCCGCAGGCGGGCAGCGTGCTGCTGGCGCCAAGGCTGATGGCGCTCCTGAACCTGAAAACCGGCGATACGATTGACGTTGGCGATGCCACGCTGCGCATTGCCGGGGAAGTGATTCAGGAGCCGGATGCAGGGTTTAACCCCTTCCAGATGGCGCCGCGACTGATGATGAATATGGCTGACGTGGCAAAAACCGGGGCCGTGCAGCCCGGCAGTCGCGTCGCATGGCGCTATAAGTTCGCCGGTAACGCGCAACAGCTGGCGGATTATGAACAATGGCTGCTGCCGAAGCTCGGCGCGGAACATCGCTGGACTGGCCTTGAACAGGACGACAGCGCGCTGGGCAAATCCCTTGAGCGCTCGCAGCAATTCCTGCTGTTATCCGCGCTGTTGACGCTGCTGCTGGCCGTTGCCGCGATCGCCGTGGCGATGAGCCACTACTGCCGCAGTCGCTACGATCTGGTCGCAATTTTGAAGACGCTGGGCGCCGGGCGG
>OGEB01001290.1_pt1 | contig 10628 bp, 9 predicted proteins | sample 1570541 | NCBI WGS metagenome assembly OGEB01 (sample SAMEA2581975, study PRJEB24529) | metagenome | biome: Human gut stool | place: China | collected 2011 | reverse complement strand
GATCCAGATTCTCTATTTTAATTTTTATCTTATTTCCGATCAGACTTTTTGCATTTGCTTTTACCGCATTTTCTACCACTTCTTTTAAACTTAACTCTTTCACTAGATAGTCTTTCTCTACACTATTACTCCTCGCATAATACAATGCCTGCTCCAAATAATAATTGATCTGCTGCATTTCTTCATCCATTGCCCGTGTGATCTCACTTGGATGATTTTCAAGGATCAGTCTTGTTGCTGCCAATGGTGTTTTTACTTCATGAATCCACATCTCAATATATTCTCGGTATCCTGCTGCCTCTATCTTATATTTCAAAATCTCATCATTCATGGACTTGTTGCACGTCTGCAATATTTCATATAGAAACTCTCCTTCTGCAAAATCCGGCAATTCTAACATTTCTGTTATCATGCATTTTTGTTCCAGTATATCCAGTTTTGCTTTCACTTTTTTATAATACCGATATTTTTTCATATACCGCTGGCATAAATAAACTCCTTCCAGAATCAATCCGATCAGCAGCAAATATATCATAAGAAAATAATTCACTTCAAAAATAAAAAGCAACACTTCCAATAATCCCAAAAATACAATATATATCAGAATCTGGGCATACTCCATTCTAAAAAAATCTTTGGTTTTCATATCATATAACCCTGCCCTCTTTTTGTTTTTATAAAATCTTTCAGTCCTGCTGCTTCTAATTTTTTCCTTACACGATTGACATTCACCGTTAATGTATTATCATCAATAAATTCATTTGACTGCCATAAGGATTCCATTAATTGATCCCTGCTTACAATACTCTCTTTATGTTGCAGTAATGTATACAATATTCTCATCTCATTTTTACTAAGTTCGATTATCTGATCTTTATAAATAACAGTACTGCTATTGAGTTGTAGTTTCAAGCCTTGATATTGTAAAAAATCATTTACTTTTTCTTTGTGTGTTCGTTTTAACATTGCAGAAATTCTTGCCAACAAAATCTGTGTATTGTATGGTTTCGTGATAAAATCATCCGCTCCAAGATTTATACTCATTAGCTCATCCATCTCGCTATCCCTACTTGTAACAACAATGATCGGTACTTCTGATTTTTCTCTGATTGCTCTGCACACATAATAACCATCATAAAACGGAAGATTAATATCTAATAAAATCAGATCTACATCTTCTCTCAAGCAATCCTCAACAACTGTATCAAAACGATCTAACACTATGATCTCATATCCATATTTACTTAACAAAATCTTTAATTCATTACGAATTGATTCATGATCTTCCACGATAATGATCTTTGCTTTCATTTGCTTCCTTATCACCTTTCCTTAAACCTTTCCTTATCGTATATAATATCATAAACCCTTATAAAAGAAAAAGCGCCTCACATTTTGAGACGCTCTTTTTGAATTTCTATTTCTTATTTTTTAGGCTGCAGAGATTCTTTTCCACCCATATATGGTCTTAAAACTTCTGGAATTGCAACGCTTCCATCTTCTCTTAAGTTGTTCTCTAAGAATGCGATCAGCATTCTAGGTGGTGCTACTACTGTATTATTTAATGTATGCGCAAAGTAATTTCCATTTTCACCTTTGACACGGATGCGCAGTCTTCTTGCCTGTGCATCACCAAGGTTAGAACAGCTTCCTACTTCAAAGTATTTCTTCTGTCTTGGAGACCAAGCTTCTACGTCAACAGATTTTACTTTCAGATCTGCTAAATCACCAGAGCAGCACTCTAATGTACGAACTGGGATATCCATAGAACGGAATAAATCAACTGTGTTCTTCCATAATTTTTCATACCAATCCTTGCTTTCTTCTGGTTTACATACAACGATCATTTCCTGTTTCTCAAACTGATGAATTCTGTAAACACCACGTTCTTCAATACCATGTGCTCCTTTTTCTTTTCTGAAACATGGAGAATAGCTTGTTAGTGTTTTTGGTAATTCTGCTTCTTCTGTTGTTGTATCAATAAATTTACCGATCATAGAATGTTCACTTGTACCGATCAGATATAAGTCTTCGCCTTCGATCTTATACATCATCGCATCCATTTCATCGAAACTCATAACACCTGTTACAACATTGCTTCTGATCATGAAAGGTGGTACACAATAAGTAAATCCTCGATCGATCATGAAGTCTCTTGCATAAGCAATGACTGCAGAATGTAATCTTGCGATATCTCCCATCAGATAATAGAATCCATTACCTGCAACTTTTCTTGCACTGTCAAGATCGATTCCATCAAAACTTTCCATGATTTCTGTATGATATGGAACTTCAAAATCAGGAACAACTGGCTCACCAAATCTTTCAAGTTCTACGTTTTCACTGTCATCTTTTCCGATTGGTACAGATGGATCAATGATATTTGGAATTGTCATCATGATCTCTTTGATCTTTTCTTCAACAACTTTTTCTCTTTCACTTAATTCTTCAATACGATCAGCAGATGCTGTAACCTGTTTTTTTACTTCTTCTGCTTCTTCTTTTTTACCCTGTCCCATCAGTGCACCGATCTGTTTGGATAATTTATTACGATCCGCACGAAGTGCCTGAACTTCCTGTTTGATCTCACGGTTTTCTTTATCCAGTTCAATGACCTCATCAACTAACGGTAATTTACGATCCTGGAATTTGTTCTTGATGTTCTGTTTTACTACATCTGGATTTTCTCTTAAAAATTTAATATCTAACATTTTTTCCTCCAATTATTTATTGATACATTTTTCTAATGTCAATTTTTCCTCATTTGATAATGCTACTTTTGAAGCACCATTTCTAATTTCTTTTGCATAGACATAAGTTGCATTCTGACTGCTCATTCCATTTAAAAGTGTTCCATTATTATTATGGTCAAGTAATGCGATTACAAAGCTTGTTTCTCCACCCATATCAGAAAATGCATTATATTTATAGACTTCCATCTTAGAAAAACTACTCTTATGCTCTTCGTCAATTCTCTGTATTTCCTGTTCAAGAAAGTCTTGTTCCACAATGATCTCATTTAATTTATCAAATCTTTTAACGATACTTTCCTCTAACGATTTTCCATCTTTCCCAGATAAAAACTTTTCGTATCGTTTTCTTAATTTCCCAACTTTTACTAAAGCAACGATCACAAGAATCAGTGCTAAAAGTAATGCTGCTGCAAGACCAATCACTACATATTCCATGCCTACGCTGTTAAAAAAATCTGTCATCTTATGTTCCTCCTAAATTGATCTGATCATATCCACGATACGTTCTAACTCATCGCGTGAATAATACTCAATTTCTATTTTTCCTTTATTATTCTTTTTATTTTTGATACTGACTTTACTTCCTAGAATCTGTTTCATAGATTCTTCTAATTCAGTGTAAAGGAAATCATGAACATCTTTTTCTTCTTTTTTATTTTTTTTGATTTTCTTCAGATCTTTTACCAGCTTTTCAATGTCTCTAACACTTAATTTTTCATCAAAAACTTTCTGAGCAATTTCATATTGTTTATCCTTATTTGAGATTGCTAATAAAGCTCTTGCATGTCCTGTGCTGATCATCTCTTCCTCTAGCATCTTCTGTACTCTTGGATCTAGTTTTAAAAGTCTTAATGAGTTGGTAATTGATGCACGACTCTTACTTACTTTCGTCGCAACTTCATCCTGTTTTAATTCAAACTCTTCCATCAATCGCTTATAAGCTATTGCTTCTTCGATTGGATTTAAGTTATCTCTTTGAATGTTTTCAATCAGTGCAATTTCTACAATTTCATTTTCATTGTATTTTCTGATCATAACTGGAACTTCATTCAATCCTGCCTGTTTTGCAGCTCTCCATCTTCTCTCCCCTGCAATGATCTCATAGAAATCATCCTTTGGAGTAACGAGGATTGGCTGTAACATTCCATACTGTTTAATAGAATCTGCAAGTTCCTGCAACGTATCCTCATCAAACTGATTTCTTGGTTGATCTGGATTCGGCTCAATCTTATCGATTGGCAAAGTAAGTTCCTTTTTCGTTTCTTCTTTTTTCTTTGTTTTCGACGATCTCGAAACTTTTTTCTTTACCTGCTCAACGTCTTCTTCGTCAACGATTGGTGCTTTTGGAATCAGCGTATTTAAACCTCTTCCAAGTCCCATTTTTTTTGCTGACATTAATTTTCACCTCCATTTTCAATAACTTCTTCTGCCAGAAGGTCGTAACTTTCTGCTCCTGAAGAACGAGGGTCATACAAATTGATTGGAAGTCCATGACTTGGTGCTTCTGCCAGACGTACATTTCTTGGGATGATCGTTTTGTAAATATTCTGATTCAAATATGATTTTACATTCTCAACAACCTGCAATGACAGATTTGTTCTGGCATCATACATTGTAAATACAACACCCTCTATTGTAAGATCTGGATTCAAACTCTTCTGAATCAATTCAATCGTATAGATCAACTGAGTTAATCCATCTAATGCATAAAATTCACATTGAATTGGAACGATCACTGTATTCGCTGCTGTCATCGCATTAACCGTTAGCATTCCCAATGCTGGCGGACAGTCAATAATTATGAAATCATATTGTTTCTTTACTTTCTCAAGATTATGTTTCATGATGAACTGCATCTTATCAACGGTCATCAATTCGATCTCGGCTCCGGCCAGATTTCGATTTGCTGGAAGTAAGGATAAATTATCAAACAAGTCTTTAACGATACAATTCTGTATCTTCTCTTCTCCTGTAATCACCTCATAAGTTGTCTTATCCAGCTCGTTTTTTTCTAATCCCAAGCCACTGGTGGTATTCCCCTGTGGGTCCATATCAACGAGTAAAGTCTTTTTTCCTCTTGCAGCTAATGCTGCCGAAAGATTTACCGCTGTCGTTGTCTTTCCAACTCCACCTTTCTGGTTGGCAATTGCAATAATTCTTCCCATTTTTTTCTCCTTTTGAACAATATTATAACACTAATTATTTTTCATTGCTACATGTTTCACGTGAAACATTTATTAATTTTTGTGCAATTTCGCTTTTATAACTATTACGATTCTTTTCGTTTTTATATTAAATGTTTCACGTGAAACATTTATTAAATAATCAATGCATACTACTATTTTTCAAGAAGAAAAATGGAGTGTCTTCACAAATAAGAACACTCCATAATTCCACATATTTTTTAAAATCTTATCATCTGCTATTTATTTACTCAAATTTGATTTTATTACATTTGTTCAGGACATTGAATTCCTAACAGATCCAAACCATCTTTAATTACTTGTTTTGCTAAGATCACAATCTTAACTCTCGCTTCTTTTAACTTCTGATCTTCCACATTACACTGGTTTTCATGATAGAAACGGTTAAAACTTTGAGCTACTCCCATTACATATCTTGAAATCACAGATGGTTCTAATCTATCTGCTGCCACCTTGATCACTTCAGGGAATCTTTCAATCTCTTTTAATAATGCAACAGATGTTTCATCTGTTACTAAAGATGGATCGATCTCTCCAACTTCTGTGATTCCTGTTTTTCTTAATACACTTGCCGCACGTGCATATGTGTACTGAACATAAGGACCTGTTTCCCCATCAAAGCTGTGTATCTTCTCCCATGTAAATGTTACATCTTTAATTCTCTGATTATATAGGTCATTAAAGATAATTGCTCCGATTCCAACTTTCTGTGCAACATCCTCTTTATCCTTCAGATCTGGATTCTTCTCTGCAATAATTTCTCTGATCTTAGATACTGATTCTTTTAAGATATCTTCTGCATATACGATGTTACCACTTCTTGTAGAAAGTTTTCCACCTTCTAAACTTACTAATCCATAAGGTACATGAATTAAGTTTTCTTTAGCCCATTCATATCCCATTAACTCAACAACTTTAAATACTTGAGCAAAATGTAATTTCTGCTCTAATCCTGTAACATAAATACATTTATCAAAGTTATATTCTTTCTTACGATAGAAAATAGCAGCAAGATCACGAGTTGCATAAATACTGCTTCCGTCTTTCTTCATAACCAGACAAGGAGCCATATCATATTCATCAAGATCAACGATCATTGCTCCTTCACTTTCTTTTAGCAGATTCTTTTCTTTTAATTCTTCTACAACTGCTGCTGTCTTATCACGATAGAAACTTTCTCCTGTATAATGATCAAAATCCATATTCAGCATCTTATAAATTCTCTTATATTCTACCATACTGATATCTTTGAACCATTCCCAGATAGATAAAGCTTCTTCATCTCCTTGTTCCATCTTCGCAAACCATTCACGTGCCTGATCATTTAATGTATCATCTTTCTCTGCTTCCTCATGGAATTTTACGTAGATTCTTAATAACTCTGGAATACCTTTTTCTTCTACAGCTTCTTTACTGCCCCATTTTTTATATGCAACGATCAGTTTACCAAACTGTGTTCCCCAATCACCTAAGTGATTAATTCTTTCTACCTTATATCCAAGCTTATCAAAAATATGATATAAAGAGTTTCCAATAATCGTTGTTCTTAAATGTCCAACGTGGAAGTTTTTTGCAATGTTTGGAGAAGAATAATCGATACATACTGTTTTTCCTTTTCCAATTTCCTGTGCACCATAAGTACCGTTTACCTTTGCCAGTACTTCTTTTACATAATTCTCTTTATTCAAGAAGAAGTTTACATATGGTCCCATTGCTTCTACTTTTGATACATCTTCACTTGCAGGAATCTTTTCTGCAATCTCTGTTGCGATCATATTCGGAGCTTTACGAAATACTTTTGCTAACTGAAAACATGGAAATGCAAAATCTCCCATATCATCTTTTGGTGGTATTTCAAGAATCCCATCAATTTTTTCTTTATCTAATTCTTCAATTGTTTGATCTAGTAGATCAATAACTTTATTTCTCATAATCTTCCCTTTCTACATCTCTATCATAGTCTGGATCACCACTGCATTTGTTTTCCATCGTTCAATAGAAAATTCTTTTGTTAGTTTATTTTCTAAAACAGAACGCTTCTCATAGAAATCTTTTGCATTTTTTATAACTTTTGGTTTCGCTTCAATATTAATTAATATTTTATACTCATCAATATTCATTTCAAAATTAAGAACAAAAACACCTATCTCATTTAAAAGACTCTCCAACACTGCCTGAAAACCTTTTAAAAATGAAAATGTCATGCATACTTTTGAGCTCTCTGATGAATCCTGATAATTGATACGTTGTGTTGGATAAAGTTTCTTAACATATCCCATCAACTGTTCAAATGCTGGAACAAACAATATTTTCTGATCTTCCCTTTCCACAAATTCTTCTGCAAAAAGGCAAGTCTCTTCCAGTCCCTTCTGGTAATCATGTAATTTTGTTATCTTTTCTTCTTTTTCACGCAGGATCATCTGAAATTCATGAATCTCTTTCTCAATCTGAATCATATCCTCAGAAACAGGCTGCTTCTCCTCCTCAATCTCCAGTGGAAGCGGAGAAAATACCTTTCGGATCTGATAAATCTTCTGCTGATTATTGATCGCACCTTCTTTTTCATTCTTCTCCTGAATCATATCCTGCATCTTATGATTCAGTTGATTTCGATCAGTTTTCAATTCCTGAATCTGTTCTTCCAAATAGTCATATAACTGATCGATCAGGTGACTTTTATCTTTGTTTTTTTCCATAATTTTCCCACTTTCTTTTTATCATAAACGATAAGGAAAAGAAATGAAAGTATAAACTTCTAGCAAATCGGTTCTTTTGTCGGCAATCCTGCTTTTCTCGGAAAACGTTTTGGTGTTGCTTTTGTCTTATGAATCTTTAAGATCGTTCTCGCCATATCCGTATCCGGAATCTCAAAAGAAATAATATCCTCAATGCTGCCGCCTAAAATTTTCACTGCTTTCTTTGAATTTGCTGCTTCCTCTTTAATATCTCCTGATTTATATGGCAGAAAATATCCATCCTCTTTTACATAAGGAAGACAATATTCTGATAAAACTGTCAGATTGGCAACAGCCCTTGAAACAACATAATCAAATTGTTCTCTATATTCCTTTTGTTTTGCAAAATCTTCCGCTCTTCCATGAATTGCTGTAATCTTTTCAAGTCCAAGTGCTTCTATCACTTCATTTAAGAATTTAATACGCTTATTTAAAGAATCCAGTAACACGATCTCTAATTCTGGAAATGCGATCTTTAATGGAATTCCTGGAAATCCCGCACCTGTTCCAATATCAAGAATTTTCTGACCAGTTAAAGAAACTCCACTCTTGATCAATGCAAGACTATCAGCAAAGTGTTTATCGATCACTTCATTCTTCTCTGTGATTGCTGTCAAATTCATCACTTTATTCTTCTCAACAAGCATCTCATAGTATGTTTCAAACTGCTCTAACTGATGATCGCTCAATTTAATTCCAAATGCAGCTGCTTTTTCTCTTAATCTCTCCATCTATTATCTCCTGTGGTGCATCTGTTCCAGATAAATCAGTAATACAGAAATATCCGCTGGTGATACTCCTGAAATTCTAGATGCTTGTCCGATGGAAGATGGGCGGATCTTTGATAACTTTTGTTTCGCTTCAATTCGTAAGCTTCCAACATCTTCGTAATCAATATCTTCCGGAATTCTCTTCTTTTCCATCTTCATAATCCGTTTGGCGAAATTCGCTAAAACTTCATCCGTGGCGTTGTCAATGACCTCCTGAATAATGTGCAAAGGACAATCCGTCAAGGTATACATGCCGGGTCGTTGTTTAACCGGCTGAAGACCTTTCAAAATACGAATCGATTTTTCGGAGTAATCGTTGACTTTATTATCTTGCTCAAGAGACATACGGGCGCCAATCCAGCGACAAAGAAAAGATGCAAAAGGCTATTTTAACAAATTGATCTAGACCGACTTCTTACTTTTAAAAGTCGGAAACTATCTAAAAAAGCGTTTTTTACGACTAATTTTTCAGAGTCTCAGGAGGCTTTCTGGCTCTGTGCAGCCTTGTTCGCCTGAAGATAAATTCCATCGGCCAGCTCTCGAAGTCCTTTGGCGCATCTCTCAGGATTTCCTCTCGCATCCTTAAATACGTACCAAATTCGATGAACGGCATTTCTCAAGTTTTCGTCTTCGAAAAGGTCGCCGATGAGAATTTTTATTTCCTTGCTCTTTGCGGTACCGCCTTCCATGGCTTTGTAGGCAGCTAAGGAAAAAATCCTTCTCACATCGTAGCCGCCCTTCAAGCCTCTTAATTTAAGAATCGTCGGGGCCGCCAAGTAAAGCGCCCTTGTAGCAAACTGATCTCTGCGATCAATAGATTCGAGTTTGGTGAAGAGAAGGATCTCTCCGGCAGAAAGTGGGTCCTCTTCGTAATTTCTAAGATTGAACGTCTTCAAAAAGATTGCGTTCATCAGGCGATCGAGCTTTTCTCTGGGAGTATTCATTTCTCCGTCGGGAGGATTGTTTTGTGTCGATGTCCTGACCAGCTCTACGAAGGAGTTGATCGTCTTCCAGTTAGGAAGTCCGTCTTCATCCAAATCCAGCTGTAAAAAATTCAGCAAATAGCCGTCCTTCTGTGCCTCAGCTACGATTTTCTTGGTATTTGTCGTGACACCATAAGACCAAATATCGTTAATAAACATAAGCAACCTGAAAGCTCAAAAAGACTAGAAAAAAGGAATACTTCCATTCTAACCAAGGTTGCTTTACGCCTGCTTACATTTTTTGACACCTCTGCGGCGGGTGATCACTAAGCGAGATTTCATCACCACCTATTTCCCTACATTTGCTGAGTTGTGAGTCCTCCAGAAACGAGCTCAGCCTCCGGATAGGAGGCCGAGAGGAAAAAAGAGAAGCTAAGTTAGACAACTACAAGCAAGTCTTAACTATTTACTTTCTGCAACCGCCTCTAATTTCTTCATGTCTTTGTCTACCATCACGGAAACCGTACTGTCAGACCAAACGTTGAGGCTGGTTTCGATCATATCTACTACGGCATAGAAAGGAAGAATGACACCCATCAGCAGAATCGGAACATTCATGCTGGCAAGCAAGCTTGCGGACAAGAAGAAGCAGCCCATAGGCACACCTGCATTACCGATGGCTGCCAGCGTCGCAATAAAAATCCAGGCCACAATGACACCAGGATGAATATCAAGACCGGCGTTCTGCATCAGATAGATAACGGTTAAGAAAATGAAAGCAGCGCAGCCGTTCATATTGATGGTTGTGCACATCGGAAGAACAAACTGAGCAACCTGCGGCTCTTCCTTTAGATTTTGCTGTGCGCATCTCATCGTAACAGGGAGCGTCGCAGCCGAGGATTTAGAGAAGAAAGCTAAAGCCAAAGCAGGAAGCATCCCTTTGGCAACCTTGATTGGATTGAACCCTTTAATCATTAAGAAGGCCGGAAGCACAATGAACATTTGAATTAAGTTCGCTGCAATCACTAATGTGAAGTAAGTGCCTAAACCGCCTAAGCTGACACCGTGGCTGACTTCCTGAGCCAAAGAAGCGACGAAAGCAAAAATACCGATCGGCAAAACAACGATGAGCCAATTCACAAGTGTAAAGAGAACGTCTTGGGAGGCCTTAAAGAAAGTGATCATGAGATCCTGATTCTTTGATCCTCTCGGCATCTTCGCAATGGCAATACCGACGGCTGCC
>OGEB01001289.1_pt1 | contig 10645 bp, 8 predicted proteins | sample 1570541 | NCBI WGS metagenome assembly OGEB01 (sample SAMEA2581975, study PRJEB24529) | metagenome | biome: Human gut stool | place: China | collected 2011 | reverse complement strand
TGCAGGCCTGACGTAAGCTCATGGCAAACTGCGCGGTCAGATAGCTGACCAGCTCACGCTTTATCGCTGGTTTTAAAGCTTTTTTTCAATAACGTCTTTCAATGCGCGGCACTCGAGGCTCAGGTCCGCAAACATCTGTTTCAACCGGCGGTTTTCATCTTCGAGGTCCTTCATCTTTTTGATATCAGAGGCTTCCATACCGCCGAACTTCGCTTTCCAGTTGTAGTACGAGGCCTCAGAAATCCCGGCTTCGCGGCACACATCTTTGACGGTGCGTCCGGCTTCGACGGACTTCAGAACGGCGATGATCTGGTGTTCGGTGAATCGGGCTTTGCGCATGGCGATCTCCTCCAGGAACATAATCAGTATGCAGGAAGATCTCTAAATGTGAATGGTCCGCTTTACCGGGATACTTACATTCTCACTCGTTCTTATTTTTGTGCTTTCTTCATTAAGGCTTTCAATGCCTCAATAGTAAGTGAGGGTTTTTGTCTGTGGATCATGGCATGGCAATTGGGGCAGACAGGACGAAGGTCTTTTACGGGATCCAATTTGTAGCGCTCTCCAATATCAGACAGCGGTGTAATATGGTGGACGTGAATATAATCCTTCCCGGTTTCACCATACGTTTCCTCAAAATCCATATTGCACACGCTGCACTGGCAGCCGTAATGATCTATGCATTTGTCTCTTGCCGTTTTACTACGTTCGTATTTGTTAACTTTGATTTGCTTTACGGCACCTTCGTAAAAGGTTTCCGGAACATCATCTGGATAATCGATATTCACCCGGGTGGAAACCGATTCTGCTTTTTTGATGCCATCTGGCGTGAGCTTCCAGATACCAAGGCCTGACTCTTTTGCATTGTGGAGGTACTTGTAGTCAACAAGCTTTTTCCTCGCCCATTGGACCATGTTGTTCCATTGAGGGCGATTAGTATCATCAGGGAGTAATATCGTCATTTCAGTATCGGTAAGGCCAAATATTTTTCCTAGCGGCTTATAGCATGAGGATGAGCTAACCTCACCACCGCGATTGTAGATCTCTAAAAGCAAAGGTATTTCTATCTCTTTGTAACTTGGAAAAGGCATATATCACCAATTATTTGTAGCAATTTCTATTGCTATGTTCTGAAAACTTCTCGTTTATGCCATTCAATATAACTTTCTTTCGGATAACAGTCCTTCCCCTGAGGTAATCCAATTTGCTTACCATCAAAATCCCAGAACAGCCTGCCAACGATGCCTCCGCCGTTCACCGCCGGCGAAACCTGGATGCGCATATCCTCATCCAGACCAATGGAGCCTTTATCAAAAGCCTTATGGTGAATCGCGCAGAGCGCCAGGCCGTTAGGGATTTCGCAGGGGCCGCCGTGCTGCTTCCATTTAATATGGGCCGCTTCCAAGGCGACGGAGGTATTATCATGGCGCATATTGAAGCCGCAGATCGCGCACTCATAGTTATAGGCGCGCAGCACCTGCTGGCGAAAATGCGGGTCGCGCTCTTTACGGATCTGCAGCAGATCAAACCCCATCTCTTCTGCCAGTTCTTCCTGAATACTTTCCGGGAAATGCGCTTCGAGGATCTGATGGGCGAGGGTATTGATCAGCTTCTTATTTCTGTTGAGTAGTGCAAAATGCGGCTCATCGAAGCCGCCGGCGACCTGACAGAGCTCCAGCTCTTTGCCGGGCGGCTGTCGGCTGCCCTGGGTTGAACACTGTTCGCTGTTGTGCAGCTCCCAGAAGCCGTCGCCTTTCAGGCGCCAAAAGGGCATGTCCGGCCGGTACTGGCCGCGCTGGTACTGTGAGAGGACGTACAGCAGCAGCAGTGGCTTATGCGGTGCACGCTGTTCGCCTTTGCGCCAGATGGTGATGTTCTCGATCGCGTGTTGCAGGGTCGTGCTGGAGGGCATAGCGTTACATTGGCAGCTAAATAAATGCGATGATGCTCGCAAAATCCTTGCCGATCAACCCACCAGATGCGGCGATACTACGTAGATCGCTATTTAACTATCACTGCTAGTTATTTGTTCGAAAAGCCCATAGCTTTCTATTTATACTCAAGCTTCGCGCCATCAGATAGCTATGTCTTATGAAAAAACTACCGGACCATTTATCCAGGGAATGCATCATCGCTGCCATTCGCGCTTACGATGCAGGCGTTGCGCATCAGTTTAAAAGCGCGCGTCTGTATGAGATCGAGTTTGAGGGGCGTCGGTATCCTTCAAAAGCCATCGTCGGGTTAGCGGCCACGCTTGCGACGGGGACGGAATTTACCCCGGCGGATTTCAGCGGAGGGATTAAATCCAAATGCGTGCGTCTGTTACTGGAGCAAGGATTTACGATCGCGTCGCAGGGCGCTGGCGATGACGAGGTTGCGCTTTTCCCCGATGAGGGACAGACGACCATGGAGTACGTGGAAGGGGCGGCGATGCAGGTGGTGGTCAATCGCTATGAGCGCGACCGTCAGGCTCGTCAGGCGGCGCTTCGCCTGCATGGCTGCCGGTGTCAGGTATGCGGTCTGGATATGGCCAGCCGCTATGGCGATATCGGCCAGGGCTTTATCCATATCCACCATCTCATTCCGCTGTCCGGGATAAAGCAGGACTACCGTCTGAACCCTGAAACCGATCTGATCCCGGTATGTCCCAACTGCCATGCGATGCTGCACCGGCGAGATCCGCCGTTTACTCCCGAAGAGCTGAAGGCCCGGCTGCGCCCCGCAGACTGACATCCGACAGCGCTCGCTTTAATTACATCAAACACACCACAAAACCCACGCTACCTCACCGGTAGCGTGGGGCCCGCTCTCTCTTACTTATCCCGCGTCTCGCCAGCCTCCCAGCTATAGCTCCCATCGGCCGCTAACCTATCGCCCAGCTCCTGATACTCGAACTGATAAAACTCAGCCTGGGTGCCGTACCCGGCGTAGTCTACAGCCGCCAGGCCGACGAACGCCCCGGTAAAGAACCCGCCGTAGCTCTGCAATACATAGTCATCGGACAGTACCGCGGCATCCAGCTGAACCGGGATCTCGGTGAAGGTCACGCCATCGAAGCTGTATTCATAGCTGTAGGTCTGCTTGCGGACCTTGGTCCGGAACCAGACGTATTCGACGCCGTCCGGCACCTTGATGGCGTTATCTTTCAGGTACGACGTGTATTTCCCGCGGTTATTTTCGCCAACTTCGATGACCTTGCCGTTAATTTCATTCCAGGTCAGGAAGACGAAGCTCCAGTGGCGGTCGTTATAGTAATTCGTTAACCCGGCCATCTGCTGGTAGCTGAAGGGCTCGAATTTCACTTTCACCGCAGCGTCAAAATAGAAGGCCTGCCAGCGGCGGGCAATCAGCGACAGGTCATGCGTATTGGCTAACGAACCCTGGCCGATTAAGGTTAATTTGCCGTCGCCGGTGGTGCCCATTTTGGCCGTAAACGGCACCCGCAGGGTATTCCAGTTCGGGTCGAGCGCTGGCGAGGTAAAGTCATCCTGCTGGCTATTATCGCTGGCGCTTTCGGTGAAGATGGCGTCTTTCGGCCCTTCGACGAAGGTTTTCCCGCCGTGACCGCCTTCAATACGCGGCCAGCCCTCATCGTCCCAGTACACTTTCTGGATCGAGGTTTCCCGGCCGAGGGTTGACCAGCCGCGCGGGTCGTAGATGGATTCCCCCGGGCGATTCCACGGCCGGGCGCAGAGCGAGGAGTAATACCATTCGCCTTCCGGGGTGGAGACCAGCGCGCCATGGCCCTGTTTCTGGATGTAGCTGTCCGGCGTGTCGACGTTGGTTAAGAACACGTCGCCCGGTTCGGTTTCGAAGCTGTCGGCCTCGAGGGTTTTCGACCGCGCCACCACCTCCTGGTGGGTAAACACGGTGCCGCCCTGGGCGGCAAACAGATAGTAGTAGCCGTTCAGTTTATAGAGGTGCGGCCCCTCGACCAGCGCCACGGCGGTGCCGCGGTAGATGGTGCGCGCGGTTTCCGGCATTAACTTCAGCGTGTTGGTATCCAGCTCCGTTAAGGTAATGCCATCGAAGGGGTGATGGTACTCCCGGTGATCCCAGGTTTGCTGGACGATATATTTCCGGCCATCGTCGTCATGGAACAGCGAGGCGTCAAACCCGACACCGTTCAGCTTGATCGGGTCGCTCCACGGGCCCCGAATATCCTTCGCCGTGGTCAGGTAGTTGGTCATGTCTTTAAAGGCGCCTTCGGTGACCTTCACATCGGTATACACCAACCAAAATTGCCCATCGGCCCAGGAGAGCGCCGGCGCCCAAATGCCGCCGGAGGAGGGGTTGCCCTTCATGTCCAGCAGGGTGGTGGTGGAGAGCGGTGAAGGCAGCAGGTTCCAGTTTTTCAGGTCTTTCGACTCATGTAAACGCACGCCCGGGAACCACTCAAACGTCGAGTTGGCAATATAGTACGTATCCTCGACGCGAATAATACTGGGGTCGGCATTAAAGCCGCGTAATATCGGGTTTTGAATAAGTGACATTTCATTACACCTTTTAAAATGGAAAGTTACGGATCGGTCTGATTTATAATTTTTTTAACTACACGCGGATCTCATCCAGCTGACGGTTAATGTCGGTAACATGTTTATCGGAGATCGGATAAGCCTGGATAATCACCATCGAAATAGCGGCCAGCGCGATCGGGATCCACACGGCGGTCATAATGATCCCGTCGATGGCGCTGGCGCTCTGCATGGCGCCGCTTTCATTAAATCCATACACCGCCAGCAGCCACAGCGGGATCGCGCCGCCGATGGTGAAGCCGATCTTGAAGAAGAGTCCCATAATGGCATTGATAATGGCGGCATTGCGTTTGCCAGATTTTAATTCGCCGTACGCGATGACTTCCGTTACCAGCGCCCACATAAAGCCGGTGGCGGAAGTTAAGCCCCACTGTTTAATAAAGGTGGCGATGTAGGCCAGCCACAGGGCGTCGTGCATCCCTTCGCGTGACCAGACGTAGGTCAGCAGTTCGCCGACGATGAACATGGCGAGGAACAGATGGAAGAAGCCTTTTTTACCAAAGATTTTTTTCAGTTTCGGCCAGAACACCGGGAAGGCGATACCGGGAATAGACGCGACGAGACCCACGGCGCCCATCCATTCGGAATGGCCGACGACGAACTGGTTGAAGAAGCCGTTAACGGTGTTCATGAAGAACATGAAGGTAAAGGCCAGCATAAAGAACATGCCGAGAATAACCAGCGGGCGGTTATGTCTGAGTTCGTGGAAAAGGTCAGTGGTTTTGACGTTGGCGGTCTGCTCGGCGGTCGCGACAACGCGTTCTTTGGTGAATTTATAACAAATAAACAGGGCCACCGCGCCGATGATCATATAGATGGCGTACACGCCAAACCAGGCGTAGTTCGCCGACGGATCGGTATAGTTGCCGAGATTCAGCTCAAGGCCAAAAAAGCCGGTGTCTTTCAGGCTGCGATCTTTCGGCGCCGCCATCTGCACAAACATCGGGAACAGGGTATAGACCAGCAGGTTGGCGCTGTTGGCCAGCATCATGCGGGTACTGGTCAGCTTATCGATCGATTCCGGGTCGCGGGTCAGTGACGCATTCAGCGAGCCATAGGGAATATTGACTAAGGAATAAACCAGGTCCAGCGCCAGATAAATAATAAAGGCGAAAGCCACCGAACCTTTCACCCCAGGGATGGGCGCGAACAGTAATGCCGACAGGATCACCAGCGGAACGCCGGCTCGGAACAGCCACGGACGATATTTCCCTGCTTTCGAGGTTCGTTTATCCACGTAGGTTCCGACCATCGGATCCCAAAACACATTAATGATACGGACAAAAAGAAAAATAAAGCCTGCCGTTGCCGTGCTGATGGTATTTACCGTCAGCATATGCAAAGCCAGAAAACCCCCAATTGTGCCGAAAACCAGGTTTTGCGCAAAGTCGCCCATGCCATAACCAATTCGTTCTCCGCGGGTTAATTTATGATATTCATCATGCCGACTGTGCATTATGTTTTTACTCATTCTAAGCAGACTCCGGTTTGTTTTGTGTAGGTGAAACACTTTCTGACACAGTTGACCTGGAAGAATCTATTACGTTTTTAAATTAAGTAATTATGTTTTTTTACTTCTGTGATCCTCGAAGCAAAGGCCTGTATCATCTGCGTTACATCGTTATCCGCCGCTAATTTTCTGACAGATATGCAATGTGACAAAACCGGCATTTTAATTTGGTATGGATACCTGAATTCCCCAGGAAGTGTACGCTATACGCGCGCGAAGCGAGATATTTAAAATAGTTTTATTTGCGAGATGGCTCACATTTGAGCATTTTCTCAATCGCTGAGTGAAATAACGTAATTGAGCAACCGACGATGAGAATACACGATGTGTCACAGTTGTTAATTTTCCTGTTTCTCAATTTCGGAGTTCATCATGCAGACCTATTTCGACCAGGTAGATCGCGTTCGCTTTGCCGGACCCAAAACCGATAATCCGCTGGCGTTTCGCCACTATAATCCGGATGAAATCGTGCTGGGAAAACGCATGGCAGAGCATCTGCGTTTTGCCGCCTGTTATTGGCATAACTTCTGCTGGAATGGCGCGGATATGTTTGGCGCCGGTTCGTTTGAGCGTCCCTGGCAGGCCGCGGGCGATGCGCTGGAAATGGCCAAACGCAAAGCGGACGTGGCGTTTGAATTTTTCTACAAGCTCAATGTGCCGTATTACTGCTTCCACGATGTCGACGTCTCGCCAGAAGGTGCGTCGCTGAAAGAATATCTGCACAATTTCGCCGTGATGACCGAAGTGCTGGCGGAAAAACAGCAGCAAACCGGCGTGAAACTGCTCTGGGGCACCGCCAACTGCTTTACCCACCCGCGCTACGGCGCCGGGGCGGCGACCAACCCCGATCCGGAGGTGTTTGCCTGGGCGGCCACGCAGGTGGTGACCGCCATGAACGCCACCCACCAGCTCGGTGGCGAAAACTATGTGCTGTGGGGCGGCCGCGAAGGTTACGAGTCGCTGCTTAATACCGACCTGCGCCAGGAGCGTGAGCAGATTGGCCGCTTCCTGCAGATGGTGGTGGAGCACAAGCATAAGATTGGCTTTGGCGGCACGCTGCTTATCGAGCCGAAACCGCAGGAGCCCACCAAGCATCAGTACGATTACGATGTCGCGACGGTGTATGGTTTCCTGAAGCAGTTTGGTCTGGAAAATGAGATCAAGGTGAACATTGAAGCCAACCACGCCACTCTGGCGGGGCACTCTTTCCACCATGAAATCGCCAGCGCCATCGCGCTGGGGATCTTTGGCTCTGTTGATGCCAACCGCGGCGATGCGCAGCTCGGCTGGGATACGGACCAGTTCCCGAACAGCGTGGAAGAAAATACCCTGGTGATGTACGAGATCCTCAAAGCCGGGGGATTCACCACCGGCGGCCTGAACTTTGACGCCAAAGTTCGTCGGCAGAGCACCGACAAATACGACATGTTCTATGGCCATATTGGCGCCATGGACGTGATGGCGCTGTCCCTCAAGCTGGCCGCGCGCATGATTGAGGATGGCAAGCTCGATCAGGGTCTGGCAAAACGCTATGCCGGCTGGCAGGGCGAGCTGGGGCAGAAAATTATGACCGGGCAGATGTCGCTGGATAATATTGCCCGGTACGCTGAGCAGCATAACCTGAATCCGCAGCATCAGAGCGGGCGTCAGGAATTACTCGAAAATCTCGTCAATACCTATATCTTTGGTTAAATTTTGCTGACATGCCCCTGCGGGGGCATGTATTACGCCGTCTGCCTGCAGCCGAAAAATAGCGTTTATTTGTTCGTGCTGTGTTTTTTTGTCAGTGGCGAAAGACCGTCTGTCTAATACCAACGAAGGAGGGAAAGTAGCGATAATTGTGTAATGCCTCTGTGACCGTACAAAATAAAAAATAACTTGTTCTGATGATAGCGACATATTCTGTCAGCTCAGAATAGGCTGGTTATTGTCTGAATAAAATTAACCTATATTGAGAAACTCATGACAATGATAAAAAAGCTTCCATTAACCATGGCGGTTATCGCCGCGTTTTTTCCGCTTACCTCTGTAATGGCGCAAGAATTTACTCAGGAACAGATCGACGCCATCGTCGCCAAAGCCGTTGATAAAGCGCTGGCCGACCGCCAGGCGAAAATCGACGCCGCGGCCGACAAAAAGGTCGACGTGATCACCAACCCGCAGACAACCGCCGCCTCGCCGGATATGGCCATTCCGTTCGGCCTCAAGTTCAGCGGCTATGCCCGCTATGGCGCCCATTTCCAGACCGGCGACCAGAAATATGTCGGCGTCGACGGCTCCTATAACGGCGCCTCGGCGATCGGCCGTCTCGGCAACGAAAGCAACGGCGGCGAATTCCAGATCAGCAAGGCCTTCAAAAGCGCGCAGGGGGCTATCTGGGATCTCAACGTGATGTTCGACCACTGGAGCGACGAAGTTAACCTGAAGAAGGCCTACGTCGGCGTCACCAACGTCCTCGACTCCAACCCCAACGCCTATCTCTGGGCCGGCCGCGACTTCCACCAGCGTCCGCAACAGGGGATCAACGACTACTTCTGGATGAACCACGACGGCCAGGGCGCCGGGGTGAAGAACTTTGATATCGGCGGCGTGCAGTTTGACGTGGCGGCGGTCTCGCAGGTGAAATCCTGTAGCCCGGAAGTGATGGCCGATGAGACCAACCCGTCGCGCATCACCTGTACCGGCAGCTCCGATACCGGCGACAACGGCCACTACGCGCTGACCACCAAAACCCACAACATCAAGGCCGGGCCGATCGACGTCGAGGTGTACGCCAACTACGGCTTTGACTCGAAGGCGGTGGACAGCGACGCGCGCCTCGAAGCCTGGCAGGGCGGCCTGGTGCTGAGCCACACCAACGACAGCGGGGTGAACAAGGTGATCCTGCGCTACTCCGACAACTCGGATAACAGCGTCTACAACAAAACCGACGACCTGACCACGGTCTACGCCAGCTTCGAGGGCAGCCATAAGTTCACCCAGCAGGCGCAGATCGAATACCTGCTGGCTTTCCATGACTACGACAACGGCAAGGACAACACCGACAACCGTAAAAACTACGGCGCCATCGTGCGGCCAATGTACTTCTGGAACGACGTGCACTCCACCTGGCTGGAAGCGGGCTACCAGCGCGTGGATTACGACCAGGGCGGGGATAACCACGGCTGGAAGCTGACGCTGTCGCAGAACATCGCCATCGGCATGGGGCCGGAGTTCCGCCCGATGCTGCGCTTCTATGTGACCGGCGGTCAGGTGGACAACGAGCATACCGCGAAGGTTAACGGCACCCAGGACCAGCAGCTGGATTCACTGAACGTCGGTGGAATGTTTGAGGCGTGGTTCTGATGCGATAGCGTTGTCGAAGGAGCGTTCCCGGCTGGCGCTACGCTTAGCCGGGCTACGACTGAGGAGGCCTGCGGGATACCACCCGTAGGCCCGGCAAGCGCAGCGCCGCCGGGCGGTCAGGCGCCGTACCCGCGGTAGTGCCGGCTGGCAAAAGGCGAACGGCCGTAAGCGGGTTAATTCACCTTCACTTTGGTCGCCACCAGCAACCCGGTAAACAGCATTAATATTCCTGACAACACCAGCGGCGACAGCAGGCCTAAGTGGTCGAGCGCCACGCCGCCGACCGCGGCGCCGCAGGTGTTGGCCAGCTGGATCACCGCCACCTGAATCGACCCGGCTTTTTCCGCCTGATCGGAGAGCGAACGGGTGATCCACGTTGACCACCCCACCGGGATCAGCGCAAACGCGAAGCCCCAGATAATCGCCACCGTCGAGGCGACGATTTTGCTTTCTCCCCACAGCACCAGCGCCACCGCGCAGGCGGTCAGCACCAGTGGCGAGATCGCCAGCGCCGCTTTTACCGAGCGCTTGAGAAGCACCGAGGAGAGCGAGGTGCCGATAAAGCTGGCGATACCAAAGCTCAACAGCACCAGCGTCAGGCCGTCGACGTCAAAACCGGCGAGGGTCATGTAAACCGGGCGAATATAGGTAAAGAAGGCGAACTGCCCGGCAAAGGCCATGAAAATGGCGCACATCCCGGCCATCACCCCCGGACGCTTCAACAGACCAAACATATTTTGCTGCTGAGAAGCCGATTCACCGGGCAGCGACGGCAGCGCTTTCAGCACCCAGAGCGTACACAGCACGCCCATCACCGCCGCGCCGTTAAAGACGTTGCGCCAGCCGATAAGCCCGCCAAGGAAACTGCCCAATGGGGCGGCGATCACCAGCGCGATTGATACCGCGCCGAAGATAATCGATAGCGCTTTCGGCACCACGCCCCTCGGCACCAGCCGCATGGTCAGCGAAGCGGACATCGCCCAGAAACCGCCAAGACCCAGTCCCAGACAGGCGCGCCCCAGCAGCAACAGGGTGAAGCTCTCCGCGAAGGAGACCAGCAGGCAGGAGAGCGTCAGCAGGACGCTGAAAAGAATAACCACTTTGCGGCGGTCAATGGCGCCAATCACCTGCGTAATAAACAGACTGGCGAACATCGCCACAAAGGCGGTCACGGTAACAGACTGCCCCGCCACGCCTTCGGAAATGCCGAGATCTTGCGCCGGCGGCTTCATTTCGCTGGTAGGCTGACACTCGA